>Ga0065711_1027342_pt1 | contig 50669 bp, 40 predicted proteins | sample Hoacrofraction12_FD_59098 | JGI IMG/M metagenome (GOLD analysis project Ga0065711, IMG submission 59098) | Hoatzin crop microbial communities from Cojedes, Venezuela - Epithelial fraction 12 v2 (version 2) | ecosystem: Host-associated > Birds > Digestive system > Esophagus > Crop | place... | reverse complement strand
CCTCCTGACACCCACCCTTCAGATATTTATAAGCATTTATTAGGTCCCCTCTCAGCCTTCTCTTCTTCAGGCTGAACAAGCCCAGCTCCCTCAGCCTCTCCTCGTAAGAGAGATGCTCCAGTCCCCTCATCACCCTCGTAGCCCTCTGCTGGACTCTCCAATAGCAGCTCTTCATCTTTCTTGAAGTGGGGAGCCCAGAACTGGACAGAGTACTCCAGATGGGGCCTCACTAGGGCAGAGCCCATAATTATCAGTGTACTATGTGGTACCTGCCCAGAGCTGTCTTAAGTGGAAGCGAGGAGGCCCTTAATCTGTATTATCTTTTCGGTTATGTATATACGCTTCTTTTCTCTGGAGCATTCTTTCTTCATTTCATACATAGAATCATAGAATCATTAAGGTTGGAAAAGACCTCTAAGATCATCAAGTCCAACCGTCAACCCCACACCACCATGCCTGCTAAACCATGTCCTGAAGTGTCATGCCTACACGTTTTTTGAACACCTCCGGGGATGGTGACTCCACCACTTCCCTGGGCAGCCTGTTCCAATGCCTGACCACTCCTTCAGTAAAGAAAATCTAAACCTCCCCTGGTGCAACTTGAGGCCATTAAAATGAAAGCATGAAATGAGCCAGTTTCAAGACCAGTGGAAATCAGGGGCAGAGTTGTACACACGAACCCTTTTCTCTTCCTGCTTGGATCGATGCATCAGGGAAAACGGGAATCTGCCCAGCATGGCAGTGCTGCAAGCGCAGCACAAAGAGGCACCGCAGCGGTGCTGTAAAAGAGCACAGCGGATAATAATTGGTGGAAGTTGGTTAGGCTTCCTTCTTGGGGTGGTGGCTGAGAGCAGAGGTGGGAAACCTGGAAAGGAGATAATGCAAAGCGGCTCTGGGATGAGGTGGCTTTTTCCTCTCCTTAAGGAATTCTGTACAGCACCGATTCCGTATCCAAGCATGGTCGTGGTCTGGAAGGCGCCAGCTCACATATTCTAGGGCTGAATTTGAACTTTATTATTATTTTCTGATAAATTTGCATGATATGCCAAACTATACTTCTTTCAGCAAGCTGAAACTTCACTTCCAGTAATCCCTATCTGTGCATTCTCGAAGCAGAGCGTTAGTTCTGCCGCACCACATACATCTGTATGATTGATGAAGAAAGTATGAAGTAGGAGAAAGCAGACACCACTTCTTTGCTTCCATTGCTTGTGCCGGTGGTTTTGAGATTAAAACTCAGCTTTTTGGTTTTTACTTGATTTAATCCAACTGGCATTTTTTGTTGCTGGGAAGACAGTTCCAGTCAATCACTGAAGATTGTTTCCAGACTATATTCCTCCCCCTCCCCCCCCCGCCCCGCTCTTTTTGCTAAACAGATTTTCTAAAGGGCACGTCTGTAACTCAGATAATTTGTGTTCAAGCATAAATCTGTACCAAAAGCACGAAAGCTCAGTGGGGAAGGTAATTTTTCTCCTTTCTGTCAATAAATAGGCAAGTAAGTACATAGCCTGCTGTGGCATAATGTGCTGAGGGAGCCGTATGTACCCGAATGGCATACTGAGACCTGCGCGCTGGCTCGTACTGTAACGCTAGCAACAAGCACCCTGCAGCCCCCGTGCAGGCAAAGCTTCTCAGCAAAGTAAGGAAGGCAGGAGCTAGCTAAGTATGAGCCATTTACAGGCTAGTGCTAAAAAGCTCTGAGTAGACATGGGAGGACAGGCAGAAACAGTAAGTATCTGTCTCGCTAAGCTACTAAGAGTTTCTGGCATATGTCAGAACCAGACCACTTGTTATGTGTCGCAGCAGGTCCATTGCTTTCCAGTATCCCTGAAGAGAACAAGAATTTAACTCTCAGATCCCCTCATGATCAGTTCTCTCAGCAGAGAAGCCAGACCGATCCAGCTAGAAACGGGAATGCCAAGGCACAAAAAGAGAAGGTGAAAAAGACCCGTGTATTTTCATACAGAGGTTTAGGCGAAGTACAGTCCACATGAAAACGCATCATCCCAAACAAGAAATGCTTTCACGATCCTGAAGAGCTGTATGGGACCCACCGGCATTGCTCTTCCAGGCAACAAGTAGGGCAGGACAGAAGCTGATCACTTTTATTTTGTCAAGTTCTTATGCAAGACTGTCAGATACATACTTCAGTAGGACTCAGGAAATATGGTCTAGCAGGGTAAAATTAGACCACCACAGAAAACTAAAGTGGCCTCAGGTCTCCAGCTGACTTCGGATTAAACAAAAACAAGTTCCTCATCATTAGGCTAAAATTTTCAGACCTAAAACCCTTCATCTCAGTTGACAAACTCTTCTGTAGCTGCATGAGGAGTGCTGGGGAGGAGTGGCTGGAAAGCTGCCCGGCGGAAAAGGACCTTGGGATGTTGGTTGACAGTTGGCTGAACATGAGCCAGCAGTGCGCCCAGGTGGCCAAGAAGGCCAGCAGCATCCTGCCTTGTATCAGGAACAGTGTGGCCAGCAGGAGTAGGGAGGTGATCATGCCCCTGTACTTGGCACTGGTGAGGCCGCACCTGTGTTCAGTTTTGTGTTTTTTCAGTTTTGTTCAGTTTTTTTACTGTGTTTAGTTTTGGGCCCCTCACTACAAGAAGGACATTGAGGTGCTGGAGCGTGTCCAGAGGAGGGCAACGAGGCTGGTGAGGGGTCTAGAGAACAAGTCTTGTGAGGAGCGACTGAGGGAGCTGGGGCTGTTTAGTCTGGAGAAGAGGAGGCTGAGGGGAGACCTTATGGCTCTCTACAACTACCTGACAGGAGGTTGTAGTGAGGTGGGTGTTGGTCTCTTCTCCCAGGTAACTAGTGATAGGACAAGAGGCAACGGCCTCAAGTTGCATCAGGGAAGGTTTAGATTGGATATTAGGAAACATTTCTTCACAGAAAGAGTAGTCAGGCTTTGGAACAGGCTGCCCAAGGAGGTGGTGGAGACCCCATCCCTGGAGGTTTTTAAAAAACGTGTAGATGTGGCACTTCAGGATATCGTTTAGTAGGAATAGCGGTGTTGGGTTGATGGTTGGACTCAATGATCTTAGAGGTCTTTTCCAACCTATGATTCTATGATTCTATGAAATAAATGGGCTGACCACATAACTATATTTATACGCAGCTGCGCATCTGCATCACCAATGATGCCTTTGGAAACAGTTCTCTCTGCAGAGGGACCAAATAGATCTACCTCCACATTCCTTTGTTCTCAGTCTTTAGTGGTTGCAGACACCTTTCAGTCCTTGTCTACCAGGAAAACTGAGACGGAGGGAGTAGAAATGACTTGTGCAATGCCAAGAAGATAGCAGAGAATTTGGTCTTCATCTGTGGAGTTCAAGATTATATCCTTAACTCTGGACAGTTCTTCCTCTTTAGACTCTCCAGTTGACAGACTTCATTTCACTACTCTGAGGATGATCAAACACTGGAAAGGTCTGCGCAGAGAGGCTGTGGAGACTCCATCCTTGGAGGTATTCAAGACCCAACTGGACATAGGCCTGAACAACCTGCTGTAGTTGATCCTGCTCTGAGCGGGGCAGGATGGACTAGATGATCCCTTCCCACCTCATCCACTCTTTGATTCTGCAATTCATTTTTCCGTGATGCCTCAACAGATCTGGAAAGGGGTGTCCTGAGGTTCTGGCTGGCAGGTCTACTGCTGTTTTACACTCTAGTACTGTCAGCTCCCCCCCACCCCACCTCCAAAGTAGTTTGCCACACTCAGTACTGAAATGCTCACTCAGAATGAGTCTTTTGCAATAGGAACAAGGAAGTTTCTGAAGTAAACATGCTGTGATTTGTTAATGAATTGTGTAATTTCCACTTTACTGCCAGTAAAGTAGGCTTCTTAAAAAAACAATGATGTCATCAGGTTCTCTTTGTCAATTGGTTGACTATATTAAGAAACATCGACCTCTTCTTTTAAATACTGTGGTCATCATGATAGTCTTTGAAGAGTGGTGGTAAGTTCTTTCTACAGGGGAACCAGCGACCTAAGGAAGCTGAGGCAGAAACAGTGTTAGAATAAACCCATCTAATACTGAACATCAAGAAAGAGAAGAAGGTTGATGTGGGAAATAACTATCCTGTAAGTCTAACAAATTTCTATCTCATATAAATTAACTGTGAATAGATGCAGATTGAGAACTCTTTAACTCCCACATGACAACAGGTCTATGAGCAAAAGCAGCATGGACTTACATAGGACAGATATCGCCATTGGTAGAATTCCAGCAGCAGTCCATGGCAGGAAAAATGTAGTCAATAAAACTGATTTGGATGGTTGTTCAGTACAGTGTTTTATACTCCATCTCACTCACAAAATTAAGTCATTCAATCTAGAAAATGAAATCTGTTATGAACTGAACAGTGACCGTAAAAAATGTCTGAGATGATAAAACAGAAATATAGGGCACTGCAGGAGTCTTGGTTGCATCTAGACTTGGTTTATACTTTCATTTTTTGATCTATAATAATAGTAAAGAGCAAGGTACTCACAATTTCAGAAGATTCAGGTACCAGAGAAATTAAAAGGGGAAAAAGTAGGGAATGAAGGTAAGACAGACTATGGAGAGAAAAAAGGAGGTAAGGGGAAGAATTCCAAACTAATGTGATATCTCTCCTCTTCTCTTTCTACCCTCCACAAAATCTGAAAAGAAAAAACCCAGCATGGGAATAATCCATTTTGTGCTTCATCTTGGTTTTCAAGGAATGGCTGCTCTTAGGGGGAAGCTAACTGTGGTCGGAGATGAGTGCTGTGGAAAGACATGCCTCCTCTTTGCTCTGTGTCACCAACAGCTTCCCAAGTCCTACGAGCCAACTCTGTTTGACGCTTACACCACTGACACAGAGGTAGATGGGAAAGAGATGAAACTGTTTCTCTTCGATGTGGCAGGGAATAAAGAAGTCAGTTACCGAAATCTCCGCTCAGTGTTGTACGAGGACACCGACGTTATTTTAATGTGCTTCTCCGTGGACAGGCCTGACTCACAGCAAAACATCCTCAATTTTTGGGTTCCAGAAATCAAACTGTTCTGCCCCAAAGTACCTATTATTCTGGTGGCTACCAAGATAGAACTAAGGGGTGATGAAGGTATGAAGAAGAAACTAACTACTGCAGACAATGAGCCAATGAACACTACAGAAGGAGAAGCTTTAGCTGCCAGCATTGGGGCAAATGCTTATCTGGAGTGTTCTGCCAAGACAAAAGAAGGTGTTGATACAGCCCGGGAGATTATTAGCCAATGTGCATTAAATCAGAAAAGGAGGAGAAAGAGGCACTACAGGCGCTGCCGAATTTTGTAAGAGGAGTGAACATCATTTTGTTGTTGGATTTCGTGATGTGGAAAGGTAAGTAGGTGTCTTTGTTAGTGTTGTGTGGGTGCTGTAAGGGCTGCTTTTATGGTACAGGAGGAAAAAATTGTGCCTTATGTCTGCAAAGTGTCACACTTGAGAAGTTGGATTGGTTTCCTTCTCCATCTCCAAAACAGGTTGAAGAGCTCCCTTCCAGATTCCAGCTGAGTACTGGTCTTGAGAAACGGAAATGATCAAGCTACGTACAGCTCTCTATAGAGGTTTTTTTGATCAAGGGAGATACAGACAGACTAGGACAGGAACATAAAACAGAACTATTGGGACAAGCACAAGAACGTGTTGTTCAGTGAATCTAATCCCAGCTTCCTGGTTCGAAGTCTTAGTGGCAAGCAGCTGTGCTGACCAGGTTTCCTCGTAGGCACGCCCTTCCACACACTTCCTTGAACGATGTCCTTAGGGAAGGGAGTCACCACACACACACACACACACACACACACACACACACGCGTATCCCATAGTCTGCTGTGCTAATAGCAGTGGGTTTCTGACTGGCAGAACAGGTCTGACTTTAGGATTCATTCGCAGAGCTGGCCTGGGCTTCGTTCCATAAATGCATCAGGAATATAATGTCTAGCATAGGGTACAATGAAGGCAGTGCTATCTCCACCTCTTCTTCAGGCACAGGTAAATAAACTGGGGTAAAACAGCCTGGCTTTAGGGCAGGATAATCTAGTTTTTAATAGAATTCCTACCTTCCTAGGGGTAATGGCTTTAAACTGAAAGAGGGGAGATTTAGCTTAGATATAAGAAAGAAATTCTTCACTACGAGGGTGGTGGGGCACTGGCACAGGTTGCCCAGAGAAGCTGTGGCTGCCCCCTCCCTGGCAGTGTTCAAGGTCAGGCTGGATGGGGCCTTGAACAGCCTGGTGTAGTGGAAGGTGTCCCTGCCCTTGGGAGGGGGGTGGGAACTGGATGATATATAAGGTTCCTTCCAACCCAAACCAGTCTACGATTCTATGATCAAAGAAGAGAAGTAAAAAGACCAGACTTCAGTTTCTAAACCTCTTTGTCCTTATGGTCTGAATGTATCTGAAATCTTCCTGTCTTTCCTTAGCACTTGCAGGCAGAAGACGTGAAGTAAAGGGAATGCCAACAACTACGCTCTCAGCTTAGCAAGTCATTGACAATCTGGAAAGAGACTGAGGCATGCTGTCAAGCTAAGCAGAAAATCTGAGAGAGGCACAGAGACGGCCCAAAATGGAAAGACTTTGGGTGCATCTCCATATTCCTCCCTTCTCTGAAGCACTGATTGCTGGCAGCCCAAGGAACTGAGTTATGGACTGACATTAAAGGCGCAAATCCGGCAGCGGGAAAATGATGTGGCTGCAGGATTTGAAGACACATGCTGTGACACAGCAAGCAGATAGAAAAACGTTTTTAGGTGAACTGCTGCTGATCGTGAAGTAAAGATACAGGGCTAATTGAGCATAACTGTCATGAACTAGGAGAACATAGAAGGCCATCACTTTATTTTGCTGACTTCCTCGGTGGTGGTTTCATCACTCTGGCAGCTTGATTTGTTTCCCAGGGGGAAACAAAATGAGAGTAAACACAAATTTCTAAACTGATTATGCCACCTGGAGCTGTACACTTAGCAAACTAGCTTTTCCAGGTGAGAGGCCTAAGAAAATACACACTTAAGACTTTTTTCCTTACCCATTCTTCCCACCAGCATTTGTCTATTGATGGTAACACAGCTGGAAATACTGGGGTTGGCCAAGTATTCATTATTGGGTGGGTTGCTGCTTTCCTTCTACATCACTTTTTAGTAGCAGCTTTGAAGTCCACCATCACACTGTGGCGTAATTACAAATGCTTCGAGGATTTCCAACAGTACCTTTCTTCCAAGAATCTCTGAGCGCTTTTCAACATGAATTACCAACCCACCTCTTGGAGATAAGTAGGTGTTATTTCCATCTTCAAAACTGAGAAACTTAAACTGCTGCCTAAAGTAACTGTGAACCATCTAGTTCTTGGAGCTTTCTTTTTCTCGACTTGTTTTCGATGCCCTTTCCCTTTTCCTTTCTGCACCATTCTTAACCTTAATTTCCTCTCCGCTCTGTCTTTAATAATCCCCTCGATGCGACCTGATATTGTACCCAAACTTCAAAACTTGTCCCCATGCAACTTGGATGTGAGCATGTGCTGTGCGTAAGTGCTCTCCTGATTCAGGTAACAGCATGCATTACTGCATTTCAAAGAGCTGTATTCGTGTAGATAGGTTTACATCCTTATTTCCATTTTATATGTGTATGTGTGGGTGGGGAGGATGAGACTGCAGATAAGTGAAAGAACACAGGTGCCTCTGATGTGGGGGACTGAATGGGAGAGAAGCAGTTGTGCAAAGATGCTAAGCACTTACTGTTCCCACTACTCGGAGAGTTCAGACCACTTTGGTGACTCTGAGCTTACACTGCCAGTTGCCGAGTAGGGCACTGGCCAGTGTGTGGACTGGTGTCTGTTTCCAGTCTAAATAAGCAAGTATTTTACTGCAGAAGGATGCTTTGTTCAAGATAAGGGTAACCAGTATCACCCCCAGTATTCACTGTATGTATCTCTGAATTAAACTGTTGCTACACTGATGTTCACACATGAACCTTTTTATTGTTTTTATGTGAAATGAAAAGTTGGCAATCTGTTTCTACTGTGTACTCCTTTGCAACTGGAAAAGAGAAATCTGTGGGTGGTTTTTCATCATCCTTTTGCTAAAGCTGTATAAATTCCCTTTTTGCCACTTCTGTCAAAAAAATCCAAATGTTTTTCCTCTTTTCTGTCTCAGAGCACTTCTGCAGGGGCCAGCTACTATATGGCTGTTCAAGAAATCCACTGGAGAGTTGTCCATATTTTAGGGCAACTGGCTCCCATGACAAATCCACAGACTGGAGAGTTTCCTTTCTTTGTATTTTAGCATTGGCCTGTGATTCCGCAAGCAGGGGCTATAGCCCTGTCGTCAGGGTATCAGCCGAAGACACGTGTACGTGGGCTTGCTTCTCTCTTCCGCCGCAAGCCCCGGTCTGTATGACCGTACAGAAGAGACTGCGCGTCCGCACTGCCAAGCAGCTGGGAGGAATCAGAGCCCCCGCAGCAGCTGGGAGCCCGGCGGGTGCGAGCTCGTCCTTCCCATTTCAGGTATGGTCTTTAGGAGCCCCTGCAGCCTGCAGCACACCCCCTCTAACTGGTGTGAGGCTTCCCAGGCCCAGGCCTGCTGGGACCGCGGTTGTACCCATGCACGGGAAGAGCTCGGATCCTAGCTGTGGGAGAGCTAAAGTCTGTGTGAGACTGATGCTGGGGAAGTGATACATGCCCGTATCTTAAAGCTGGAACACAAATCAATAGTGATGAATCCATGTAGAAGCAAACTGCCAGCAGTCAATACCCAGGCTAGACCGGAGCCAGAAGTGCTGTCCTCTAACACAAATCTTTCTTCCAGTGTTGGTGGAGAGGGGAGAGGGAGAGGAAGAGGGAGAGGGAAAGCAAAGAAAAAGCACACACTGTTTTATTAACCTTTTTTTTTTAACTTTTGTGAATTTAAATATTAAAGACAACTTCTTATTAAGGAGAATAAAAGGCAAAGCAATCAAGTACTGTGGAAGAGAAGATGGAAATTTACTGAACGTTCATGTCTCCTTCAGCAGGGCCATTTCTAAGATGAAATACACTGTTTACTCCCCACCACAACAGTTTGAGACAGATGTCCAATTGAAACAGCAGGGGAATTTATACTATATTAGGTGAATATGATGATATGTATTGCAATTAAATAAGCGCTTCTTTGTGATTTCAGTGAAGCAAATACACAAATAAATTACACTGATGTCTTTCAGTAGAAATGAAGAGAAAGAAAGAAAATCAGTACATAACAAGGCAGCAATATGTGACAGCAATTTCCCATTTTCAGTGCAAAGAGAGTTTATATATTTCAGGCAATCACGTGGTAGTAGCCTGCATGCCTAAGAATGTTGTCAAGACAAGGTTTGTAGGCAAGCTAACTTTGCTGGGACAAAAAGACAAGCTCCTGGACACTCATGTCTTCAAAGACCTCTTCCAGCTCTCGTCTGATAGAGGACCTGACTTCTCCCTATAAAGCTCTACGTATTGTGGTAAGCCACAAAAGCCACGACAATCTAGAATATATTTTGTACAGAGATTTAGGCAGAACTTGTAAGCTTCAGTAACATCTACAAAGTGACATATCAGTCATGCTTTAGGAGAAACATACCAGCACAGCCCAAAGTCCAGGGCTTTGGAAAGAAAAGAAGTTTGAAACTGAAAAAAACCCCCGTGTGTTATCTCCTTTTCATTGCCTGTTTCGGGGATGGAGTGGAGATAGGGTAGTATGTCTTGCTTAGCAAGACCATTCTCCATGTTGTATTAGTTTCCCATGTAAATATGTCTTCCTAGTAGGCCATCTATCAGCCTACCTACTAATTTGTCTGTTTACTCAGAATTATCATCAGACAGGAAGCATGCTATGTTTTATGAAAACAGATTCTCCTAGGCTTTTGTCTCAGTTTTCTTCATAACGTCTTGCTACTTAATCAAATTCATTTTCTGAAGTGTACTGCATCTGCTTTAAATAATTCATCAGCTTAGAGTGTAGCTCCGCAATCACTCAGAGAATGACAAACTGATACAAGAGCCTGTAATTTGTTATTGTGTTTTGATGGAAATAAGGGCCTGGATTATGGTATTCCTCCACAGCAGCTCAGAGTAGCATATGAAAACGCGGAAGGACTGCAACTATTTTGGACAGAACTAAATTTTAGGTGTGCCCAAGGCCTTCAAAGCCTCTTTTTGTTCAGTTTCATCTCTGCTACTGGACATGTCCCTCATTTAAACTATCTCCACACTGCTGATGTGTTCACATTTCCATCTGCTCAGTTCCCAAACACATGCTTTATGCCAGCTACCCCCTGCCTCAGGGTGAGACAGCTTTTGGGGGACACCTGGGGGGGACACTTGTCTCAGCACATCCCTTGGGCTGTGCCTATGAAGGAGACAGGCTGACAGAGGAACATCCGACTGATGAATCACACCAATGACCCTTCCGAGCGGCGCGATGCTGGTCGGAGCCACCTTGTCAGCTCAGGTGTGTCTGAACCAAGTCGTGTCGCAAGGTGGATGTGCCTAGGTGCTGGTAGAGGGGGATTTAGCTGCCTGCCATCATCCAGCTTTGGTTGAGAGGGAGTTTGCAAGCTTGAAGGCATTAAAAAGAGCAACCTTCTCCCTTTCAGTCCTTTTTTTCTTAGTCTAAGCATAGCTAATATAGCTCTTAATATTTGCAGAGCTACCCTTGGCTTGAAACCAGCTGCTAGCCCAAGTGGACAGGTTGTTGTCACAGGCTGCCGAACCCAGTGGCCCGGCAGAGGCAAGGCTGCTGTGGCTCCCTGCCCCGGGTCCAGCTGGCAGTGGGGCTCCGCAGGTATTCCCAGTAGGCACGCAAGCACAAACACACATGTTCAACACATGTCTACCTATATACATGGCCAGCAACACAGAAACACTCAACACACACAAACAGCACCGAGGGCTTCATCCTCTTCTGCTCTCTGGCTGATCAGGATGAAAGCCCATGAATGGAATATATATATATGTACACAGACACATATACAACGTGGATCACTCTAGCCACTGCCCCAAGACACTCAGTCTGCACAGTAGCTGGCCCCTGGATCCTCTCATCTCCAGTTGGCTCTTGCACAAACACACACAAACAGGTCTCTCTGTTGACTTCCAGACCCCACCACTGACCCAGTACCTGGCCAGGACCTACTGGTCCCTCCAGCAGCCAATGCACAGACCTTTAGAGCCTCCAGCATCCAGCCCAGGCTTACGGGTACTTCAATACCTGGCTTGCAAAGCCTCTTATCCCACTCACCAGCTAGTCTGGCTTGACATCCGCCAGCGATCACACACTGACCCACCACCCACCCACATGCACACACTCCAGTCTCCTCGCTTGCTGGCACATGGCCCCTGTGACGAGTGGCCTGACCCCGATTGCTGGCACCCAGACCCCCAAACAGACACATGCATGGAGAGCAGAGTCCCTCCCCCAGGAAAAGTACCCAAAGTTCAGTGACAAGACAGGCCCTGAAGACCAGGCAGGCACAGGGCACGGCCAGACAGACATTAAATCACAGAATGCTTTGTGTTGGAAGGGACCTTTAGAGGTCATCTAACCCAACCCCCCTGCAGTGAGCAGGGACATCTGCAACTAGACCAGGTTGCTCAGAGACCCGTCCAATGTGGCCTTGAATATTCGTTTCCAGCATTGGGTCCTCCACTGCCTCTCTGTGCAATCTGTTCTGGTGTTTCACCACATACAACTGGCCAACTCTTTACGTGCTACTGGCCCCCTTTATCCCCTTATCACTCTATTTTCCCAAACTTGTTCCTCCCCAAACCACCCAGATCCCTCCCTTTCCCCACCATTGGTTCTCTGCTAAGCATCCCATAGTAAGTGCTGTGCAATCTCAAGCTGCCTCTCCACAACGTGTCCTGCACTCCTGAGCAGTCACTGACCCACCCATCGGTCGGTAAGAGCCTTTCCCCTTAGCTCGGGGTGCTGGGTGTCCCCCTGCACCTCGGGCTGAGGGTCCCCTGGGACAGCCCTGGGAGGGGCTGCCTTGGGGCTCACGTCCGCAGCCAGGTTATTGGAGTTCCTCCCCCCCCCAACCTCTGTGCTCCTTCTTGTTCATGGGGTGAGGCTTCAGTCGCACTCTGAAGACACTTTGAGGTTTGCCTGCTGCTGCCTGGCCCACCGGCTCTGCCCATCGTTGACCGCTGTTGGCCACCACTTACCCCTAGAAGGAGATGAAATATGGCTGCGTTTAAGGCCTTTGGCAGGGTAAGTCTAAATAAATATTTATCAGCAGCCAAATGCAGAAGAGAGAGCTAATAAAAATTCATCATTTGGAAGGCTCCCTGTCCACCAGTTTTCTGCAGGAAGGTAAATTCAAATTAATGTGACACTAAAGCACTGTTTTGCTATTAAAAACGATTAATGGGTCCAGGTATATTTCCAGTAACCTGCTGTAAACATGGTATATGCTGCATTAGTAGTAAACTGCCAGCAGATAACGGTGCTCTGAAATACAACGGAGGCAGCTCAGACTTCTGCTTCTCTTCATCCCAGTCTCATTGGAAAGGGTACGCTGTCTTCTTCCCCAACAACTGGACCTCAGGGCCTGCCGGACTCGGTCAGCCCCTGCCACGGTTGTCAGAGCATCGCCATGCTCCCCCTCACTGTGCCAACGCTTCAGCCTTGAGCAGGGGCCACGGAGGGAAAGCTGAGGGCTCGGGAATGAGCAGCATCCAATGTCTCGAAACCAAACTACTTGTTTTCCTCTGCTCCTACCCAGACAGCTGGATTCCCACCACATGACCAACTTGGCTTATAATTAGACAGATACAGAAACATCTCATCGTAACACATATCAGGCTTTTTTGACACACTTCTGTGACGATAGCCATATGGATCAAGAGACAAGGTTGCAAACTCAGCATCATCTTTTTGTCACACGTTTGCACAGTGCCTAACACGAGGGGCTGAACCACCCCAGAGGAGAATGAGGAGCTCCCGGCGGTGGCAGGGTCTCACGAGGTCCCTTGCTGCTGTCTGGCCAAAACCCAAATGCTGTAAGACAAGAGCAAACCTTCATGTCTGGTAAGCTCTGCTAACCGGCCATCCTCCTGGATTCTCAGTCTGTCAAGAAAAGAGGTTAATACAGTGCCAGCACCACAGACGCTTCTCTGCGTGGTCACGGATCTCAAAGAACCCTGGGGAGAGGAAGAGCCCAGGGTCAATCCTTACTCACCACGACTCATCAGCAAGCCGTCCACCCAGTGCAGGACCCAGTCCTGGTACTCAGTCTGCTGCCCTAACTCAGCTACAAATTAAACATGAGTGTTATTTATCTCTAATTAATTATTAAGGCAGTATGTAACAGCAGTCAAGAAAGATCACATTGGTGTATGTCTGGATGCAACACAGCCCTCCCTAAATCACGCTAAAAGCTGATTTCCCTCCTGCTATATAGCAGATTACTTCAGGCTCGGTGCTGGTACAGCAGGAAAAAATTTGTTACCCTTCTGGAAAATCAATAGGCTCTTGGCAAACTGGGTTCGGTGCTGTTAATCATCTTGATGGCACCATCTGCCTATGTACCGAAGTGCAGCAGGAGAGCCACCCTACTGCCCATCAGAAGGCCCTGCCACCAGCAGCTGCACAGGGACCTGCTGAGGGGCTGCAGAGCCCCGGCAGAGCCGGGCTCGCACCGCTCGCTGCGGCTGACACGCTTCCAAGCCCAGCCAAAGTTGCAGGAGGGTCAGGAAGCTGCGAGTTCAGAGCTCGCCAGGGACTCTGCCACGTCCTCACCAGGACTTCTGTTCCGTGGATGTGGGCAGTGCCTCTGCCTGCTGCCCAGAAAGCAGCTGATCGCTCAGAGGAAAAGCGGCGCAGTCAAAAACACTTAAATAATCCCATCGCCACTGGTGCGTGCAGCTCCCCGACGCCTCGCCGGCACGTGGAGGATGTGAGAAATCCCACGGCAGAGCTCGCTGGCTGCAGACCATCACTTGCTGCTATGTGAGGCTCTGGTACGAGGCAGGGTCTCCTCCCTCCCAGAAGAGCTCAGTGCTCCTCCAGCAGACGAAAGCAAAAGGCTGTGGTAGGACCTTCCCTGCGGATCAGGATGGGCCGGAGAGGCTGGAGCCAGACCCCAGGGAGGGATGAAGGTGGTGGCACGCCATAGCACGAGCGAAGGAGCGCTGGCCGGGCTTACAGAGGGCACGGCTGCAGCAGAAGTCCTGGCTGCTGCCTCTGGAGAGGAGCTCGAGAGCAGCTGCTGCCGACTGCGGGGATGGGGAAGGACGCTCCTGCCAACGCGTGGGGCTTCCCCATCCCATCGGCTGGGTCTCTGCCTTCCCCCAGCGCTGGCTGCATCGCGCGGGACCTGCAGAAAGCCAGGCCGACTCCAGCGAGCTGGGGGGAAACGGGCAGGAGCAAAGAGCGGTGCCTGGCTCACTCCCTCTCGCTATTAATCAGCGTTTTTCTGAATCACAGACGTGGCTTTGTCTGTGGGATATCAACTATGAGATTCAGAAATTAATTCAGCTTGGGAGCTGCGGATGACTCAGACAGCTATGAAAACACCCCAGGGCAGAAACAAGATGTAGGGCAAATTCACCCCAGGGGTATCTCTCAATGGACTTTAACTGAGGATAAATTTAATTTGCAGAACTGAAGCATATTTTATTTACTCTTTCTAAGCAGGATTTTAAATTGAAATATTCATATAGAAAATCAAGAGGCTTTTAATGGGTTGCATTTATTGAAACAGAGCTTGATTTAAATTCCTCAACCTCAGCGTCTCAGGCATATATTTTTCCCCCCAAGTGAATTATCTATCTGCTTAATTTCTCTGAATTCACCAAATAAACAGACAAGATGACACAGAGCTGGTATTAGGTTGCCTGCAACCCACCCAGTGATCCTGCTGGAAGATGTATGGAAGTCTTAGTGGAAAAGCAAGATGCAGTAGTCGTATGTGCTTTTGGTAGTCTGCAAAGACAGAGCTCTTTCTCATGCATCACTGGGCTCCCAAAGACGGGTGTAAGTTATAACAGCCCTTAGGGTGCATCTAAATCTGCTGCCAGATGTCTGCCTGAGAGAAAAAAACATACAGTTTGGTAGTTGGAAAAACACTGAGGCAAAGGATTTGAAATGCTGAGCCACGTGGACTCGTGCCTCAGCTCTCTCAGTGCAGCAATCCTCCATTGCAATCAATAAACATTTCATCATCATTTCTGGCACAGGGCAGGGAGGCTGTAAGGAGCCCAGGCTCAATTCCTGGCTCCGCTCCCCACTCTCTGTGTGCTTTGAAGCACCACTTCAGGTCAACACAGCAGGAATCCAGTGCCCTGTTGTCTTCATGACAGGCAGGCTGTGTGCTGGGGACTCCTGAGAAGAATCATAGAATGCTTTGGGTTGGAAAGGACCTTTAGAGGCCATCTAGCCCAACCCCTCTGCAGTGAGCAGGGACATCTGCCACTAGACCAGGTTGCTCAGAGCCCCATCCAACCTGGCCTTGAATGTTTCCAGGGATGGGGCCTCCACTACCTCTCTGGGCAACCTGTGCCAGCGTTTCACCACCCTCATGGTAAAAAATTTCTTCCTTAGATCTAGTCTAAATCTCCCCTCTTTTAGATTTAAACCATTACCCCTTGTCCTACCGCTACAGGCCCTGCTAAAAAGTTTATCCCCATCTTTCTTATAAGCCCCTTCTAAGTACTGAAAGGCCGCAATAAGGTCTCCCTGGAGCCTTCTCTTCTCCAGGCTGAACAACCCCAACTCTCTCAGCATTTCTTCACAGCAGAGGGGTTCCAGCCCTCGGATCATTGCTGTGGCCTCCTCTGGCCCCGCTCCAACAGCTCCAGGTCTGTTCTGTGCTGGGGGCTCCAGAGCTGGACTCAGGACTCCAGGTGGGCTCTCACCAGAGCGGAGCAGAGGGGCAGAATCCCCTCCCTCGACCTGCTGGCCACGCTGCTGGGGATGCAGCTCAGGAGACGGTGGGCCTTCTGAAGTGGAGTGAGTGGCTGCCAGGGGGTCCGGGGCAGTTCAGGGTGCCCAAGAGGATCAGCCCTCCACTCCCTGGGACTGGGGGACAGACAGGCAGCAGGCTGTGGTGATGGAGGGGAGCAGGCAGTACTTTGGCCATAACTCCTTACCCTGGGAAGCTGATGCTGATGGCCGGGAGATGGAGGGAAGCCAGGTGGCCGTACATCACAAGAGAAACCCTGACAGCAAAATCCGGGGAAAGATCTGGGAAAATTCCTTCCAAAAGAAAAGCCTCATGCTGGAGAACACATCTGGATCCCATTTGCTCTCCACCATCTCTGGAGACACATCAGACTGCTCAAAAGCTTCCCCCAACCCACCCAGCCCATGAGAGACAGGGAGACGGACCTGGATGCATTTTCACAGACTAAGTCTGGGACGGGACCAGAGGCTGAAACTCACTTGGGGGAGGAAGTTCAGAGAGACCTGTGTGTCCCTCCGAGGGAGCTGCACTGGCCTTTGGGAGAAGCTCAGCAGTAAGGGAGGGGCAGTTTGGCCACATCTGCCCCCAAAATGGCACTGCTGCAACAGAGGGGTGGTTTTCAGGCTTTGTGGTTAAAATGACGCAGGTTTTATATCAGGTTTGATTTTCTTGCACTGCTGTTGGTTGTGCCTGCTCCTCCCTTACGCCCCTCAGCCAGGGATAAGGCAGCGCATGGCTGCGCTGGGGGAACCAGACCGGGCAGCAGAGAGGACACCCCAGACCTTCATGTCTTCATCAGTAAACAACAGGGCTAGGGGGAGGGGGAAGAGAAGGGGCCAGGAGGTCCACCTGGACCTCCCCAGGGGACCTCTTCAGTGTCACTGTGGAGAGCAGGAGTGAGATTCCCACTCGGGAAGCAGCAGATCACTCCAGCACCAGTGCAGGACAGTCTGCTCCCCGCCTCGTTGCTTCAGGGGCTGCAGGCACTTGGGGGCACAGCTCTCATCACGGTGCTTGACTTCACACAGGGGCTCCAGCCTCAAGTACCATCTCCAGCTACTCCTCACCAAGCGTGTAAGAAATCATACTAAATACCACAGTGCTGGGTAGGAAAACATGTTTTCTTTGGTTCATAATATGAAGATGCAAAAGACTACATTTTATTTGTACACTGAGTTAATCTTCCCCCTTTCCTCCACCCCTTCACCTTGGTGTCCACCAAATCCTTTTTCTCAGCCTATTTGCTAGCTCCAAAACCGAGCCCTCCCCAGCCGATCGCATTGTAGGCTGTGGAGTTGTTGCTACTTCCACAAACTTCTGTCTCTTCCACCTCTTGCTCTGTCTTTCCCAGTGACTGAAAAAAGCCACCCAGGTTCATCCCCCTGCTCTGTTCTCCTTTCTCTCTTCGTCTCCTGACTGTTTCTTTGTGCCATGCATTCACCACCAGGCAAAATCCCCACGGTTTTTTGAACAAACCGGAAGACATAACCCAAGTTTAAGCCAAAACGACCCCCAGAAAATGCTGGGACAGTGTCCTGCACAGGGCAGATCCTCCCATGGAAAGGATGCTCAGCGTTCCAGGGGCAACATGGTGCCAGGACAGTGGTTGAGAAAGGCCAGATAATGCATCCTCCTAACCCTGGAGAATTCACTGCTCAGAGTAGTGTCACTGTTTAGAGCAGGGCGTCAATAAACTGAGTGGCAGACGCTCTCTACTAATCCACGCCCTCCCACCAGAGGAAGGGAGACAGAGGAAAAGGGAGACAGACTTACAAATCGAATATAAAAAGTTTTACTAATAACGCTAATAATGCTAATAATATTAATAATAAGAGAAATAATGTAAAATATACAAAACTGATCCTGAGTTTCCTGAAGCTGGGCGCCGGTCGCTGGCGTCCCGCCAGCAGCTGCCAGGCAGCACCAGACAGTCCCTGACTGGCCTCAGCAGCAGATGGGAACTGGGCTCAGGGATGCACGGATAGGGATCTGGATCAGGACCGCAGGTAGAACAACAAGCAGAGTCCTATTCAGAAGACAGCCATGGATGAAGAGAGCGAGATCGTGATCCCCCAGCTTTCCACCGAGTATGACGTGCATGGCATGGAATAGCTCCTTGGTCAATATCGGGTCACCTGTCCTGTGCACCCCTCCCCACAAGTACGACCCTTTCCGACTCCTCACTTGAGGAACCTAAGAGATCTGTCAGTGAGCTTGGCTGCTATAGTGATAATTATAAACAGGGGCCTTTTTCTGCATTCCTTTCCTACGGTTAGCTCAGTGTAAATATAAACATCAGGTGTTGTCAGCTCTGGAGTGGACATTGTCTGTAAAATACGCATCCAGCTTCAGAAAGATGCAGTTACTTAGAATAACTTAGCTGGGAGGAAGATTCACTAAAAGAGAATCAGTTCTGTTTTAACCAAGACCAGGACAAGTAGTAACAAAGAACAGTGTCATTACCAGGTCGAAGCAACCTGCTAATATTCAAAGTGCTTTTAGTGAATTAATTAGCTATAGCTAATACCATTCATAGCTGGCTCACTACATCTGCCCAGGACATTTTCAGAGTAGACAGCTGAAGTTTTTGCCCTTTCTGCACTTTCTTTTCTATGTCCTCTTACAAAACAAAGCAGGTATATTGGTTTTACGTGTATTCTTTGCTTTGCAAGCTTTCTGGTATGGGTTGCATACCTCCATTTCCACTTGAAGCTGCATCAGTACAAGACACCTCTGTGGCTGCTGACACGGACCCGGGTATTCCCTGCGGGAGAGGCAGGGGAGGGAGGCACATCCTTGTGGACAAGCCGAGCTGGTGGGCTGGTAACTCTCATTCTGTTCTGCCCCAGAAGGAGTGCAGTCCCCGCTGTGCTACCTTAGGGAATGCTGGAAGGGGAAAACTGAGTTTGTTGGGCAGTCCCACCTCTGCTAAGAAAACGCTCCTGTCCCACAGAGCATTTCCATGGGTCACGCTTTGCATGTGTGAGCCAAAGCGCATTGAATTGCACAGTAACTGGGGCTCCAGGACGTAAACTGCATCCACCAAAAACACAAGCGTGTTTCTGCTGCACTGTTCAGGCACTGTATGGTGTAGTTATGCTGCAATGATCCCTGGCAAAAGGTTTCATGTTTGAGGGGGCCTCTGCATACGTCCAGCACTTAGCAAAATGCAGGTCCTGATTCACAGCTACAGCTTCTCCGTGTTATCGACCAACCCGTCATAAATAGATGCTAACTTTATTCCACCAAAGCACCAAGCTATGGAAAATTTACATCTAATTGACCCCTTGCCATTATCCCATGCGTTTATCTGTGCACACTCACCTTGGATAGTGAAATGAAAAAGTCAGATTTACTTTGTGCTCAGTGACACAACTTGAACTTTGAGTTTTACCCTGTGGGTTTCCAGCAAGCCCTCAGCTCAGCCGGGTAGGGTCCTGCACGCTCCGGGAGGCAGCTCCTGCTTCCCAAACAGCTTTGATCTCAAGATGAGACAAAGAGACAGCTTTTTAAAATGTGCTACAAAAGTACTTCTGGGGGTATCCAGCTCCAGCAGGAAAGCATTTCATCTGGATTTCCAACACGGCAGGGGAATGGTTATGCTTCAAACCCAGCCATGAATAATTCAGTTTTCGTGAATTTGCCTGACTTCATAGGACTTGTGCTGATTTAAGCCTGATGAGCTGTCTTCCTTCCTAACCACTGCTGCCTGAAGTAAAGAAGCAATGGCCCTTAGGAGACTCCCCGGTCCCGAGGCAGGGAGAGGCTGCTGCAGGGCCATAGCTGCAGCCCGAGAGACGTCTCCCCGGTGCTGTTGACAGGGCAGCTCTGGTGGGTGCTCCATCGCGGGCGCCTGGGGTACGGCCATGGGGGCCATGGGTGTGGGGACCCGGAGGCCACTGCTGAGCGGGGCAGGACTTGTTCCCCATCTCACCTCCCTCAGGTCTCCTGAGGAAAGCGTTTTGGTGTTGCCTGGGGCGGTCTTTTGCATTGAAAGTCTGAGGAACGGTATTTTTTTGCACAAATTAAACTAAACGAGAGCGGAAAAACAGGCAGGGGGATGCTGGGCAGGTTGGCAGCACAGCCCTTGGGGCAGCAGGAGCCGGAAGGCTTGGTGCTGGGGGAGAGCAGGGTGAGACAACCCATTGGGAAGCTGGTGAAGGCTGGGGAGGGGTTTAAGGACTATTTCTGACCCCACAGTGGCTTGGAGTCCAGCCAGGACCGAGGGGATGAAAAGCCACCTTACGCTTCCTCACCTGCAGTCATGCTTGTGCCTGGTACACGGGGAGCCTGACATGAACCCCCGGCAGGACCCAGTCCAGACTCCTCAGCTCCCTCCAAGGGGCACAGCTCTCTGCCTCTCCGCAGGCGTCGGGGACCCCAGGGACCCCGATCCTGGGGATATTTCACAGCATCACCTGGGCACGTGCAAACGCACGCTTCGCATCCAACCTCCTCGCTGTGCACGAGGTGGCCCTGACGGACTGGCGCCCACCCAAGGACACAAAAGTGGTGGCTCAGCTGGGTCTGACTTACAGGAGCAGCCCTCAAGCCAGAGTGCAACCCTGCGTATTTTCTGCAGACTCTACATGCTCAATACGGAGTATAGGTGAAAGGGGCTGCTTGGCCTAGGGAGAAGGAAGCATTACTGGCATCAGTTGACCCTCCTGCTTCCTCTTCAGTAAAATGATTTCCTTTTACATTACCAACATCAATGAACTAAGCTTCTCAACAGCCCAGCAAGGCTTAACTCTCATTAGCCTCCTTTCAAACAAGGTGGGATGCAAGTGGAAAGAGCCCTGGCGTAAGGCCACAGCAAAGGGAGGAGGACAGCAGGACCAATACTCTGAGAGATGCCCGGGGCAGCTCTCAATCCCTGATTCAGGGACTGGGAGCAACGGGGCTGTGGTGGTGCCCCTTGCGCCAGGGCTCATACCTTCTGCTGAAAATCTGGGTTCACTCTGGAGGCGTCTCGTTGGAGGAATCATGACCTGTTGATGAAGCGTGGCAACCACAGACTTAGCAACAGGAAAAGGCAAAATACTGAACCGTTGCTCTGCTTTGTCCATCAGCTACACAGATTTGCCGTGGAAAAAAATAGATTACGCACTAAAAGATAGGCTCAGAATGGACAAACAGAAAACAAAGAAATCATTGCTGAACGAATAGATTTATTCTGGCATTTCTGAACTTCCAGTGTGTTTCTTTGCTGCTTTGGTGTTGTCCATGTCTGAATTTTACATAGGTAATTCAGACATACGAGACAAGACCTGCACATATAGGAATTCTCTTTCAATTTACTTCTCATTTTCCCTTTTTTCAGCTTCCTCATTGCCTGTCATCTAACTCTATGAAAACCAGGGCATAGTCCATGAAATTAAACAACAAGAATTAATGACCAACCTTTAGAAGAAAAAGACGATCATTTATCTGCCAGACACTCAAGCCACAGGGTTCACCGCCTCCGAGGACAAATTTCATATTGTAGCTTGATTCTAAAAACATATGGGCTATTTCACTACCCGTTAGTCTCACTGCTAGTTCACAAACCTAAGACCACCTATCTAGTTCACAAACCTAAGACCACCTATTTATTGTATGACTCTAGGTCTGCATCCTTTTCTAGCAAAAATCATTCCTTCATGAGGAATGAGTCACATACATGAATACCCCAATGATATTCAACTAACTAGTCAATAAATGATAAAGTGCAAGATATAGATCCCTCTAAACCGCTCGACTGAGTCATCCTGACAGGTAGATTTATCACAGCCTATCCAAAGTTTCTAATACTAGTACCAACTGTGTAAGATAAGGGTTTGTCATTGCTTTCCACTGAGTCAGCTGAAGCTCTCAGAAGCCTATACCTTACATAGCAAGCTTTGGCTCCATGAGCGACTTGGCATCTGGTCAGCAGCTGGAAGTAGTACCACAAGAGTTGAACCTAGGGCCAGTGTTGTTCAGTATCTTCATGGGCAACCTGGACGATGTGACAAAATGCGCTCTCAGCAAATTTGCGGGTGATACTAAATTAAGGGCAGTGTCTGACACGTCAAATGATGGAGCTTTGATCCAGAGTCACCCAGAGAAGCTTAAGGATTAGGCCAGCAGATGCATCCTGCAGTTTGGAAATGAGAAGCATCAGTCCTGCATCTGGGGTGGAATAACCTCGTGCTTCAGTACAGGCTGGGAACTGACTGGCTGGCTGAAAAGAGCCAGGGTTACACATAGTGGCCTACGTTAGGAGAAGTACGGCCAGCAGGCCAAGGGACATCAGTGTCCCTGTAGACCTGACACCTGTGAGGGCACACTTGGACTGTTGCACCCAATTTTCTGACCCCTCCCAAGTTCAAAAGGTAAGTGGAGGAACTGGGGAGGGTCCAGCAGAGAGCTCCCAAGATGGTTAGCAGCCTAGAGCATGTCACTTACATGAAGAAGCTGAGGGAGTTGGGCTTTCTACTCTGGCAAAAAGAATGATAAGAGGCAATCTAATAGTAACCTACAGCTCCCATGAAGGAGAGTTACAAAAATGATGGAGCCAACCTCTTTGGCAGTAGCAGATGACACTGTGCAGGGCAACAGCTGCAAGCTGTGGCTTGAGAGGTTCAGGCTAGACTTTGGGAAAATTTCTTTATCGGGAGGGCAGTGCAGAGAGATGGTGGGCTCTCCATCCTTGGTGTTTTCCAAGATGTGGTGAGACAGTCACAGGTGACCTAATCTAGTGTGGGGAATAATCCTCCTCCAAGCAGGGAGTTGGACTAGAGACCTCCAGAGGTCGGTTCCAACTCACACTTTAATGGTCTATGGTTCCCAGAGTTGGCTGTATTTATTTCATCTCTGAAAACAGAAGCTCTACAATTCCCTCAGCGTGATGACCTGGAGAGCAAGTTAGCACTGCTGAGAGGCTCCAGCAAGGCCTTGATTACTCCCTGTGTCCCAGGAAAGAGTAGGAGAGACTGAACACCAAAACCCTCTGCACTGGCAGTGAACTGATGAGATAAACCCAGCCAATCCAAGCAGCTGAGTTGTCTTTCTGCAACAAAGGAAAATTAAAATCATTACAGATTCTGCTCTGTCTCACCCAAGGGGAAATTTCTCCTCACCACAAATGATCACTTGGGCATATGAGCAAGGCTCATCAGAAAGTCACCAGAGGATTTTCTGTACCCTCTGACACACTGGACCATCCTTGACTGTCCCCAGGTGTAGCCCATCTCTGATGCTTCTGAGGAAGTCAAGAAAAGATGCAGATTACGTTCAGCTTTGTGCCCCGAGGTAGAGCTCCCGACTGTTGGTTGCAGGTTGCCAGCTGAAGCATGGGATTCAATTATCCTCAGGGTCTTGAGGTGAAGCGTAGATCTTACGATTACCTTGAGGGCAATGCTGATAGCCCAGTTTTCCTCAGAGCCCATGAAGCAAGGGGCTAAGCACAGGTCACGGGGGTCTGGAGCTTCAGAGACAAACAGGATCAACATGACCTTACAGTACGACCTGTACACACAACGGCAGCTATAGAGCTCTGCCTGCCATCACGTTTGTTACTGTGCTGTAATAATGAACGGTAAAGACACGCTCCCTCGTCCTCACACTTCTACTGCAAACGTCTGGTGAAGGAAAGAGAGATACTGATTTGCATATGCTGGGATTGAAATAGATAAGCAATCATTTTGAAAAATGAGTGTACGCACATATAAGCACCCACGCCTGTAGTTAAACCTTCCATCGAAGGAGAGATAAGCCTGACGCTGATTGTTTAGGTTCATGCAGTAAAATTTCTATGGAATTGTTTTTCTTGGATGAAAAACAGAAACTACCATGTCAGCTCACTTCATTTTAATGTCCATCCATTTCATTGTAATTGTCTTGCCATTCTTTAAGCTTTCAGCATCTTGTTTTGGCATTATAAACACCTGTGCTTGCAAACCCCAGGCAACATAAATAAAATGAACATCTTGTTACGATAATATCTATAGAAAATGAGATTGGTGCAAAATATGGCACTTGCAGCTTTTCAGCTCCCCTATATCCATACACAAAGCAATAGCATATAAAGGCTACTTATCCAAAGTGTTGTCTTTTTGTGTTCATTATTATTATTCATATGTCACAGGTGCACAGAGAGAACCGATGGGCTACATGGTGAGATGCTTGACTGGACCTTGGGAGAAACAGCCACATTTTCCACACATTTCCTGCATGACTTTGAGCAAGCCACTTAATCCTTTCATCTTCTCATTATCTACAGTATACCACACCCATAGTATCAACCAGTGGCAATAACTCCTGTTCCGCAAGAATTGTGTGCAGGCAACACCAACCCTGATTGTACTTCGGTACACAAGGATAGGTGGCTAAAGCCACAAATATTGTGCACGTCTAACCTTTAAACAAGCCTTTAAATTCCCATTTTTTGGATATGGACTGTAGATCTTCAAAAAAGCACAGTCCCATGTGGTAGGCTCTGTAGTAGGAAACAGAGATTGTTTCCAAAAAGTTATAATCAGAGAAATAACGTTCTCCTCATTTCTAGATAAGTAGCTGAGATGCAGCTCCTTTAAGACGCTTGCCTGACATCAGACGAAGAGCCTAGGGCAGTGCTGGGAAGTTAACCTAAAGCTCCAGAGCAAATCAATCCTTTGAGTACACACTCTCCATCTGGGTACACAGGGAGGGAAGACAAGGTGGCATCCCAAGAATTTTGCATTGTCCTAGGATTCAGGAGGGAAAACTGTTCCTTTGTTGGCCTTTCTTGACAATTCCAGTAAAAAGCAGTGGAAGGAAATCCTCTAGGATTGCTTAGGATGAGCTAAGGGTTTAGAAAATAAGCAGCAACTGTCCAATCACTGTTGCTGCATCTCTGTAGCTGCTGGTATCACCACTCGGAGGAACAGAAGAGGTGGCATTGCAGAATGAGATTGTAATCAGATACGCAGCTCTAAGTGGGACTGGAAGAGGCCTGGAGGATCAAGTGACCCTGTTCCAGGAACGCAGTGTTAGGTACAGATCTGCAGAAGAAATGTTGACAGAAGGTTGACCTGAGTAATGTTCAGTTCTTTGAGACACATCAGGACATTTTAGGGACTAACACCTAGACCTTTTCAGCCTATGACAGGACAGGTCCCACCCAGGAACAATCTGGACAAATGGAAGAAAACAGCATATTATGTCTTTCTTTCCCTGAGAGCAAGAGAAAAAGGGTTGAGCCTCAGGGTAATGGGAAACAACAGTGACTGCAGTGTGTTAGGTGTGAGGGAGAGCACAGCCCATGACTTTTTTGTGCTGTGCCTTTAGAAACACGAAAATTGGTGGAAATGGCTGTCATAGAAACTGTACAAGCATTGAGATCTCACCACCTTCCTGTGCACTCCTCCAAGGCTGCACTGCCCTCATGGTGAAGAAATTTTCCTGAAGTCCAGCCTGAACATCTCAAGCCACAACTTGTGGCTGTTGCCCCTTATTGCCACTACCAAGAAGAGCCTGGCTCTGCTGTCCTCACAGCTGCCTCTTGGACAGCAGGTCCCAACATGGATGAAGCATTTCAGGTGTGTCCTCACCAGTGTTCAGTCCAAAGGGGCAGAGAATTTCCCTGATCTGCTGGCCATACTTCTCATGTAGTCATAGAATCGTAGAATGGTTTGGGTTGGAAGGGACCTTATAGATCAAGTAGTTCCAACCCCCCTGCCATGGGCAGGGACACCTTCCACTGGACCGGGTTGCTCAAAGCCCCATCCAACCTGACCTTGAACACTTCCAGGGAGGGGGCAGCCACAGCTCCTCTGGGCAAGTAGTCCAGTATGTGGTTTCTTTAATTCATGATGAGAGTATCTTGCTGGCACACATGCTGTAGATTTTTTTTGCTCACTTTGTCACAGGAGAAATTACTCATCTTTGAGGGAATTACGGGCAGGGTATTGAGTGACTGTCAGTACTTAAGTGATGTTGCCTGTGTCCACACCATGAATGGATGGATCCCAGATGACAAGTGCATTCTCAAATGAGTAAACTAACAGAGCTTTAAAGCACTTCTTGTGCTTTGGGTCAGGTGTTTTTCTATGGGAGCTGTATGATGCCTTGGGCTGAACTGTGGTGGAATCATGTATGAGACAGAGAATGGACTGTTGTGATTGTGCACACGGAACTGGAAGGAGCGAGGGAAAAGCACGCTCCCAGAGCGAATACCTGAGCGGAAAAGGGATTTTTGTTGTGAGCATGGTGTGCCCATGCTTTATGTATTTGAGAAGCTCTGCAGTCACAGTGGGCAGAACTAGGTGAAAATAATTAAAGGCATTGCCAGGAATGGCTTAGGGTCACAGACTGCTATAGGAATAATATTTCATGTCAGTCTTTTGTTGCCTGTTGCCTTGAAATATAAAAGCTAAGATTTTGATGAACAGCTGTGCTTGGGATGGAAAATTCAAAAGCACGCATTCCTTTGGAACCTGTACATAATCTGCCAAGGCAGAGCTGAAAATGAAAAAAACATGTCCCTGAAATTTTAAGAAGCTGTGAGGAGTCATGGCTCTAGTCTCTCTCAGCTAGATGTTTTGATGACACTTTCATCCTATTAATGCTCCCTTACAGAAAAATATTTTCTGAGGCTTGAACACCAAGGCCCTGGGATAAACCATGAGGGGCAGGCAGCCATACACCAGGAGGACAGACATCATCTCAGTTTGCATCCCTGGTGGTCGGAGCAACTTCCAGGAACAACTGGAGATGTAACGTGACTCTCTGTAAAAAGCCAGGGTGGCACTTGAAGCGAACCAGTGGGAAATAAAGAATGATGCCACTGAAAACGAACAGGACGATGTAGAGGAACTCAATTTGGGGTTGATCAATGATGGGAGCTAACACCAGGTACACAGCCACCATCAGCACGATTATAGGGATGATAATCGGGACCTGCGAAAGCAAAACATCAGCGTAAAGATTCATGTAATCCTGGGCCGCTGTGGGTCTGGACAGCCCTGAAATTTGTGCAGAAGGCTTTTTAGATTAAACCCTGCTGCAGCCTGAGGTATTACCCAGAAATCCAAATTAACCCAGACTTCCTGTTTCCCAGCCCACCCCCAACCCAAGGCTGAACATCCCTGCAAGAGCTACAACACTGCCCACCCCTGGTCTTCCCTGTTCTCCTAGCCCTGAAGATGCAAACTGCCGGTCTTGGTGCCAGGTTTGTTCTTGCTCTCCCTACTACCTTGCATCCAAAAGCTGAGCTGTAGACAAAACACACAGCAACGTGCATAAATCACGTAACTGAACCCCCTTGGGCAAAAAGGTTTGTTCACGTGTTGACAGATAGGTGGACAGGCAACCTCAGAGGCTATTTCTATAAGTCTGGTCATAAAGCATTTACATTTGAAGCCAACCTCCCCCAAAGGCTAGTGAATGCACAAGACAAAACAATTTCACAACAAGATGAATAAACTGAACGTTCTAGCTGGGACTTTCCAATTTTTACTTTTGTGCCTTTTGTCCAACACAGAGCACTGATATAGTCCAAAGGAAATGTTGTTCATGGTTACCTGTGAGACCGTGGAGAAGACCTGCCATTGGCTTCATCTGCCTTGGTAAGATTCTCCACTCTGCTCCCTCTGCACTGCGTTCTAACAGTTTTGGCACAATGCTAATAAAAATGATTGTTTTCAAACCAAGGGAAATATTACCCTTAAATATCAGCTTATTATTATATTACCCTTAAATTGCAGCATGCAAACAGATTTTGCAGGACATTAGCCCTACATTATCAGTCGACCTTGAACCTTCAGACATGAGCTGCTTCTAGTTAGGGGAAGAGTTAGGCCATCAAGCCAAAGGCTGCAGCAGGCTGGCATCCCCAGGGGACTGACCTGGAGGACTGCAGGAGTTTTATACAGTGTATGAAACACTATTGCAGAAACAGAACTTCTTTTCCTTAAAGCTCATTCAGCTGACGAGGCGGGTGAACGTCCTCATCCAGCATCCTAATTTCAGAACAGAGCCACAAAAGCCAGTGACTGGAAGACTTCACAGAGCACTGGTCTTCTTCACGCTAAGCCTCATAGGGCACTGGGTACTGCTTTGCACAGCCTGGCAGTGTCAGTCTGTCATCCATCTCCTGGAGGAACCCCAGGAAAACCAGCATGTTCATTCAGCTTGTCTCAGGGAAAAGCCACTGTTCAGCATTCACAGTCTCATGACCCTCCCGTTCCCAGGATTTTTTTCTGTAGAAATATTTCCCTCAGTCACTGAGGAAGCAGTGCAGCCCGACTCACTCATGGCTCCGGGGGGAAGAACAGGTAACTCCTGATTTCTTTCCACTTAGCTGTTTTGTGGGGAACAAAAGTGTCCCCTGGCCATCTCAAAGGACTTGGGGCATTCTGGCTGAGTTTTGTGTCCTCTGCAAGGCTCTGACACCCCGGGCTACCATCTGAAGAGGGCGACTGAGCTCTGAGAGCTTGAACAGGCAACTGCATTGTTGATCACAGTGATCCTTAATTTTCCTCTTAAATCTCTAAGAAAAAAATAGGATATGTAGATATATTTTCCACAGTGAGGGGGCAGTGCATTACTAAGTTATGAAGACAGACAATACAACCTTGCCTTATGCCTGCATATTCACACTACCTTGCCCCTCATTGACTTTGCTGAGACAAAACGTGAAATTAAAACAAGAAGGAGAACCACACTAAATGTGTAAGCAACCAACCCCAGCACTCCATTTTCTCACTATGCTCTTTTAGTCATCTAGGCAATAAAGGAGAAGGATTTAGGTTTTTATGTTATTACTTCACCTTGTAAGATCTTGGCAGTTCTGGTTTCTTGATTTTTAAATACAGGAGACCAGAAATAGTCATGCCATAGAAAAACCATGCTATAAAACTGGAAGGAAAAAAAAAAAGAGAGAAAAAAAAGACAGCATGAAATTTGGGCTGAGGTCATCCAGGAATGTCAGTCTTGTCTTCCAGATCCCAGATGTTCATATCTCCAGTTAAAAAGGAGAGTATTGTTATAAATTTAGTAGTTCTTCCATTCATTTCCTTTCCAGCACAAACAATGAGAACTTCAGAATGACCTGAATGTTACAGATTCATTTCAATATGAGGATGAATCACATCCAGTTAAGTACATAGTGACAGAAGCATTCATGCGTTGCAAAGACGCTGGTTCCTAAGCTCTTTCTTTTCTTTCTTCCCCCCTGCCTCCCCACCACAATATTAGTTAGAAAGCAATAGCCCAGGCTCAAAAAAGAACATTAAAAGAAAATACTTCTAAAGAAATGTCAAAAACCAGGAACACAGGGGATGCAAACAGAAACACTACACATACCTACCTGAAAAAGTTCACGATACTGGTGAAGCTTCCCGATACTATCATTATGAAAGACATAGCAGATGTAAACAGCAGAGCGGGGGAGGGCGTGAGGCGTCGCACATGAGCCATAGACAGAATGTCTGGCTGAAAGCCAAAGCAAACCAATATACCGTCATATCACGTACTTGGGGATCCTTACTCACCCCCCTCAGCTGGTGGCGGGAGCTCTGCCCGCAGCCAGAGCCACTCTTAAGCACCAAATACGCATCATCATATAAAAGCCGTACAACTCTGAGGAGTGGAAACACAGAAACCCCCCTCAGGGATGTTTTTATCGTGTCTGACTGATTTCATGTCATTAGGGCTCAGTTGAGGTTTCCGAACTACCAGTGTGATATACTAAGACTGAGTCAAATCAGAGCTTCCTGATCACCATCAGGACCTTGTGCATGGTCCCAGTCTTCTGCCCTCCATCATGTCTCTCTGGGTCTTGACTTCTCTCGGGCTGACTGGAAAATGAGACAAGGACTACTCCTGAAACATTTATGCAACCAACCACAAAGCAAACCAGGATTTGTTCCAGGACATGGAGAGAATTATTAGCCTCTTTATTGCTTGGTTCACTGGGAAAGTTTAATGAGGCTGCTGCTATTTTTTTCTTTCCAACCAAAGCAGCACGCAAGCACTTCTGCTAGAGCCGAGTGTCTGAGAAATGGCATAAGCGTTCAGCTCTCAGTCTGGTGTGGTCAAATTCAGGCCATCTGTGAAATGCTCAGCACAGAGCTTGCCACAACACAGCAGACACTGTCATCAGCAGGAGAAGCTGTGGAACCAGTAACCACCAAAACCAGTCGTCTCCACCAACCTGGTCATTCATCTACATAGAAGATTCCCTCCTGTGTGCAAGGAGTGGAGCTGGTGCAGAGCGGTGTCCTTCGCGCTGAGAGCAGAAAAGCCAGATGGCGTGGGGAGGAAGGACCAAAGGGGGGCTTGTGTGCCCCACTACCAGCAATTGGTCAGACTGGGATCCAGGGGCAGCTACCGGGCAAACTGAATGTCTGAGCGCAGCTGCTGGAGGGACCCACATTGTACACGTTTATATATGTATTTCCCACTAACAGACCCCTTATGAGCCAGACAGCGCAACAAGATCAGGCCCTTGGTGCTGTTTGTGCTAGCATCTGTGTGAGCGCTGAGCGTGTCTGTATGCGTAGATCTGCGTGGCCTGCTGTCTGTGTATGTATGGATACATATATATACGTATGTATGAGTGTTTATTTACATTGTATACTTGTGTTTGTGTGCGTGTGCCTACTGGGAATGCATGCTCAACTTACCGGTTGGACCAGGGAGCATGGACCTGCAGCAGCCTGACCTCCGTTGGGCTACCAGATTTGGCCCCACCTAACAAAACCAATTAAAAACCCAGCTAGGGTAGATGGAAGGCTCGGTGTCACCTTGTAATTGCTATGAAGCTTGAAGACCAGAGATATCCTACACTGTATCTGAACTAGACTACCCCATGGGAAGGCTGGAACACCCCTGAGACCAGCTTGCGTAGTCAGTGCTGTCTGCAAAGGCAGCTTTCCAGTGCTGGGCTACCTTCCCAGTGCGAGCAAGGGTGCCTCACAACACACAAGCACAGCCAGGTTTCCCCTCCCTGGCAGGTATATTGGCTAGGGCACCCCAGAGCCTCTGACAAGTGCTCCAATACAGCAGTACTTCAGTCGTTCATTTCAAAGCTGTTCTTAAAATTCAGGCTAGATTTAATTATGTATCTTTCTGAAATTATGTGGCTGAAGACGTTAAGTCAGGAGACAACTGAAAAAGATGGGGAAGAAAGTCTTTGACCAAGAAACAAACCAGTGAAGAGCTATCACTCTACCAGTTGAACATACACGGCGTTTTCCTCTCTGCTTTAGTGTCACAAGAAGGTAAAGTCGCTCAAAGCAAGACAGATCCCCTTTTTTTTGTCCTTACCATATGGCCTTCCCTTGCAGCAATGTAGCACACGCGGCCTCCGCTGAAGAACGTGCCGTTCGATGAACCAAACGTAGACAGTGCCACCGACATGGAGATGAGCCACGCCCAACTGCCCAGGACTTTGTCCCTGAGGTGGAAAAGAGTTCACAGCATAACATCCAGCTCGTCAATGTCTCAAATACTCATCGCAAAACCAGACAGGCTTCCTCCCGCCATTACTCTCACCGAAATTTTTTCCAAAGTCTTTCTAATGATTTAAAGCCTTCTCCCAGTTTCCATAATATTTAGTCTCTAGTAACTTTGTCTTTGTCCAGAAAAGGGAGCTTTTCTTCCTGCCTGGTATATATATATATATCTATCTACATCCATCTACATCACAATGGTGCACAAAGCTGTCACAATAGGCAAACCCCCCTTTTTTGTGTACAGATGCTGTGGCGTTAAATCCTGGAGATATTGCCATTATAGCCAACAACATTAGCTTGGAATTCGCAGAAAAAACTTTTCCCACCAGACCTGAAGAAATATCCTTCATTATAATCTCTTCCCCAATGTGGATAAGAATTTAACCCTTTAATCCCATATGCATGTATTTCTGCTACTTTGTGAATCGGGCTTAAGCCAAAGCAATTGTTTGCCTGTCAGAAGTTTGGTTCTACATGTTTGGACACTCCCGGTTTGCTTTCTCCATAACCGCAGAAGCAGCAGGGTTACAAATAGAGTTAGAATTAAATATCTGGAAGATATGATAATCTTCTCACCTAAAAGTGAAGCTTGCCTTCTGGACTGAAGCAGCATGAAGAACATTAAGTGCCGGTGTTTGGGGTAATTATCACATACTTGTACACACACACATACACAAACACACCATTCATCTAACTGGCAAAAATCCAAAATTTAGATGTTTTTAGAACAGTATATTTCCATCTGAACTGAATGGCTTTAAGTCATATATACTCTTTTTTATTATCACCTATCCCAAACATTCAAAAATCAAGAGTTGGGCTTTCCAAAATCATGGCAGGAGCTTATCTATCACAATAATTTCAAAAATGTAGTTTAGAAGCTTAGTATTTGGGTTATGGTCCTTCAGGCTTCGAGTTATTAAGCTACTTGCAATAACCAGAACTAAGATTTTTCCCAATTTCAAAATGGTGGAATCTGGGCCTCTGCTATGATCATGTGAATCCATAACCACAAGATCTCAAGGGAAAATAACATATTTCATATAATTAATAATAAAATCTTTAGCAATTGTGTATTTTGCATCTATGAGATTAGTGCTTTGCTTCTGGACCCTGAAAATGAACTCCAGGGGCTACTGCGAATAACTTCTTACAAGCAAACTGAGATCTACTGTTGCTGTTAAACCACTGGCATCACAGAAACACTGGGGAGAGTTTCATGACCTCCTTTTGTGGCTACACCTCTCACCACTGACCAATGTTTCTTTCTGGCAGTTTTCTTCTCACATGGGGAATAAATGCATTCAGATGTGATATGTCCTCCTCTGGCTTCTTTATACTCCTCCCATCCTTTCTTAATGACTTCAATAGCTGCACCTCTTGCTCGTGAACCGCAGCCACTGCACCCTACTCAGCCTGTGGCTATCTACGTGTCCTCCAGGCTTTTGAGTGCCCAGCTTTCTGGTTGCTAGTTCAATGGCTCTTCCTGAATCGCGCTCTCAGGGTGAAAAGGTTAATCAGGCAGGAAAAGGAGATGTGTTAGAAAGGAGGAAGCTCACAAATAACTTGTTAATCAAGAATGATCAGAAAGGAAGTGCAGAGAAAGTTCATGACGGTCCAGCTTAGTGAGGCTTTGTAACCTGTTCAAACAAAGCACTAGACCTTTAAAAACTCCTGCTTATAATGACATGAAAGGCTATTAGAGAACACATCTAGCAAGAGCTCAGTCAGATCTTCAAACTGGAGATCTTGTAAAATGAACACAGAATCAAAGCTGCTGCTGACTTTTTAGGTAGAGGATAAGCAGCAACATAATCTCTGGATAAACCGTGTCATTGTTTCTGCCAGACGACTCATCTAGGGCTATCATGGATTCTGTGTCTTTGGAAATATTTAGACTAAGGCTGGATGTTCTGATGGAAGACCATCCGGTTAGAAGCCGATGGTGCCTACATCTCTCATGACGATCCCTTCCTTCTCTTCCTAAAATCCTTGTCCTGCACAGATCCTGTTTAATCCCATCAAACACTTCAGGTTGATGAAAGGTACAAATAGTTTCTCTGCAACTCTGGAAAAGCACAAGCCAACCTAAAGATAAAATTACCAAAGGCTACCCAACCCGTGTATAACACTTCTCCCTCTCAAAGTTGTTGTAGATGTCAGTGTCATTTTGCATTTCCTCACAGACAGAGGAACTGAACCAAAAGGCTCTGGTCTGGTCTAGTTTCCAGGTGCTGAGCAGACTGGATTCACCCAGTTGCCTTCTGTCTCACTCCCAAACCACTGCTTCTGTGTTGGTGGGGCAGCACATTGTCCTCTCCACTTATGTGGAAATATCTAAAATGTGGGGCATCTCCCAGTCCCCAGGTCTGGATATGCACCCTCGCTGCATCCTCACTGTCTGTGGGGAGATGCTCCTGGTGTGCACTTCATCTCCTCTTTATAGCCACTTTCCATGGGGAAAAACATGAGCAGGAGGGGAGCCCCACGTTCCTAGTGGGAATGAATGGGAGCAGGGAGTAAGGGGTGTGGTGCAGAGCACCCCATCTGGCAGCGTGGGTGCCCCATGGAGACTATGGCCTAGATGGGGCTGGTCAGCCGTGGCCCTTGGTGGGGGAAGGAGATACACTGCCCTGAAGGTGACAGAGCAGGGACCGGCACCAGGCTTTCCTGTAACACAGCCTGACAGGTTCTCCTGGCCTGACCAATGCAGTGCTGTTGTTCCCACTGGGAACAGCACCTAAACCTCCTGAAACTCAGAGGACAACCCCTATTCTACAGGACTGCATTGGCTGTGTTGCCACATGCAGAGCTCACCCCCAAGTGACGGCCACAGCTCCTGAAGTCAGCAGTTCAGACGGAGTCATGGCTGCTAAGTAGCTCACGTTTACCAGCAAATATAGGCATGTAACCAAAGGAATGGCAATCATCACAGCTCTGGGAAGGGTCACCTGGAAAAGGGATGACAAAAGAGTTAGGTGTAGCACATTTGTGCCTGCACTGAGCTTTTTTTGTCTTTGCCACCATGCAAGTCTCTCAGTCAAACTCTTTCGCTCATTAAGCTTTGCACAGAATAAGACTTAGATCCAGACTCACATGGCAGTATTTACACCAGTCTCCCAAAGATGTCAGGAAAACAGTAAAAAGCTAGTCTTTGAAAAAGAAAACAACCAAAAAAACCCCAAAACCAAAACCAAATCATATTTAAAAAGACTTAAGTTCATAACTGTCCAAGACATCTGTTGCATACTTCTTGATCACTTCAATACTGATTTATTTGTTACTAGTGTGTTATGTCTCCTGGTGTGCTGCATCTTCCCGTGAACATCCCACTGACATGGATGAAGTACCAGTGTGTAGTGCACCACATTTAACTGCTCCAGGGGCTAAATCAAAGCCGGGCAGCACGACGGAAATTTGCTCTAGGAAGGAATAATTTTTTTCTTCCTAGTGACAGGATGCTATCTTGAAATTTTAATGACCATTTTAAGGCTCAATAAAATCAGCAAACATTACCTTCTGCAGCTTAAAGCACTGGGAAAAAAGCAAATAGTAGGGTGGTCATACAGCAACTGTATACATCTAAAAACCTGAAACATCAATTTTTGCACTCCCCATTCTCACAATTGGACAAGATACAGCAATTCCTTATGTTGCTGCCTCCACCCCACAAGGGTCTGAATATCAGTGCTCATGGTGCCATGGGACAGAGTGCCACATGACCCTAGGATATTTGCTGCCATTTAGATTAATATTTAACTGTGTATTTTCATTTATTCTGTAAAATCTTGTGTGCTGCACCGGTAGAAAGCACATTCTCTATAGAGTCTGCACTCACACAGCTCTTTCTCAAAAAGGTTTGTTCACTGCTGAGTGTCTGACGTGTGAAAACAGGTAATGTGGCACAGAGAGAGCTGATGTGAGATGCAAGTGAGCTGCTTCAGTGCCTATAGCGTGGACAGAACAATGCCCAAAAATCAGACATTTGAAGACAAGGGTCATTCAGAGAGTTAGATTCCCACTCCAGTGAGCCTTGGATTGCTCTGAAGTTCCCCCTCCATGCAATGAGAAGAGGCAGGTGGCTTTTTGATGCATTTATCATGGATTGAGTCTTTTAGGGAATATGTGGTATTAAGACACGTTTATCGATTATAACAGTGAGTGCTCTTCTGCATAAATCTAGGTGTCTACAGTGAGATCCTCTAAACGCTAAGACAAAACTTCATCCCCAAAGCATCCAAGTGCTGCCTAAAAGCTGTTTTTCCAGGCAACGGGGTATTACAGTGTTTTCTTGTAGGCAGGCTGTTACTTTGCTTAGAGACTCATTTTTATCCTTTCTGGACAGATCCATAGGTGTCTTGGCCCAGAAGACAGAACAAACCAGGAGGAAAGCTCAGCAGTCTTTCCTCGATGCTCTAATCCCTTGACTATCCCTCTTAACAGAAACATAGATAGAATCAAACATGTTAGCATCAGGATTAAGTAAGTAAAACCCAGTCACTCAACTCACCTCAGGCTTCTTCAGTTCCTCAGTTACATAGTTCAGGTTGTTCCACCCATCGTAGGACCAGAGACCCTGGTAAAATGCCACTCCAACCGCCCCGATACCTGCGGTCGTGTTTTGAAAAGAATTCTGAAAACTCTGAGTTTGTCCCTTAGCAAGCAGCACCAATCCACCCACCACGATCACCAGCAAAGCCAAGAGTTTGGCAGCTGTAAAAACGTTCATAACAGACGTCGCCAGCCTCACGTTGAGACAGTTGATGATAGTCAAAAGCAGGATGCAGGCAGCAGCTGTACATTTGATGACAACCTGTGGAGACGAGCATCCCGGGTAGAACGGTGCAACAGCATATTCAGCAAAGCTCAGAGAGACAGCTGCCAAACCAGCGGGTCTCACCAGGATGACAGAAGTGTAGGCGAAAAGGAAAGCAGGAAAAGAACCAAAAATCCTCAAGATGTAAATATATTCTCCTCCAGACTCTTTAATTATGGTTCCAAGCTCAGCGTACGACAAGGCTCCAAACATGGCCAGGAGACCACACGCTGCCCAGATAAGCAGGCTGCTGGCAGGGCTCCCCATATGATGGAGCACCCACTCAGGGGACATAAAGATCCCTGAGCCGATCATAGTGCCTGCAATTAATGACACTCCACTAATCAGGCCGACCTCTTGCTTCAGTCTTAATTTCTCATTCCCTTCATGCAGATCTGCGGATGAATGAGGTGAATGTGTTGCCTTCCTTTTTCTCATTGTGGAAATGTTAGCAGATGTTGTTGTTAGGAGAAAATACGGAATAAGACTGAGGCATTGGAATAAGGACTATCCCAAGCTTTTAAGGTTAAGTTAATAATTACAAAAGTCACGCTGAACATTATCAAGAAATACAAACTTAGCTTCTGTGTTTTGCATTCTTTCATTACCCATCTTATCTTCATAAGTTGCCATGGTTTAGATCCTGCAACGACTACCTTTGACTCTCATTGCAAGCAGTGGTAACAGAGCATTCAGCACCACCGTGGAATCACTCGGCACCTCACTGGACTGTGTCCCTGATTATCTCTCCTTTGAATTACGCTTCAAATGGCTTACGAAAAAAAGGTTCAGATAAGCAAAATCCCCATGCAAATATGTACTTTATTCTTTGATTAAAAGTCAATGCTCAAGCACCTGCTTTAGCACTCAACTGTATTTTCATTCCGCAGTATAAAGTGACCAAACAAACAAGCTTGTATCACCCAACATGCTATGGCTTTGCCTGATGAGGAACATTTTCAGTGTCTTAATCAAAGACACAGAAATGTTCTACTAAAAGTAGTTCAGAGACTGTTTTTCTGCACAACAGTAGGGGGCAATTTTTTTTATTTTTTCACATTTCAGAAAGTGCAGGAGGAGAAGAGAGAAAAGGCTGTAATTACATTTTTATGGGCTCTTTTTGCCAATGTACGTAAGATATGCACATTCTTACCAGACCATGATCTTGAGAGGACTTTGTCACTGTTCATCATATACACATTTCGGTGCACACCCAAGAGAAACGTAGAGGTACAAGCTCTTGGAAATGCCACTGACCCCTACTTAGATGATACCTAACACGTAAAGCTTCGGGCTTGGGGGAGGGTTCTGCTATAAATCTGAATATTGTTACAGTGTATGAGAGTGTATTTTGTGATCTGTGATGTGTACGAAGTACTGAGCAGAAGGGACTGTCCATATGGATTCCTTTCAATTTAAACTAAACTTTACTGACTGCAACTGTAAAGAAGGAGAGTTTCTGTCCTTGGTGGTCTCTTGCAGGCTTCTGTTGTGATAAGTGCCAGAAAACAGGAGTGAGACCTTCCTCAGCCCTTCATGGAAATGGCAGACCTTGAATCTTTAAAACTATCTGTCGTCCTTAACCATTTGAGCTAAAAAAAGCATGAATATAAACAGAAAAGTATTTTTATTGTTTGTCTAAAAATTCCTTCTCTTCTAAATCATTTAGATTTCTCTTTGCTTGGCTTTTTTTCTTTTAAATAATCTTGCTAACTTTGCAGTTTTCTGCAAGCAGTTATCTTTGACTCTTCACAAAACTCATGGGCCCTTAAGAAAAACAACTTATACAAGTCACATAATTTCTCATACTAAAGCAAATATAGTTGCAGAAATTTTACCGTTGAGCTGAAGGCTTTTAATTTCTTCAAAGAAGCAAAAAAAAAAGAACTTAAATGTCATTAAAGATAGGTTTCTTTGCATAATATAAATCTTATTATTAGATGAAGGAAATAAAGAGAAAAGTTTGGGGGGTTCGTAAGGGATACTAGAAGCTATTCCTCATACCAGCTCACTAGTATTCACTAGGAAATGGATCCCGGCTGCATTTCTCCTTATTTCAAAGTAACTTGTAAAAATTCACTGCTGATCAAGCTGCAGCTTTTACAAGAGTGAAAGGTTACTTTATCTGTAGCGAGTAGGTCTTCTAAGTCTTTCTAGCAAAAGTCTCAAGTTCTGAGAATAAACATCCACACCTTGTACTGCAAGGATGCAAGTTAATGCATTTCAAGTTAATGGTTTGCAAAGTGCTTGAGAACTTGGAGGGAGGCATCCCAGTAATGCAGAGTATTTTGATTTACTTCTACTCAGTGACAGTGCCCTTCTTGTTAGCTGGTTTACCTATTTGTCGCATATTCTTTTAAAAATTGCTAATCACAGTGTTAGGCAATGCTGGAATCCTTCAGAGGTCTAAAGGTCTGGTTTTTTCTGCACTACAGACACTCTACTTCTGTGTGCGTCCATACATGTATTATGTATATCAATCCTAATTGAAAACATTCACAAAATATGGTTAAATCAATGCTAAATGGAAACTTAAGATGACACAGGTAGTTAAGCATCCTTCTAGTAAGGTTGCAGATATATTTACAGAACTGTTCTCCTGCTTTAATGCAGGAGCTTCTTTTCTAAAGTGTAAATGGAATGTTCTTGGAGAGCCTGAGAGGATCTTTTCAAACCTTTACAGTTCCTGCTCCTAAAAATTAAGAAATTTATGCTGATGTTGCAGAAATAATTGGAATTTCTTCAAATTTGATCATGTCAAAATGAATTCAATAAGACCACTCAGATAACCAGGATTAATTAACTGGTATGTCAATAGCCTCAGTCAGTTCTGAAAGAGAGGTATGTTTCCAATCCCAGGATCATCATTACTCAGTTCTAACTGCTTCTATCTAAAGAAATAATGAATCCAATAAATCATGATGAGAACTTGAGGCTATTCCTGTGGAACCTGAGACAGTCTGATTGCTTTAATTTTTTTTTTTTCCACTGACTTGTTCTTTTTTTGACTGGTACCATCAGTAAGGAGCAGTCATAAGATATTTTAGTCAAATGGATTGTCACAACCATCATTTGTCACAACCAGCTATGTAAGAGGGCATCTCACTGTTCCCCTTCAAAAGATGTGCATGAGCAGGAGTAAAAATACAGTACTGCTTTCTTCTCATGTGGAGTAGCAAAACTTTGTTGCTCAAGCCCTCACATAATAAATCCCTTACCTAAACAACTCTCACTTTTCATTTACCTTTGACATTGCAATGGGTGGTTGCCATCTACTGGTCTCAAAACAATAAGGCAGCTTTGTCCAGTGAAACACAGCTCATTCCACATTTGGTTTTGATATTTTGCATTACTGATTGAAAAGAAACCCTACAACAAGTATTAGTTCTGCAATATTAAGGTAATAAAAATAAAGAGTATACTTGAGTTGTCAATGAAAATTCTCCTTACTGCGTTTCAGGCTATTTTTATCCCAGCAATAGCCACAAGGACTAGAGGAAGCTAATTTAAGGTAAAGGCCAATGTCAGCGGTAAGAACTAGACAAAACATGTGGGCAAATATTTTGCAATATTTGATTTTAGGTCCCAGGAGTGGCACTTGAAACACAGTTACGGGCTTGGCTTCCCTGTCCCATGCTTGGGAAAGGGTTTCAAATCTCAGAATGGGGTTTAAAAATAACCCACAAAGTGAGGACAGAGTGGCCAAGGCCATTGCCCGTAACTTGCTTTGGAGGTAGACACCAATATTATACTTACAAAATTGTGCAGGGATAGAGATTTTCTTTTTTTGAATACAAAAAAAACCAAAAACCAAAACACAAGTTGTATGAGATGAACTAAGGGTTAGAGAGTTCATCCGGGACATCAGATGTGGGTTCAACGGCCTTTTCTACTGAGAACATGGAAACCCACAAATCCAAGCTGAATACCTTCACCTCCAAAACGCAGGCTTTGAGCTGCAATTGCAGGCAGATCTTGGTACCTGCACTTGTGATGGAAGCAGAGATGCCTGCTTGAAAAGAGGGATGAAATAAAGGCCGTGAAAGTGGAGCTCTGAAATAGGTCTCGAGCCCAGAACGAAAAAACGGGGCAGGACAAAACATGTCCCAGTGTCCTGTGTGAAAACAGGAGAAGGAAAGAGGGCTCATTCAGAGGTGGCTGCTTGGGGAAGGGGGGCCCTATAGTGTTTGACCCCAAGCCTCCACCTCCACAGTGCGTTCTGGCTTTTCTCAGTCTGAGCCCCCAAACAGCGCAGCTTTGGACTCGCCAGGTCCTTTTGTGGTGCTCAGCCCCTGGGCACTCAGGGGCCAGCAGCACCCGGTTGTCCGTCCCCAAGGGAACAGGGCCCCTGACATGCCTCGCAGCAAAGAAGCTCTGGCTGGGACTATAAAAATGCCAGTGTGAGCTGCAGCTAGCAGAAAAAACCAAAACCAAAACCAGCTTGGGTACTGGGAGCAGGATGGGGTGGGGGGAAGGCATTTCTTAAGATGCCTGACAGCCCTAGGCTTCACAAGAAGAATAATCACTAAAACAGAGCTTGTTTAAGTTTGGACAGTAACTGCTTTTCCCTGTCACGCTACAACAGCAGATCTGAGCCCAGGGGATTAAGAGGGACAAGAACTTACAGTAAGCTGAGTTAGTGCTTCCTGCCTGGGTCTGCAGACAGCCTGCAGCGGGGCCGCGGGACGGTGAGCACCACGCTCCCCGCTCTCGCTCACCAAGGGCTCGGCACATTCTGCTTCCGCAACTACAAAACGTTGCAAGATTTGTGCTTTTTTTACAGATATTCTACATGAAGATGTATTTGGATTCCCACATGCTGTCAATCAGATACTGAATTTTTTGTTCCGTTACCTTACTGTATTCAGGAGGAAGCTGCTCGTGCGGTACCGCATGTTCTCTGGGGAGCCGGCACAGGGCAGTAGCAGCCCCACTCTTGTGCACTGCATGGGTGTGCTCCAAAACAAAAGAACCGTTACAAAAAACAGGGGGGGAACAACACAAAACAAGATCCACAGCTGAATAGTAATGACAGCTTTCATGAGTACTGATCCCACCGTTGCTTGCAAAGGTCAGGAGCTGTGACCCAAAGTTTAGTTTGCAAACTTTTTATTTTGGTTAGAAAGGTTTATAATAAAACTAGAAAATGTAATGCTGCTTCTGATGTGATTAGAGTAGCATTCTGAAGCTAAATAGGCAAATAAGGATTGCATTTTTACACTAGACTGCTAACATTAGAAACCAATGCAACAAAAGAACATCCTAAGCGAAGAAGATCTCAATCCTAAGATTAAGAGCAACAGAAGAGTATCTGTGTAAGTGTTTATTCCCCAGGGTGATGGGCAGTGATTTCACTAAAAAAAAGCCCCAGAAAACAAACCTACAAAAAAATCAACAGTCTGAGACTGATGCTGGCTGCAGGACTGCACATTTTGGCACTGCAGGCGGTTACTGCGTCAAGTGCCATTGCTTCTTTTTCTTCCACACACTGAGGGAATATTATACAAATTTATTCCTTCATTCCTGTTTACATCCATATTTCCTGATTTTATGGCTCTATATATATACAGTGTATACACGTGTATATATATACACAGCACTCCAAACCTGTGTTGTTTTCTTTTTCTTTTCCTAGCAGTGCTTCGAATTACCCTCAACAATTTATTTGCATTTGTTTGTACCCTTAAGAACTCCTTGTAAATTTTGGAATTAATTTTTAATTTATTTATTAGATTTAATTCAAGATTAGATTATCTTGTCCTATATGAAGTCTGTTTTGCAGAATCATTATCAAATGAATGCTGTAATTTTAAATACCAGAATAAACATTTTCATTAAAACTTTCTACCAAGAAAGATGAAAAATAGAATTCAGACACAGCTATATTTTCAACTCTGAAATTCTGTTTAATCAATGAAATGCATTCCTACATTTATGAGTAGATGTATAATAATAGTTTCATTAACACTGAACAGTTTTATTATTTTTAAAAGAAACTTTTGCAACACATGCTTAGAGCTTAACCTATAAATTTACACTCACTGTGTTAGGTATTGTTCTACAATAAAATAGTGTCCTCTGTAAAATTCCCATCAAAAACATCATAACAATACTGGTCCAAATAATTTCAGTTTTTCTTAGGTGAAAAGGGCCATTAGTAACTGAAGGTACTTAACTTCGTGCCTGAAAGATTTCACCAAAACCGATACTTATTTTTTAATGCAACTCTGGACCAGAAGTGACATTTAAGACCCGCAGAAGGCAACTCCCTTCCCCAGCCTGCCCCACTGCTGCCGGACAGCATCTTCCTCCCAATAACGTCTTCCTCCCAGCAACCCAAACAGCCAGAGGGCTGTTTGCCCACCTGCCTCTTTTCCTCTTCTTGTTTGCTGGGGCAAAAGGGAGAGAACATCCAGCTTTGGTAGCGTAGCAGAGCAGAGGATCTGTGTGTGGGACTAAGAAAGACACTCAGAGAATGGTAGCCAGGGAGAAAAATACGGTAACATTGCTTGCAGCAGATCCTGAAAGTTTTATGGGTGGCCTCTGCCTGTTCGCTTTCTCTCGGTCACAGCACCAGGTGCAGGCTGGGGCTGGGTGGGCTTATCCCAGCGTGGCACTGGCTGCTGGCAAAGCGTATGGGGCACGTCACTCTTCCACAGCTCTTCCCGCACGCTGGGGTGGGATGCGCTCCAGCAGGCAGTCAGGGCCAGCACGAGGTCTGGCATTGCCCCTGCGTGCCCAAAACATCCCATTTGTGGAGTAGGCATAGGCTGTACGAGGGGCTCTGGGCCAGACTTTGAGCACCGTGAAGCTGATCTCCTGTGATGAGCTTAGTCAGGGACAAGGGGGCTCAGCCTGCCTCCGTGCCAGTTACTGCCCAGCTTCTCAAAAAGCTAGGACATGGGATTAATTTTAACGCTCTGTTTAGTTATAACCTCACTTTGACTCAGCCAAAGATCAAGGAAAAAAACCCGTTGGTCTGCAAAAGTCACATAGGTTATGACCCTCTTTTGTATCTCTGGCTGGTGCTTTATGAAGTTGTAACAAACATGTATTCTGAAGCTAATGTGTCATCTTCTACAATTTTACCAGAAAAACTAATTACCTCGTGACGATAGTGATATGTTGAGATTGTAATTGCTCCCATCTGTATGCTTTGGTTAAAGTTATAAATAGGTATGTACAAAAGGAAGGACAAAATGGATTGTACATCTGTTCTTGGCTTTCCAGGGGAAGTATGTGTGGGAGATGGGGATGAGGTTTTAATTCTGTTTGATAAATTTTCATTTGAGATTGTATGAAGACAAGGACTGTGCTTAAAGGCTTGGAGGGCTCTTCCTGGTCCCAGATCATAGCTTCCTAATTGCCCTTGCCAGTGATGTCGTCAGCTGATAAATTTGTAACGTAATGATGATGTCCAAGAATCACTCTGAAGTAGTATTGTTCTCTTCAATGCAGATTGGATGAATTTACAGATGTTGTCTTTTAATTTTTAGCCCTTAGCCAAGATGAGTAGAAAGGCGCTCGTATTTACACATATAAACTTCCTGTTTTGCAGTCCACTAACAGGATGTATCACGAGGGAAGGAGTTTTCCAGCTGAACTGGATTTCCGTCTGCAGCCAGCTCAAGCCAGTAGGCAAAGGAAGCTGCAGGCTGCCGGGTGTGGTCTGGTGCCTACTTTTTCTGTGCCAGGGAAATGGGAATTGATTATTCCCATTTGAACAGCTAATCTCTGCTTCCCACTTGCAAAGCTCTTCGCTCCCAGTGTTACAGGAACAGCAAAGGTATAGCTGGGCTGGTGGTGGGTTCCTCCCTCAGCAGCTTCTGCAGAAAAACAAAGTGCTGCTCTTCCTTCTCGCCCTGCCTTTTCCATTTTCTGCTGCAGACGCAGGCTCACCCTTGGGCCCCCACCCCAGCCCTGGGGCGTGCGGATGCATGAACGGCTGTCGTGCCCTGATAGGAGATTAGCTGAAGACAGGGGTCCTGTCCCGCAAGGGAGGGAGAGAAAAAGAACTTGAATTTTGCAATATTAAAAAAAAACATTATTTCAGCTCGATGAATTTTTTGTTTTGTTCTGTGTTTGACTAACTGCCTAGGAAAAGGGATGCGTTGGAAACAGAAGAGGTACTTTAGAAGTCTGTAGAACCTGCAGATATAATTAAAGGTAAGCCCACATGTGTATGAACACACTGTTGCTATCTGTGTAATACTTTATGCAATACATGCATACCATTGACACCCACTTTTCAGTGTTACAGTGCTCACCCGTTTGTTTATGCTCAGGCAGCAAGCTAGGATTTCCCTCCCCGAACATATCTCTGGCACTGTAAGTTCACCGCGCCATGTTTTGTTGCTCTGAAGGCATGTTTGGCATAGAATAAGGTCAGGGTTCTCTACGTGGAAGTGGGGGCCAGTGGGTATGTCTTCGTGCTATAAGGGTGAGTCAGAACGGGGCCCTTAACCAGCTCTGAGATAACAGGGCCGTGCTGCATTTTGGTATTCAAATGATGTGTCCAGTCACGTAGATGTATCTTGTTTCTTGTGGTTGGCCCCCTTGACACTCTGTAAGAACAGGAAATTCTGGGGAGTTTCAGGTATGGTTAAGATAGAAGAAAAATACATAGTCTAGTGACTGCACCACAAGAGCAGACATGACCACAGATGTCCAATGTTACCCTTAAGCAAAGTCCATGTGGTATTGGGCTGCTTCTTCAGAGCCCTATCAGAAGAAGAACTTCTTGCAGTTGGGAGGATCAGTATTTGATACGGCAATAGGCAGAAAACTGTTGATGAACCTAAGGTAAGAGAAATTATGTAAGCCAAAGTACTGTTGCAGATCTTTCTTCTAGTTTATCCTCTGTACCGTGGCTTCTCATTTTTGAAGATAGAATTTCTAGTTCATGCAAGTTAAGTTGGTGAGACTTTACGCAACAAAATTAAAACTTATGGATAAGCCTTTAGGATCCTTAGAATGTTTTTCTTTAGGAGATGAAAAAAAAAGGCATTCTTCCCACTCTTCCTTGTTCTGATATGGCTGAACTATCATTATTTTAAGTGCACAAAAAAAAATACTGCCTCATATTCAGAGCTCTTGTGATCGCTTCCATTGCCTGGGATATTTCTTTGAACTTTTTTCCCTTTTTAGAAACTAGAGTGTTTACTCATTACTGCTTAATATATGAAATGAGTGAGAATCAATTTGATTCTCATCTTTGAGGTTTCATTCTTTGTACTGAGTGTAATATGCGATCTTCAGTTGTAAGAGCCACAGTCTGCGTTCAGCGTGAAGAGTCCCTGGAACTTCTTTCTCCACTGGAAAGAAAAATATACTTCTGTTGAGACAGGCAGGCTTTTTTCTTAAGATAAGCATTGATGGCCGCTCTGTTGTGAACAGAAGTGAATGTGGATGTAAAAACCAGCTGGCGTTATCTCTGCCTTTGCCACTCCAAAGCTATTTACATTCACCTATGTGAAGCGATGCCATTAGTTACTCTTGTTCTGTTACAATGACAGTGTCGAGTGGTTGTGACTCTGAGGTGTCTTTATGGAGCTCGTTTATACCTCAGCCAGTTATGAGGGGGTGAATGACTCAGGGACAAAAGCCATCTTGCTGGTGAAACGAGTCTTCAGCTGACACCTTCTTGGCCATTCTAGCACAGACTTACTTAGCGAAGCACTTCAACAAGAGACACTTCTCTCTCCAGACAAGTTCGTGAAGATCTGTGCTGCAGGGCTGCGCACTCCATTCACTGACATCCGCTCTCGTGCATTTCCTTTAAACCTCTTGCAGAAAAGCTTCTTTGGAAAAGGTGAGCATGTCTACAGGAGCAACGACCGTGTAACTGAATGGCAAGTCAGCCTCCCTGCACTGTGAAACAGTAGCGTACTAGTTAGTAAGTCCAAAAATAGGGTTAGTGACAAAATTTATTATAATACATCTATCAATTTTCTGTTGGTCCTAAAGTGAAGTGTTCTTATTTGCACGGGCGCAGTATGTTAGGCCAGTTGCTAGCTAATCCAAAAAAAGAAACCAGAATAGATGGTCTTCCTTGAAGAAACGTAGAGTTGCACAGACAGGTAGGGGAAACAAACGGAAATACTACCGCAGTTTCGAGCAATAGAGCCAACTGGGCTTGTCAGCACACTGAGAGCCTGGCTGTTGTTGGATGGGTTCACAGGAATCATACTGAAAGAAGGCTTTTTTGTACCAGCTTTTGTGTTAAATGGAAAACTTGAAGGATGCTACGGTAACTCAGAAGAGTTCTTCCCACACGTGGGAAAAAATCTTACAGATGTGAAGTTTTAAACATTTAAATTGGACAATGGATGCAGTTGCATACAGTGGGCCAAATGTTTCTGTATCAGAAGACAGAGGGTTGAGACAGGAGCAGGCTGTAAAGCTTGTAGGAATTAAGGCAACAGTATTGCTACGATGAGATGTAGCAGGAGATGAGTTAATGAACAAGTTACACGTTCAAAAGGAATGGAAAAAGAAGAGTACTGTTAGGTTTTTTCCTACTGGATCTTCGAATCAATTGTCAACCTTGCGTTAGCACGGTGACTGGCTATGGCAGGGGAAGGCTGTGTTTGTGAAGCAATGGTGGGGCAAAAGGATGCGTGGATGGGAAAGTCACTCTGTACGAAGAGTCTGTGGCTTGTAAGCGCATTTCTCTGAGGGCCCTGGGCGAGGCTAGCCAACGGGGACATGTGACCCACGAGGCCAGCATTCTTATCTCAGCATACCCTCCTAGGTGTTATGGTCACTGCTGGCCTAAAACATGAAATACCGACTGATTCCTATAGCAATGCATTTAGCAGGAAGGCTTGTGAATGTAGTATTTCAGACTCGTTGATTTTTAAATCAATTAATTGTATGTCTGTTGACAAGGTGGAATCCAGAATTGTGCACTGGGTGCCTAGATTTGCGACGCAGTATGTGGGAAAATTAATAACTTCGGAAGGGGATCCGCTCCTATAAATGCACGAAACACACAACCGGGTCAGCATAGCTTACGGAGATGTAGGTAACATGGGACAGGCTAAGGATATCAGCCACCGTTTGAAGGCCCTACTCTGGGACGCAGACAGATGGCTCTAATCGCTTTCGAGCTGCAGTGCTGTGCTTCTGTCAAGGTGGTAGGTAGTTAACTGCGGCTCTTATTTCAGAAAACTGAGTGAGGCTCACCTGCTTATGACTGCTCCTCTTAAGCAGCAAGATGGTAGTTAGACTGGGGATTAGACTGGAGGTAGTTAGACATGGGGGTTGGACTAGAGGATTGTTAAAGTCCCTTCCAACCCAAACCACTCTATGATTCCACGACTGCAAGACCAACAAGGCCATTAAGTAGAAGATCTCCGACAAAGATCTCGAGTTCTTCCCTGCACAACAGCCAAGCTGCAGCAGAGGGCAGCCAAAGTAGTCTGTGATTTTTGGGGCTCTCTAAGGAAGTCGAACCTGTGAATCTTGAGCAAAGGAACTAAATCTGGGAGCTCCCCAGTCCTGGGACTGAAGAGGTTTGCACACTTTGCTTGAAGAGTGCAACCTTTTGTAGGTGCCCACATCTTTTCTGGAGATGCTTTGAAAAGGTCTACTACATCTAGGGGTTTTTTTCATTTCCATGGAGGAACACCTTGAGATTAATTAATACAGGTTGATTATTTGCTACCCTGCTAGATCTAACAGCACTGTCTGTCAAAACTGCTGGGGGACGTGGATGTCGTGGCACAGCAGGACAAATTTTGTTCATGTACAGTTTCAGGTCCCAAAGTTTGTGGCTTTAGAAAACGCAGACATCTCCAGATCAGACACTAGCTGAGCGGGGATGGTTAGAACTGCCGCTTTCAGTCTCTGAGTGCTCTTCAGTTGAGTACCTTGCCCAAGGTCTCATAGGAAGACTGCAGAAGAAGGCAACAGCGTCCAGGTTTTCCATATCCTAGGCTACTTTTCTAAACTGTAGACTGTATATTTGTTCAGTATTTTTCATGCAAGATGCTTACGCACAGAAAAAAAAAAGGCTAACTGTAATAATGGAGTTTGTCTCAAACGCTTGGAGAGTAAGCAGAGCAGTCAGCTGTTAACACCTCCTTACAAATAGGAAGAGCTAGGAAAAGCATTTTGTAATGGAGTGATACCAAGTTAAACTATCTGAAGTATTAAGTACTTTTAAAGTTTCCACTCAGAACAAAGGGAAGAGAGCAAGACTTTTCTCAAACAGTTTTAGCGTGAGCCAAAAGCTTTAGAGTCATTATTAAATAGCGAGGTGTGTGGTGGTGGAATTTTTTTTTGTTTTTCTTTCTTTAGAAATACACTTTCGAAAACAGCCAAGTAATTGTACTTCTCAGATCAAATCCCAAACTGATTGCACTTAAATATTTTTCTGTTTCATGATCAGGACGGATTGTCCAGCACTGAGCAGCAGACTGATGTAGAAGTTTTTCAAGCTTATGCTTACTAAATGCATGCTGAGTTCTTCTTGAACATTTAATGCTTTATACAAACTCTGACCAGAATTATCCAGAACAGGGTCCCCAACGGGGTCTGAGCTGGAGAGCTGGCGTAACATAGACCAGCTGCTGTTAGTGTTTGGAATGGTAGGAGCGTAACAGGGTTTTCTTCAGTCCCAGCTGCTCTGCACAAAGGGAAGGGCTGACTTGGAGGCTGTGACTTAGAGACCTTCTCTCAAGTAAGCAAAGGAATCGGTTCTTCAGACCTGCAGCCTCTCTGGAGACAGCCCAAAGGTGGGAGTGGGACGGGGCACAGGGGATCACAGGGATTAGCCACGCAAGCAGCAGCAGACTGCGGGCGTTTGGGTGCTTCACTGACTAGTATTAAGCCAAAGAAATCATTTTAATTTCTTGAGAAAACGTTTCTATCTTTATCAGGAGCTGGGAACTTTCATGCTTTTAACCACGTCTATAAATACTGAAAACAGTGAGGGTTTTTTTCCTTCAAGACGTCTCTATTTTTAAGAACACCGTTGGCAGTCACAGACATCTCATCCCCACGACCGCCACCGCCAGCGGTAGCACCGGTACTGGTGGCTGGTATTTCCGCAGCCGAACTCAGCGGTGCTCATCTCCCGCACCTGGAAGCCGTCATGGGGTCTGGCCGGCCCTCCCTCCTTTCTGCCTGAAGAGCAAAGGGCTCTTCAGCAGTGTTTGGAACAGGTCACCGGGCTCTGTCTGGAGGTTTGGTCTGTGGACGGCACCTCTGCGTGCCGCTTCACGAAATGGAGCACTCTCTAACCAGGTTCCCTTAAGAACTGGTAAAAACAGTGGAGTTTATTGTGAAATACATATTTTTAAATGTCACTGACAGGCAGAGCTCCCTCTCTTTTTCAGGGGCTGCTAAGTAAGTAAAATCTAGGCTCATATTGAGTGAGGCTACTAAAAACCATCGCTAGCAGTGTTTACCAGCATCCAGTGCTGTATTTACCAACAGCAATCACCCAGCTGTATCAGAGATCCTGTACTGAACTGTCTCGAGGGAAGGAAATTATCAGAACTCTTTTCACAGAATCACAGAATGTTCAGGGTTGGAAGGGACCTCTGTGGGTCATCTAGTCCAGCCCTCCTGCCCAAGCAGGGTCACCTACAGCAGGCTGCACAGGACCTTGTCCAGGCGCGTCTTGAATATCTCCAGAGAAGGAGACTCCACAACCTCCTTGGGCAGCCTGTTCCAGTGCTCCGTCACCCTCAGAGTGAAGAAGTTCCTCCTCATGTTCAGATGGAACTTCCTAGGCTTCAGTCTGTGCCCATTGCCCCTTGTCCTGTCACTGGGCACCACTGAAAAGAGTCTGGGCCCGTGCTCCTGACACCCACCCTTCAGATATTTGTAGGCATTTAGAAGGTCCCCCCTCAGCCTTCTCTTCTTCAGGCTAAACAAGCCCAGCTCCCTCAGCCTTTCCTCTTAGGAGAGATGCTCCAGTCCCCTCATCATCCTCGTAACCCTCCACTGGACTCTCTCCAGTAGCTCCTCATCTTTCTTGAAGTGGGGAGCCCAGAACTGGACACAGTACTGCAGATGGGGCCTCACTAGGCCAGAGTAGAGGGGGAGGAGAACTTCCCTCGATCTGCTGGCCACACGCCTCTTAACGCACCCCAGGATCCCACAGGCCTTCCTCTCCCCGAACCGCCACACGCAGCTATCGCACAGCAGTTAATCACCAACCAGGGGGACGAGCTCCTCGCTGTGGTAAAAACACGGTTCCCGCCCCCGCGGGCGGCGCTGGGAGCCAGGCCCTCAGCAGCCACCGGGTACCCCTCAGAGCGGGCCCCTTCCTGTCCTCACCCCAGGCCTTCGGGCGGGCGCTGCCCCCCGCCGCCACCCCTCCCCTAAGGCGAAAAACGAGGGAGGGAAAAAAACCCGAAACCACCCCACAAGCCGTGTATTTCCCGGTTTGCTCGGCGGGCGGCCGCGCGGGACACCCCGCCGCCGGGCGGCGCATGCGCAGTGCGCGGCGGAAGGGGCCGGGGG
>Ga0065711_1001945_pt1 | contig 50677 bp, 25 predicted proteins | sample Hoacrofraction12_FD_59098 | JGI IMG/M metagenome (GOLD analysis project Ga0065711, IMG submission 59098) | Hoatzin crop microbial communities from Cojedes, Venezuela - Epithelial fraction 12 v2 (version 2) | ecosystem: Host-associated > Birds > Digestive system > Esophagus > Crop | place... | reverse complement strand
AAAAAATAATGACACGGACACTGAATCTGTCACCAAACCTCTCCACAACACCTGCAGGCAGCTCAGTGTCTTCACAGTGGAAGCCCTCTGGTCCTCAGCTTAAGCTGGCAGCACCACCAGGACACAGTTCTCCTCTGGCGCTCCACAAGCGTGAGACTGTGCGTGGAGCTGACTGCCTATTACTTCTCCTTAAAACAACGCAGTGAGCACTCCAGCAACACAATCCCAGTATTATGAGTTGATCTCTGGAGATGTTTCTCGATACATTAAGACAAACGAGGATCAGACATGCCATCTACCAACAATGCACTGATGCAGCGTGCAGGAGCTGCGCCAAGCCTTTGTGCATTTTGCTGTCTCAGTGAAAGGGCCAGAATGGGTGTGCCTGCTATGCATGGAACAAAGCAAAATGGATGGCTGTTTTCAAGCAAGAACCTAATAAAAAGGAAATGAATAAACACCTGATAAGAGTGCAGCCCTTCTCCCTTTCAGCCCTTGGGTCCTGGATGAACCGTGGATGCCCTCACTCCCTAGCTTTGGTGGGTGAGCACCATGTGCTACACAAGCAGGCACCTCACATTAACCTCAGAGGAAGCTGTCTCTTTTGCCCTTCAGCCAGAAAGGCAAGCCTTCATGCCCAGAGAACTCAAGTGATCGAAAGGCTCCTACCCCATGCAGCCCAACACACACAAATGCACTGCACCAAACACCGGGCAGTGCAAACACTCTTGCTGGGGGTCTTGTCTCATCCTTGGCCAGCTGATCATGGGCACTGCTAAAATTACAGCTGTTCCCCAGTCTCAACAGTACCTCAGGCATATATTAATCACATCGTTGTGTTACACTGAAACAGTATGCACAGATGCACAAACACACACACTTTCATCTGTGAAAATGCTGCAGACACTTCTGTTTTCTCCTGAAACGTCTTTGAATGCAGCGAGACACAAACACATCATGCTCTTAGGCCACTACCTGTGAAATCAAACACTCTGTGAAGCACCGAGGCTTCGCTGTGGTGCTGTCGTTATTAATGCCTTTCTCCAGAAGTATGCAAAGATTTCACTTCCCCCTCCCTGCTGCAGAATAACCACGGGCAGGACACAAGCAGTATTTAAAAAATGCACTCTTCAGTTCTCACCTCCTGCACTGCTGGGCCCGGCTCTGTCCAAACATTCCAGTCTTGCCAATTTCTATTAAATTATATCCTATTCAATGCTCTAGACAAGAACATCAGTATATTAAAATATTGAGTCAGCCCTACCCGAGTCCACACTAATCATGTCTGCTCCCAGACCAGGAGAACTGGAAAAAAATAGGACATTTAGTTGATGTGCTTTGAGACTTCTGAGGGAGAGAAAAGTGAAAATGTGGGCAGATAGAGAGTTCTGGTTCTGGAAGCTAGGAAGACATTATTGTCGAGCCACCTCGGAGGGCCCAGGAAGAGCAAAGAGAAGCAACTGAAGATGTGTTTCTGAAGCTAAAAGTCTAAGGTGCCTTGAAAAATACAGACATCACATCTAAAGCCTTCTCTTCCCGTCTGGTTATGGCATCTGCTCTAAGGCATTTTTATCTCGGATCTGACTGCTATTAAAAAAGTCTTTTCCATTGAAATAATGTTATGAATAACAGAGTCTCTCTCCAGAGTTATGGCGTAAGACAATTCATAAAGAATGCTGCAGAAGAAAAATACAGAGGCAATAGCTGGCATAAATGGAGTCAAGTCAGTGTTTTTATGTGCTCAACTTTATGTGCTCATGGGGACAGACTTTTTAGCAGGGCCTGTTTTGATAGGACAAGGGGTAATGGTTTTAAACTAAAGGAAGGCAGATTCAGACTAGATGTACGGAAGACAATTGTTATGATGAGGGTGGTGAAACACTGGCACAGGTTGCCCAGAGAGGTGGTAGATGCCCCCTCCCTGGGAACATTCAAGGTCAGGTCGGACGGGTCTCTCAGCAGCCTGATCTAGTGGAAGATGTCCCTGGTCACTGCAGGGGCGGTGGACTAGATGACCTTGAAAGATCCCTTTCAACCCAAACCATTCTATGATTCTATGAACTTCAGTTTGAAAGGTTATCTGGATCAGTAAAGAGACAATAAAAAAATTCTTTACTGCAACAGAGAAGAAATTGATACTTTTCCCCTTCTCCTCCCATCCCCAATACTACTTTTGTTCTTTTCTTTTTCTGTTCTTCAGCATATATAAATGAGTACCTGCCTCGCCTTCTGAAAAGAACCAAAACACATGAGGCTGAGCACTTGTTCAAAAATAAAAAGCAGAATGGAATAATTAATTTTTCTTCATTCGCCTTTTCAGATTTTGGGATTTGAACGTAAGTTAAAAACAACAACAACAAAACCACTTGGAAAATAGACCTCAGCCTTGCAGCACACTCATGTGATCCTCTCTCTTTTGGCTAGCCATATACAGAAGATACCGTGAAATTACTATCTCTCCAACAATTCAGCCTAACTTTCCAGTATTTGCAAACGTGGGGATAAAAAAGCCCCAAACCCAAACAACAACCAACCTATCATATTTTTATTTTATTTTGTTTCAGCAACCGAGAGGGAAAAACCTACAGAGACAAAAAGCTGCTTCTGTACTTCGCCAGACCCAGCGGAAGCATCGCGTGTTTTATTTTCCCCTCTGCAGTGAAAGCCCAGGGCTGCAGGCATGGAGCGCAGGCTGCATCGGTCGGCTGCTCGCCTCCCACCCAGAGGAGAGCCACCGCAGCACCGCAGAGGGAAGCCACAGAAGCTGATGCCCGCGACGACAGCCGTGACAATAGCCCGGTGCTGTCCTCAGCCACCCTTCCTGCAGTGCCAGGCTGGCGTTGCTTGGATGACCCAACTCAGCGTGTACAACCAACGGCACAGCTGCCCACCATACTACACCGTAGCGTAGTCGTGGCTGATAACACCTTCCCTTCTTTTTCTGCTATGGAAAAAACACCAATAAACACTGCCTTGTAAGAAAGGTAACCTGTTTTGCTATTACTCAGCTACAGCTATGCCTGGAGCAAACGGGATTTAACTCCTGATGCACCTGAGGCCGTGGGGTATGTATGGGGTACTAAGGTCCAAACCAGAATGCCCCAGCCAGAGAGGGATGCCCAACCTTGCTACTAAGCCCACCGCTGCAGATGTGGAGGATTCTCCCGTTACAGAGGAATTCCATTTACTGCACGTGTTACTGAAGAAATAAATCTCCAGTATAAAATGCTTGCTTCAAATTTAATTGCAAAGAAAAATGAGGAGCAGAAAACCAGTAAAATATTTTTATACAGTTTTTAGATTACTTTCTAAAATTTATGTGTCAATACCCCAGCCAGGGAGCTGACTTTTAAATCTGACATCTAAATACTTGGTACTTTGGGTTGGGGGCTGTAATAAAAAAATGGGGGACAGCAACTTCCCTGATAATAATAACAGAGGAAGGCTGAAGCTACAACACTGTGTAATAAGTAGGGTTTTATTTCATGATGTAGAAGCTCCAGCTCAAATGTTTGTAGTGGCAAGCCTCGCAGAAGTGAATTAAGGACAACAACTTAAGTCAATGAACATAAGCAGCAGCAATGTTGCAGAAAAATGGTTCAGAGGGCTGCTGTGTTTTGGTTGCACTGTGAGCACAAACAGTAGGGCACTGTGCTGAGATGCCACATTTACCAAAAAGGAAGGCATTTAAAGAATGGATCTGCTGTCTTTATACCATGCTCTCGCTAGAAGAAGTAGGACCATGATTCAGGCAACAGAAGAAGAACTCAAACCAACCACAGCCACAATGCAAAGCCCATTAAAAGCTTCAAAAGTCTTTCCATTGACTTAACTGGGCTTCCCCATTGACTTGATCAACCCACAGTGACAACAGTCTCTCAGGGAGTCATGTTCCTCTGAACCTGAAAAATCTTAGCTGCTTGGCATTATACTAGAATTATCATTATAATAAAAACATAATAAAAACTGAATTTGTTTAGCATTATAGCAAAACCAATGAGCCAGCTCTCACCTTGGTACCAGTGATCAGATGGATGCACTAGGCTGGACGTCCCACTGTCACCTCCTCCTCAAGGGTCAATTCCTAAACCACAGAACCATTTCTTAACCTTGTAGCAGAGACTCTGGCGTTTCTTATTCTTCTCCCTTTGCTGCATGTTTGCTAACTATGTGCTGAGTACTGTTCATAGCTAAGAACACCAGAGCATTTGGGTATCACATGAAAATGCTCAGAATGCTCACCAGCCTGCTGCCCAAAGGCATCTACATATATATAGTGAACAGCCTTTTTGGTGTTAGGAGGGGGTCTTTCAAGGTCACATTACCTTTTTTTACACCATTAAAGGTTTTCTTTCACATGGTAAAAAAGAGGGTTTATATTTGAACACCATATACCCACAACCAAAAATTGTGAGCTGAAAGTAAAAAAATGCCTTTCAAAAACCACACCTCCTAACCCTCTCTAGTTTTTTTAAAAACTAAAACTTTTACTTCTAGAATCTCTGAACTGAAAACTTGCAGCACAAACAGAAGTTAATTTAAAATAGAAAATATAGGCTACAACAAAGTCATGCAAATTAATTAAGCCTGAATAAAAGATTAATGTTGTTTATGAAAAATCTATTCCTGTCGGAAAAAAAAGCGCACAACCAACTGTCCTGAGAGCGACTGCAATATGCCCCCTTATCAAATTCACAAAATCTACTTTATATTCTTGACAACTCCCTTATTTGAGGCGGATAATAAGTCTCCTTTTCAACCACTTTCGCCTTCTGGGAATAGCTCAAGATCTGGCAGCTCTGTGATGGGACGTCTCTGTATGTGCACCACCTCAAGGCTGCTAACCACGGAAACTCAAAACTAAGAGCGCAGTCTGTTTTGCCTCCATCCCAGTTTCTGACTCACAGGTCCCAGGGGAAATCAAACCACGGCTGGCAGGAAGAAGGGCATGGGTGGGAAGGGATATAGTCATTAGATTATTCTGCTAACTGCCCCACCAAGAGCAGGGAAGGGCAGAGCAGAAACCATCATGGGTGCTGCTGTACTGCCACGTCCGGGTAGAAACTGCTGTAAAACCAGTGGTCACTTGGGCAAGTTGCTGTCACAAGCCAGCTCGCGGGTGTCCTGTGGCTCTGAGCATGACCAGCAGGTCCACCATCCAAGCAAGTCAGATGCAAGTGGCAGCATTAGCTGCATTGCACTGATGCATTTCCCGAATCAAATGTGTCCAATGACACCAATGTGTCATGTCAAGAAATGCAACTGAGGAAGAAAGAGCTTGCCTTACACTGAAAGCAAACTACTGAACTGGTGACAGGGGCTTAGTTGGCTCAGCCACAGAAGATGCTCTTCCCTCAGAGAAGCTCATTTCCTCGTAAAGTTAGCCTCCTGCTCTCTCAGGCGTCACTGGGAAGTGCAATGAGATGTCAACAGTCATCCTCTAATTTTGGGCTTGAAATGGGGGGTGTCTCAGTCCTGTTTACCTACGTTTGAAAGCCAGATGCCAACAAGCAAGTCCAAACCACTATGAATTCATTCTTTCTAAGCACCTGATTCCATGTGTATTTTTTCATCTTGCAGTATTTGTCTACTTGAGAAGAGCCCTTCATCATTCCCTGAAGCACGCATTTAACTCACTTCCCATTGTGTGCACACTTACTGGCTCCAGGCACATTTGTGACAAATGAAGAGCATTCAATTTAAAGATACTTTCCAAATCAGACTAACTCAGGCCTGGCAAAATAATGTAAGTTATGGCAAACAGTAGATACCAATCACAAGCTCCTCGCAGCCTGGAAGAAAGTCATACTACGTTCTCTACCAACGGCAGTAGCAGAGCAGCTCAGTTTCAGACCATCACAGCCCTCTTTTCTGAAAACACATCCCAGCAGATCTGGGCTAACTGGTTCAGCCAGCGATGCTGATGAACATGAGTGAAGCTGAGTCCCAGCACTGGTAAGGCAGCTTGTTGTCCTCTGCTGCACAGGAGAAACCCCGAAGCTCCCCTGCCTCCCTTGCCAGCTCTTGAAAATGTGGCATACCTGCCCCACTCTTCCAACAGTACATCCATCTTCCCCTGCTACTTTACACCACTTCATTGTCACCAGAAAAATGACAAAGGAAAAAATAATTACAAAGATGAAGGCTTGCATCCACATAGTAGGATAAACCAAGATAGAGGGCTGGCAAAGCAGAACAGGAGCAAACCCCCAAATATTTCTCTACCTTCCTCACTCAATCGAATCATCTCCCTACTCCCCATGGGGGCCAAAAGGAGTCATGGATGCAAGCCAGTTGTTTGCCTGAAAATGTCTTTTAACACAACCGTGCATCAGTGTTACCTGCTGAAGCCCAAGCAAAGACGGCTGTGTTTGCTTTCTAGCCAAGAACAACTGAATCACAAAACCAAAATATTTAGATTTATAATCTCATTACTCTTCTGTGCCTATAAATCTCTGAAGAGGTGAGAAGCGGAGAATAGATACATAGGGCTATTGTAACAGGAGTAACCATCAGGAAAGAACCTGGACACCTGGGATATAAACCTGCCATGGAATATTAAAACTGATTTACAGTTTCACTTTGGTCTTACAGCTGTGCACAGGGTGGAAAAAATGGAAGAATTGTCTTCTGCAAGAACGGTTCTACAAATATTTGTATTTATGAGTCCTAGAAGGACATAATTTTGTCACATGCTTACCTCCATAAGGAATATAGTTTATGCTACATAATCAGTACGATATTTCAAATACTGGGAATTATTCCCTCCTACCCCTTTTTATATTAATCTAGTACTGATTCCTCGTGTGAGACAAGACGTGTGTTGCCTTCCAAACTTCAAACGCATAAGCAATTTGCATTTTCCAAAAACACTGAAAGCTTTTTATCTACACTTAAAAATAGTTCAGACCGAGGAACTGATTTTCTCCCAAAAAGTTTAAAAAGTGATCATCAGAGAAAATATGGAAAAGGTCACTTTCAGAAGTAATTCTTTATGCACATTCTGAACAGCTAAAAACAGTGGCTCGTAATCAAATGTCTATGAACATTATTCAAAACGAGCAACTCCAAGGGTAACAGCTACCTTTCTGCCACCGAAACGACGCCTTACAGTAAATAGGTGCAGCGCTCCCTTCGCTTGAGTGCTCACAACACCAACCTCCCACTAGAAAACCTGCATTTGTGGAAGGAAACAAACTACTCTGCATGCAACAACAGAAACAAAGAGGCTACCAGGGGTGTGCGAAACTGCAAGCGCAAACTCCCTTCAGAAGGCAGCACTCGGCAGACAACCCAGCTAGCCAGGCACTGTTAAAAACCCTAAAACCCCCCACCCCAGCTCAGTACCCTAAAAGAACGGTGAAGGCTGGTTTGAGCTGTGCTGCCCCGGGGTACCCCCACCCCTTTTCGGAGCTGGCCCGCAGTGCTAGCAGAGCCAGGCGCCCGCATCTCCCCTCCCCCGCCGCCCGCCCGAGGGTCTCACTCACCGATCCCCCCAGAATCCAGGAGCAAACACTCCGACGCTGCCGCGTTTAGTTTTTCAGGAAATTAAGTCTGAAGCACACTTTCCTTTGCCTTAAAGGGAGTGCGTATTCCCGACACACCAGCAGGCAGGGAGCCCAGGGGCTGCTACAGAGCATTTATTTATACTCATTTGGAATTTCCTGAGACAGTCGCAGCCCGGCAGCCAGCCCAGCGCAGCGCCAGTGCTTTCCTTCACCGCATTCCAGACCCTGTGCGACGCCTCCGGCTCCCCAAGGGTTAAAATGCATAAGATGGGCAGCAGGACCAAATGACACACTAAAAACATATTTTTTTTTTCCTCTGATGAAGACAGACTTTATTCCCAAGAGGAAATTAAAAGTTCGAGTGACTTCTCTTCCACCCGCTCTCCCTTCCTCCCCAAGCCCTTCACCCCCACCCCCCTCATTTCTCACTCCCACGTGTGGACTGAGAGCACAGAAAGGTTCATTGATATAATTTGGGCAGAACAGTTACCTCTGTTGTAACCACCACTGCCTGCAATTCTGCCTGTGTTACATTCAGTCTTGTTTTGTTTACTCTTCTCAAATGCAACTTACAATTTGAGGGATAAAAATAAAAGCTTTTAGTATAAAGCTACAGACACAGTTTTTTTTTCTGAAACAGTCAAAATACGAGACATCCTTCACGCTAGTACAAGCACTTTCGAAATGATGCACAAACATATTTGATTTTTCCATATTCAATTTTCTTGTTTCCACATAACACTGGGTATTAACCCAAGTAAGGACAACTGGGATTCCAGGTACCAATACTGTCACTTCTCAGCACCGTAAAGAGACTCTCAAAGGCCTCAGCTCCATCTCTCTTCATATGTCTGCTTACAGTAGCAGCTGCTGTAGCATAGCCAAACAGGGACTCTATCAGAAGTAAACAGGCAAGAGCAGAGGCTAGTTTATGAGGATAGTGGTCCTCAGATGTCACAGGACTAAAGGAAAAGAGTTTTGTTACCATGCCTTCCACCCAGATTTACAAAGAACACTTAAAACAAAAGAAAAAAAGGGGGAATGAATTGCTGAAGTAACTTCCGAGATTACTGCACATTATAACAGTTGTGCTTCAAACAGAAGTGGGATCTTGTGCTGAAATGACAGGACAGACGTCCAAGTCCTCCACAGCACCTTCAGTTAAAATGGCACAGACTTCCAATAAAAGTGTTTCCTGAGCATGTCTAGTGGCTTCAGTGGCATTCAGTATGCAGCAAGGTAATATTTAACACTTACAGGCATCAACTTTTGGACTACAAACTAGGTCCTCCCCTCTAGGTAATTTTACGTATTTCCTTGAATTACAAGCCATTGATGCATACACTATAAACATGAGCTCCCAAAAAAAGTCCAAAGAAGGTCTCTAGATGTAGCCAATTTGTTAGATCTATGGACCATGAAGGTACTGAATTTCAGCTGACCTTGGTTTGGTTTGGTCTCTGCTCTAACAACCCCATCCATAAAGAAAAGCAGCTCTCCATAAACAACGCTTTGGGAACAGCTTCTAAACATGCTTTGAAGTTTCTCCTAGAAGACAGAAAAACTCTAGGGCAGCTGAAACCCAACCCACGCTTTCTGTTGAGGGAAACAAAAGCAAAAATTCAGCCCTTGAAACACTGCCCAGAGCTTGCAACCACCACTTTGCGCTCACTGCCCTTCAAGGCCTGTCTGTCCACCTGCAGAGCCAGCAACCAGCCCAGTGAGGACAAGCAATGCACAGCAGCACTGGGGGTTACAGGTGGGCATCTCTAGCTCCATCAGCCGGTTCTTCACACCAGGAAGGGGAGAATGTGAAAATACCCATCTAGCTTTCCACTGTGAAAAAAACTGTGACATCCACGATAAAAGTTATGAGAAGAGAAGGTATGGCCAAAATGTCCTTCTCAAGAGTCAGGATTCTGCTCAGAGGAAAGAAAAAATTCTCTAACTTTATATGATTTAATTTTTCCAAAAAAAGACAGTATGATACCCTGTTTAGAGAAGAACAACTTGCAGCAGCTGTCTCCACATGCTCCATCTGTTTATCATTACACTGTGGTTTCAAGGGCTTGACATCTGAACGAGCCCTGCATCAAGTCACGCACCTTCAGTGGACTCTCATCAAAGCTCAGCCAACTCAGCAGGCTGAAAAAAAACCTGCCACGAGTGCAAGCAATAACCCATAACATGTATCAGCACTTCGTCCCTTGTCCAGCAAGCCAAATACGGAGGCACACATCTGGGCTGGCACCAGCAACATCTAAAAGCAAAGAGCACACATGCCTTTATTCTCTTGGCCTTTGAGACCATTATGATGCCAAATAAACTCATTCAGCTACTGTTTACAGTAGAAACAAAACTCAGGTCAGAGCACAGCTCCCCAGTGACCAAAAAACCTGACCTGGTCTGCAGCAGAATGAATGTAAGATTTGGTGTACGGGCAGCCATCCAGCTGGTAACTTCTTACCTAGAGAGCAGGTTATTTCACACTCCTTTTGAAAACAACAGGCAGAGAGGACACAATGGATCTGTGGAAGGCAATGGATGAAAAGCAGCTCTTTAAAACACCTGCCTCCAACAGACCATCTCCTCAGCACTGGAGGGGCTCTGCTTGGAGAGAATGAACTAATCTGCCCAACTACAACAATCCAGTCAGGGGAGTGCAGAGTTTGGCCTGACCCACCCCTGCCAAGTTTATGTTCCTACCCCCAAAATCATGGCTGTTGCATTTTGGTGAAGGCTGGATATGCAGTTGTTCTCGGTTTTATTGCAGCGGATTTTGTTTTGGCAGAGAGGGGCAGCATTACTATGGGTTTGGGTTTCTTTCTTTACAGTCTTTCAGAAGCTGGCAGCTGTTTTCCATAGAATCATTTTAAACCCACTAGCCATCCGGGTCAAACCTGAGACTGATCTGGCCTACCCACCTACTCCTCCCTAGCAGATGCCTCTGGAAGGGCGTAGGAAGAAAGCAAACACACGGCAACATTTCTCCTCTCGGCTTCCAGAAACCTGTGACCCAGAGACTTCCTGGGTGGTCCACCATCGGTTTTAAGTCATGGTGTCAAATGTTTATTTTCAGGGTAGCTGTAAGGTGTTCAATAACTGGGTTCCAAATGTCAGGCCGCAGCTGATGTGTTAGTACTGTAAGGAGATCTACTGGTCAAGTGCCTGGAGATACAGTTATGGATGATTAATCTGACCCAATGACTATGTAACACTCAAAACCTCCATATGAAAGACCGTGCACACTACAGTTGGATCCCTCACTAGTTAGCACCTACCCACAGAGAAGATGCAACAGAAAAATGCACCCTGTATCAATGTTAAGTGTCCACCTGGTTTAGCTTCACACACAATGAACTTCAACTACTTGGTATTTCATGTCTCATGAGGCAAGTCATGATCTTTACTGTTGTCCTGACATGACTGCTTGGAAAAGCTTACAGTAAGAAGTCATCTTGTGGGAGTGAGTAGACCATTCAAGCCTTCAAATTTGGTGAAATGCTTTTTTCTTCTTTTTCTTCTTTTTTTGTAAGGACAGTCAGGCATACTGAATGATTGTTTCCATTCAGGTGTTAGAACCGTGTGAGCTAGCAACTCAGCTTGTGGCTCCCAGCAGGGCTTTATAGCTCAGCTTTGCTTTCCCATTTTGCAGAGATGAAAAGTGAGTGACACTGAACACAAACACAAGAGAAAGGAAAAATCTATGGCTGCAGAAGAAAAACGTGCATTCTCAAATCTGGAAATAAATGTACAGGTTTCTTATGCCACAGACAAGGATGCGAAGTGAACTTCTGCCTGTTGGGAACCCGAGTGGAGGTGTCAGCCTAGCGACTGTGTCCTGGTGCCTTTGAAAAGAGCAGACTGTGTCCCTCTGGGTCAGGTGGTGGATCCTGCCAGCATGGAAGGCATCCCATGGAAGGCATCCCATGTCCTTCCGTCGCTACCCCCGACTTCCCCAGCTGAGCAGATGCAGTGGGTGCAGGAGGGGACTCACAGCTTTGCCAGGAAGGCTTGGACAGACTATGGTTTTAGGCACCTTTTTCTCACTTGGATCAAGACTCTGCGCTCAAACACCATGGGTTTCTGGTAACGATTACTACCCCAGAAATACTGCAGTTCTACCTACAACGACACACTGATGATGCAAAAGGCTAAGACAAGGAGAAGTGCCACTCAAACTGGGGCAAAAAGCAAGTGCCACGCGTTAACTAACAGGATCCATGGGCAAGACTACACATGTCCATTACTAATGTGCTGATAAACAATGTGTGCAGTACCTCACCAGCATCAGCATCAGAGGAGGACAGTAAAGCTGGAGTGGAGCAGGAGACGCCCTGCTCAGTTTTGCACAGAGATCCCACTCCGTCTGCTGCAGTCTTGGTTGTACCTGGTGTCTTGTCCTGCAGGGGTACAGGCTGAGACGGTCTGGCTGAGCCACGCATGTGTCTGTAGAGTTGCAGCCTTACAACTTTTCTCTGCAAAGGGAGAGGGAAGCAACTTTCCCAGAATCATCAACAGTGCATTTTCCACAGCACTGTAGACGGGTTGCGAGGAAGGCTCTGAGCACTGAGGCAGAGCGGGGGGTGTAGGAAAGGTGGATATCAGGGGGGAGGCACAGACTGCGCTCCCCAGGGACTGCACCCCAGGAGAAGTCCCTGCGTGTGTCCTCAGGGAGAGCTGGGGTGAGACATTGGAGAAAGTGCCTGAGTGGAATATCAGGGAAGGAAAAGGAAAGGACCAGCATCCTGGATGGCAGACACACTGTCTGAGAGCAGAGGAAGGGCACAGGACTGTAACTAATGATGGCAATGGAAAAAGGTGAAAGTCTAAAGGGCGATGCAATGGATGCACAGCCTTGTGAGCACGCCCAAGTACTGGCAAGCTTAAAAGCTATGTAACAGCCATCTGTCTCCACACAGAAAAAGAGAGGAGCAGAAGTGAACGATTCTAAAATGCATGCTTCTTTAACCTTTTAATTTAAGATACAGAAAACCATATCTAAATCTTAAGAATCACAATCTCTGCTGGAGGGAGGGGGAAGAGGAGGAGAAAGGGCATAGCCATGGACTTCCTGAGGTGAAAAAACACTCCTCATAATCCCTTAAAACATGACTGCTCTGATCTTGTCTTTGTGCTTTTATCATATGCAAATCAGCCCACTTTTTAAACCACAACCATGCATTTTATTTTATTTTCTGGCACTGTACTTTTTTTTTTTTTAAGCTGCACACTTTAGATCTATCAAGCAGTGTGCACCAAGTATTAAAACTTGTCCTGTTGCTAGGATTAGACCTGAAATTCCAGTAACAGCATCTAAGTTGCACAAGTGTTTTCTTTTTATTATTAGATCTTCTGCAACCCAAATGAGAGTTCTCCAGGCAGAGGGGTTGGTTGTGTGAAGAGAGGGTAGGGAAGGGGCTAGGAGTGCATCAACAAACATGCCCCTCAGCAGTAAGAGACTACTCCAGACCAGTGATGCCTGGTTTACATACGGAGAACAACCTGTTCCAAATTATCAGTTAATTTGATCCTCACCGTAATCTGACCAAACCTTCAAACCCAGCTATTAAAAACAGTTTCCACCCCCTCCCTCCATCCCTCCCTCTCACTACTTTCAAACAAATACTGAAGGGCGATACAGAAATATCACAGACAGGTCCTCTATGTTGAAGGACAGCAACATACTGTTATGAAGAAAAAACATTCAGGAATATATTCATAAAAAAAAAAGAGTAGACAATTACATGAAACACTCATTACAGTGTGAGATAACTAGGGAGGAGAAATTGAGCAAGAAAAAGGGATGGGCTGTGAGAGGGGGTAAGGGTCACATTATCTACTTCTACGGGGAAAAAGTCCTTGCAAGTGGGGAAGGATGGACCAAAAGCATGAAAGAGTATGATGGGATCTCACACTCACCTACCTCTCCGAGTGTCTGAGTGCTTGGTTTTGTCAAAGTCTGTGTGAAGAGTCAGGTGAAGAAAAATCTCAGGAGGCTGCACCTAACGCAGGCCAAGTATATGCTGTGAAGAGTTTTAAAGAGTTAAGCGAGATGGGGAGAGCCCTATTTGGACCTGGTGGATCTGTGAACCCCTAGACACCGCCAGCTGCAACATGCACCCCACAGTGGAGGTCAACCTTTGCTTTCAGCCAATATGGCAAGTGTGAGTTCCGGATGAAATCAGAGGAGGGAATGGGAGAAAGAAAGGGGAGGATGGCCACAAGCACACGTCTGTCCCGAAGCTCAGAGCTGGTTACACAGGGACATCCTGGCAGGAATCTGTACTCTGCCACCAAAGGGAGTCGTGTTTCCAGAGGAAGGAAATGGAGATACAGCAGCAATGCCAACGTGGGCAGCCTAAGCACTCCCACAGACCCTAAAACTGCTGTGAAAACATGATAGGGGAAGGGCTGATCTTCTGTCATCTCTAATCCAAAGCCTTACAAATGGCATGAAAGGCGATGACGAGAGAGATGGCCGTTAAAAGAAGCTTCCCAAGGACTTCTGCTCCAGCAGTAACCTTTCTGCAAGGAACATGTCTAAATGCAGGCACTCAGTGTTCACGGACAGAAGACAACCAGCTGTAATCAACTTACTTCCATCCAAGTCATTTCCCTGGGGGACTGTATCCTTTTAAAAGCAACAAAATCCTCTCCCTTCCCACAGGCTGGATATTCATACGCATTATTCATAAACCACTTTCTGCAGGACAATCTGGGAAGGGAGTGAGGAATACTGTAGACTAGTTTCGAGGAAAAATACACTCTTTTGAGTTAAATGGCCCAAAAAATGCTGAGCTGTCTATCTTGAGAGCAGCAGGAAAGAAGAAGATGCTGAGAGAATAATTTTTCAAGTCTGGAAAAAGTTTATTCTTGGTGCTTTTCCTGTGACACGCACCTGCTCCACTACCAGTGCTTGCACCCAGCCCCACGGGCTGCTCCTCCACGCAGGCACCTCTCACCCGACTGCCACTAGACCAGTGCAAAGCTGACCTAATGGGCTTTTATCACTGTCAGTCACCACCAGTTCAGTGGGGTTGCAGGGTATCGTAAACAGCAAGGCATGCCTGTTTAGTCCCTGGAGCATTTAAAGCTTTAAAACACAAGATCAGCACCCTCAGCTGCCGCTCAGAGTGTAGAGGGCATGTATTTCCACAGGGAGCCGCAGCAGGCATACATGGGAAGGTCCAGGTGCTGCCCGTGCGAGTGCATCTCAACAGCTCAGACAAGGAAAGCGTGCATTACTCCACCAGCAAGCCTCGTCAGAGAGGAATGAACACAGTCCTCTGTCTAGGTGAGATGTAAGAAGCTTCCGGGCAGCTGCGGAAGATAATCCAGAACAAGACACAACTGCACTGATCTCTGAACAAGAGACAGATCAATTAAACCTGCTCCATTTCTCGGTGCTTTGTCCTTCTGCAAAGCACGTGCATTTTACATGGCTTTGTGTCTTAGGCCATCTGCTTCCCCCCACACCCAATTTCCACTTCTAAGCACTGGGCTATCTGGGCCAGACTGCTATGTCCTCAGCTCCTAATGATGCTGTATTTACTGTACCCTTTCTAACTCCTTCCTGCCCCTTCCCTTCCCAGCAGATTCCAAAATCAGGCCTGAAGCACATTCTTCAGGCAACAAGTCCTATGTGAAAGAAGATGCATGATCCCTGATCCTCTGCCATCTGATAAAGGCCTCTATGTTGGGCAAACACAAGTCAACGTGTTTTCAAGCTTTCTGTTGCAGCGGCAAATACACCCTCGGATTACAAGCGCCAACTAGCAACTGCAGAAGAAACAAGTATTAATTCAAGCAGAAAGCTGGCATTGGCTGTGAGATCATGTGCTCTGTCTCCAGCCATCTGTCTTTAAGGCAGATGTGGCATCAGTACTACAGCATACTGATGGAAATTTTGATACACCTTACAATAGGGCTGATGTGAAATCACTGGAAGATCACTCACCCTTCACCCCGACAGATTTCAGGGTCCCACCCTAGCTTGCTTTTAAATACTGGGCACCACCAGAGTGACTCACTAGATCACTCGTGGGTGAGGCAGGAGCAGGATCCCAGTGACAGCTCTGCATGCCATCTGCCCATCCAGAAAGGGCAAGGCCACAAGGACATTCAGCAGGCTCTCCCAATGGCAAGGGTCTCCCACCAGCTGCCAAAGTGCACCTTTGGCGTACACCCATGCCTATTAACTCTGATGGTTATTGGATGCAGGCTCGGAGCAGGGAGCACGGTAGGGGAGCAAGCCCAGGGTTAAATAGCCTCTCATCACACCGCCCTGACTCCACCAAATTACCATTGCTTGCACGGCTGATTTGACAAAAAACACAAACTCACCTGAACCCAGGTCATTTGCATCTGCTAAGCTAAGCAAACTCAGTGCATTGAAGGGTGCTAAGCTCAGAGCTTGGGGAATCAGTGTCACCGCAATGACACCCCGGTGACACCCACCCTGCAGCGGAGAGTGGTTGTCAGCTGAGCTCTTGTGGCAGGCACCCAGGACTCTATCGGACTGACTACCACTCAGCCATCAAACACTGCCAGTTCCCAACTTATTCAAGTCTCTAAGTTCCCATGTATTGACTGAAGGTCTGTAACGAAAACTGGTGGATATTCTGCTAAAATCAGTAGTAGTGGTAATGTTCTGGAGTGCAGCACCTTCTTCTTAGGCTACACTTCAGATCATTAGGCTGGAAATAATTTAAAACTCCATGCACAGCGCCTATGATGATGCACATCAGGAAAATCAAATCATAGGAGAGACTCTTACTCAAATAATCCGGTAACTGCAAGGAAAGTATGTCTACAAATGTTTGGCAAGAGTTGTTACAAATCAATGCAGAGGACGTGTATGATAAAAACACTTGCTCTAAGCAAACGTGTGTTCTATTTATTGGCATCAATAAAAAGGGTTAATAAGTCAAAAAGGGTTTTCATAACACTTTACAACAGTTGCTTAAGCACTTATATACCAGCAGATGGAAAACACATTTATTAAACATTTGGTCTTTGAGTCATGCTGACGTTAATACCTCAAACAACATTAATTCAGGCAACAGCCTCTTGTAACGGCCTCATTCTCCAACTACCTGGTGCATAGTTACAACTTCACTTAGGAGTCAAAAAAACTGCTCAGATACAAACAGAATCTAACCAGGGGCCCACGGGCTCCTGGAGAGTAACTGTGCATGTACAAAATAACCTCAGGGGACACCAGGCTGCTGCAGGGGAACCAGCACTCCCAACACGGTTTGTACCTGCCACCAACCCATCTGTGGTTCTGCAGCCCCTGGCCCGCTCTCCAGAGCAGAGGTGGATGTCCAGGTCTGCTGGGGGTGACATCTCCCTGTCCCCGGGAGGCTGGAAGTGAAAGGAGTAAACTGGGAGCAGAGACACTCCATGCCTGGACACGGGCTATTACAGCAGCAGGTCCTTGCTTTACAGGTGCACAGAGACCAACGGTAAAAATGGTGGTGAGTTGCTAAGATGCCACTGCTTTAAGGACTGTGTAGGAATCTGGAGGAGGTGAAGCGTATAGCTGAGTTAAACGTGCAGGGAAATAGTTCAAATGAATCTGTGTAAGATGTAGCACTTCTGTAAGCAGCAGCATGTCAAAGTGGGATGGGAACTCCGGGAAACACAAATCCTTAAACAAGAGTGAGGGGGAAGGCACAGACAGCAGGGAGGAAGGGATCAGGGAAATCTCAGGCACCATGTACAGAAAAAAATCTGTATTTGCTTCACAGCCAAGTAAAGAAAGGGTTTGTGCAACAGCCTTGCTATACTGACCCCTGCAGCCCGCCCTACGAAGGAAAACTGGAAAAGCTTTTCTTCTGTTAAAACCCTTTTTTATGTCCCTGTTAAACAGATGACTGACAATCCTGCGATCTCTGGATACAGAGCACGAGGTGATTAGGGAAGTCAAAACCGATGTTTTCATTATGGTTAGAAAGAAATACGGTTTTTAATCCTTTATCTTTTCTAATCAGTCTCCTATGTTTGTTTTGCTGCTTCTGTGTTTTCTCCAGAATAAACGGAATTGGACTGGAATTTCACACCATTCAGTGCCTTTCAGAACATGCGTTTTGAAAACAAAGTTTCAGCTAATTAGGTATTAGTGAAAGGAATGGAAATCCAGCCAGAAGTATTTCCAAACTGCCTGGAGAATTTTAGGCTGGTATGCACTGTGGTTTTTGTAGCTGAGTGGAGGACCTTTCTACAGATGTCACTACAGAAATGCCTGCAGAGGCTCATTAAATAGATGATTTATGCATCAGTCCTAGCAAGCACAGGAGCTAACAATTACTGGAAGTTTCACCCAGCGGTTAATGAAGACACAATTTCGAGAAACCATCACCTTGGGTTTTTTTTCTTGTACTGTGCAACAAGAAATTAATTTTTATGATGCACCAAAACAAGTCTAGGCTCCCAAGAGCTCCCCACAGACGCAGGGTATTTCCCAGCTCCTGCTGCAGCTCTTTGGACGAGTGCATGACACGCTGGGCACTTCCACTGTGCTCCTCAACCCTGCTGAGCTCACCGGGCTGAGCAGTGAGTTCACATGCCACCAGGGCAGACTCAAAGCAGCAAACAGTTGCGACTATGCAGCACCCATCTGACAAAACAGAGCAATTTTTTTTTTTCTGCAAGCACCAATTTCTCTATCACTAGTGCTCGAGAGACTTCAGCTAGTTTCTGATCAGATGGCACAACTTCAACAGAGCCTAGTCCAAATTCAGTACCAAGCCTCTGAACTAACTTCCAAAATATATAAAGATGAGCGAATAAGCTTGCAGCTCACAGAAATAGAGTTCACTACAAGACCTCTGCCCAATGAAACCAGGAACAGAGTGGTAAAACTTTAAGTCAGCAGCAAACAAAACTATTGACAAACAGTACTGAAGTCTACCTCACAGCCTCTGTTATTTATTCACCACAATTAAAAGTTCACGTCTTTACTGAGATACACAAGAGGCACAGGAATGTGCATGATAGGTGGTTTCACGATAAAGACAGCACTCGCTTTGTAGCTTATCTCTAATACACGCTCACTGAAAATATTTACAGCAAATGTACTTCCCATAAACATCCTCAAAAAAATAATCTCTATGCAAATGCAAAATAGCTTTATCCTTTCCTGGAAACAAGTGCTAAATTCAAGCACTCCTCTACGGATTTTCACTGCAGCAGCAGTACTCCACACAGGCTTGTATACTGAAAAATTTACCGAAATGGCACATAGGCATAATCATTTAACAGTGCAAGTACTCACATTCTCGAGTTAACCAAAGCAAACCACTGCTCCTTAGTCACCTCGTACTTGAATGCAGCTCAACATGTGGTCAAACTTGCCAAAATATTCAAGTAACATAAACGCAGCTTAGTAGCCAGTAACAAGTCTTTCTAGTTCTTTTTCCTGCCGCTGATTGATTCAGAGGGTGCAGAAAACACCACCCCTGAAGTTTGTCTTTCCACTCTTAGAGCTCCACGCAATTAAGAAACTTGCTTCAATACCTCCAACGCCCAAATCTGTTCCTGCTCATCCAAAGGCATTCTCTCCCAGGCAGCGTGGCAGGATAACAAATCACAGCTATTAGCAGCCCAATACTCTGTCCATTATGAACTGCCGAGGATTTGGAGACACGGGCGTACATAGCTGCATGTTAGAACGCCAGCCTGAAGGGTTTGCAAAGCCAACAAGTCCTGACAGTCTCTGCAAAATGTTGTCCAATTTAGTTTTGAATTAAATACTTGCAAATCATTACAGCGTCTTTCTACGAATAAGGGAGCAAACAGCTTCTACCCAGCAAGAAGCGCTGTTTGCACAGCAATCTTGAAACTAAAACTTCCATCCTGCATCAACACATCCCCAGTAAAAGCATTTAGCTTCTTTTACGTGTCAGCTTATCAACTTTTTCAATAGACAATTCTGCCGCAGAGAGGGCGGAAAATTAGTAAACCAATCAGTAACAGTCCATGCACAATTTTTCTTTCCATGTAAGCAGAGGAAATTGTTCTGCATGACTTAAGTTAAAAGTGTGTTACTAAAAAAAAATCAAGGTATGTGGGGGATTTAGGCAGTAAACAGCAACAGTTAAGTCACACAGCAGAGGTTTTGAAGTTCACCTTCTCAAAAAGATTACAAGAAGTTACAAAAGGATATAGTTTCTTTCTTGGAGAATATGCTTTTAACTGTATAAAAATGGGAGGGGGAGAAAATATCCTTTTTCAGCAGTCTCAGAATTTAACAACGTTGGTAAATTTAGTCTTAAATCATCAACAGATTAAAGTGACTCCAACGTTTTCATGTAACTACCACTCGCCCTTAAAAAAAAGACTTCTCCTTTTGCATAAATTGCAGATAATGACACTCCATATTTCTAATTTCCTGCACGCACAAAATGCTTTAATCCCTTGCACTAATTAGAACAATTCTACGGTGAGCACAGTGAGTAATTCACCATCTGTTTCCATACCAGTACATACTTTCAAAGGACGTTGGTGCTAAAATCCATCACATAAGCCAATTCTCAATATGTGTGTGTTGTGATCTAGCGAGCAGCGTTTGAACACAAGTGCATGAGCCTTAGGGGGAAAAAAAAAGCTGAAATTTCTATTTTCATGCATAACAAAAAATATATTTAATGATCCTTCCCAGGATATTCAAAGTGCTCCCAGCCACCCCAGCTTTCATTGATAAATCCATTTCCCATCATACCTACATTAAGAGGTCTCAAAAGAGCACACACAAGCTCCCGCCACGCACCTGAAATTTTCCATATAATCCCACTGTAGCAGCCTCAGCTGCAGTGGGCTAAAGCTACATTCATGGAGTGATCAGGAGAACAGGAAAATATTGACACAGCCACGGGGGAGGAACGCTGCTGCCGTGCTGTTATCAATCGTTCTGCAATCTCTGTCCGCTCCTGACCCGCCAGTCCTCCACAGCAACCTTTGAACATGTCAAGCTATCTATTTCAAAGAGTATCATCCAACCGAAACAGACATCTTGGGAGCTTCATAAATTAAAATAACGAAAAAGTGAAATGAACTGAACAACTCCTCTTAATGTTGCTTGAGAAATGCTTTTCCGTTTTGCTGAGAAGCAAGAAATAAAAACTAGCCTGACCCACGAGGGTGACCAGGAAGGGCTGGGGATTTGATGTGTAAGAGCTGGTTAATCTCAAAAGTTAATTACAGACACAGGATAACAACCACATGACTTTTTGCAGCAAACCCCTAGGCCTCTCAGAGTCTGGTGTAAGCCAGCGCAGGTCCAGGAAAGCAGACAGCGCTGCATGCTGAACAACCAAATGCCAGCCCTTACATCTTTGCAAACAACTTTCCACACTTTAAATATTTAAAAGATTATCAGGGATGGTGCTGGGGCAACAGGCAGGCTCTGATCTACCAGGAAATTAGTTTTCATCATTTAGTTTCAGCTGCTGCTACTTCCCTTTTCTGCTACTTTCACAATTTAAGAAAAAAGTTTTTAGAAAATAAATTAATACTCCAAAGGGGGAAAAGTGTTCCCATTTAGTTACCTGCAGTGCTGCTGTTAGTATTTGCTGTGTAGGCCATGTTTGCTCAGTGACACATCCAGAGCTAGGCTGTTAGCTGTCATGCAAATGCCATGCATCAAGTCCAACCAGACATGCAACCTGGAACAGACAAGAAAAAGGCAGTTAAAAACGTACAGTTTTAAGAAGTTAGGTACAGTAAGCAGTAGGCATTTCTGAGTGTTTATGGTCTCACCTTCAGTGCCAACTTCACCATAGCAGTAAATATATTCCTTTTAATCAGCGCCCTGGCTCTCGCAAATCTCACCGCTGTCCTGGTGCCTGAAGTCAAACTGCTGCGCCCTGACAGCCTCCGAGGAGGACCGCTGCTCTGGATCTGCCCTCAGTGAGGATGTAACCAGCAGAATTTGCAATTGGCCTCGGTCGTTTTGGTCTATCCTGAGCTTTTTTGCTGTACCACAGCAGCTTCCTCACATTTGCTGGCACCCATGTAAGTTTTAGACTACCCAAAGGTTTACACAGGCAGGGTTAGGAGATTTTTAGGTGAAGGGCGCCTGCGGAAGAGCCATACCAGCGAGCAGGGACCAGTTGCAATTTCTGGGCTCTGGTGAGCCCCAGGGTGGCGAGGACAGCAGGACCCCACTGCAGATGCAGCCAAAGCAAGCACCTGCGTCCCCACCGCCAGGCAAACCCATCCGCCGAGGCTGCTGCAGGGAAGCCTGCGGGGCGGGGGGACCAGAGCTGGCACGGACCCTGGGCTGAGACGGCACGACCGACTGCCAGGCCTGTCCCCTGCAGGTCCCAGCCGTGACAGCCTTCCTGGCTGTGAGGTTTTGTTTGAGCCCGCATGTGGCAGATTCAACCGAGGAGCAGTGCTTGCCTGAAGCTCAGGCTGCGGGTACAGAAAACGGGCGCTGTCGCCCTGGGCGGGAGGCTGCCGGGCAGGAGACAAGTGAAAGGCACCAGCAAAACCAGCAGCAGTTTTGTGGCTGGTTGGCTGCTGGCTGGCTCTGCGAAGCCAGCCTTGCTTGGTCTGCAGCGGGGCTCCTGCTCCTCCTTCCCTGTGCTCACCATGGGGGGTGAGCCCACAACCCTCACCCTCAGAGCAATAGATCTGGCTCATCGGGGGCTGCAGAGATGCCTCCCCTTGGCTCTGCTTCAAGTTTTCTACAATCCAAACAGCATTTCATTTCGTTGACTCAGATAGGTGGAGCTTAGGTGCACGCAGAACACCCTGCTTTGCCGATCCCAGTCTGACTGAGCCTGACAGCTCCTCAACAAACCAGTCACATTTTTCCAATTACATTTGATTTGGCTCCAACAGTAAGTGCGTGAAAGTATTTAAAAGCTAAGCAGATTAGCAAAGGAAAAGAAAATCCAGAAATGAATTAGTGCAAGCACCACGTGAATCTGAGTCAAAGGTATACGAACTTATAGAGAAGCTGGCTGTCTCTTCAACTGACAGAGCTCTGTCACGCAGGCTAATACAGCTCAGCTTTCCCCTTCAAGCAACAGAAGCATAAATCACTTCATTTCTAGTACAATCCTGGCATCAGTTTTCCAAGAATGCAGAAAGACCTCCATTGCAACTCCTCCTCCCCAAGCTCTGCTGTATACTCTTCAATTTATGATCTCTTGTTCAACGGTGGGCAGGACATGAAGCTGTCATAAAGACTGTACAAGCAAAAGGCTACAAACAACAAAATCAAGCAGGCATCCAACACAGACCGTGACGCAGAGAGGCCCATCACAAGATTCCAGGCATAACAATAATTATCAGATTTCTGAAACAATGAAGCGTGGTGAAAAAAAAAATAGAAAAGCATGTTGCTGGCTGAGTTTGCAGCCAAGACCAAAGCCTGAAATCTGTTGGGCTTTTAGGAAAATATTAACTACTTCCTTTCAAAGGGAGAAATTTTAAAGCATCACTCCCATCTCTGCCACTGCCATGAGGCTATAAAGTTATGCTTTAAGTTCAAGAAAGGCAATTTTTACTGAGTCATAACAAATGTTTACTGAAAAATTATAATCTGTCTCCATGTTAAGGTTCTCATGACAGCCACTGTCTCAGGGCAGGCTGCACCTAGCTGGACATCAGAAGCTACCAGCGGTGCACCCAAGGATAAACAGGGCTGAGTTAATTCACCAGTTTCTAATTTGCTCAGCACAGCTCTGTGCTCCTCACCAGCACTGTAACAGGTGTGCTTCCCTGCTTTCACGATGTATGTTTATTGTACACTGCTGCAGCAGAAGTCCTGCACCACTGTAAACCTAACCAACGAAGCACGGTAAAGTACACACACTGTCTAACACAGCTCTTGCTTTATCAGGGAAATCTTCTGCCAGTCTGCAGCTTCCTATCCCACCAGAAGCAAAGAAAGCTCAAGGGAGGTTGCTCAGGAAACTTGAAACAAGATCTGCATCCATCTGGACAAAGTCCTCCAGGGTCCCGTCTCAGCATTTCTGCAGGGCTGGATGTTACCCATTTGCCCAAGCTTGCCCGGCTCACACCACCACCTACAGCGCTACTAACACTTGTGCAAGGGCAGGTGTTGAGAGCACGCACCTAGGGATGGCCCTGTGGGGACCCACCTCTTCTAGGTGCAGCGCAGTCCTAAATGAGAGCAGGTCAGCCACAAAAGTGAGCCCCAACGTAAAACACGTGCTGTGGTGTGCCTCGAAACTCTTCATAAGCTTAAAAGTAAAATCTGCTAAGCTTCATCCCATCTGTTTAAAAAACACTAGTGACCATCATGGGCACACATGAGGAGAGCTTCCTAATACCGAGAAGCGAATGCAATTGAGATAAGAATTGACGTAAACTAATAAAGACACTGCTGAAAGCCAAAACAGGGCCTCAGGACCACATTTTGTTGTGGCTTAAAGAGATGTAATTGACCAGGTACAAACTCCCTTCTGGGTATGCTTCTATGGGTTTCAAAGCTGTGCAGGCCTAAGTACCTCCATCAAGAAACAAAGTCACCTTTAGTTAAAACGATGCTTCTGAGTTTAAAGGAGGATTAATACAATGATTTAGGATGCAACTTCACTCCAACAGACAGGAGAAAAGAAAAAAAAAAAGATAAAAACATAGGGTCTAATAATTTGCTACCTAAAATAAGTGGAAGAATTGGTTCCTTTCCTTTTTTTTAGATGAAATGTAACTGCAGCTGACAACCTGCCTATTAAACAGCCGTTAAAAGTACGGAAAATCTGATGTAGCTCAGCAGACTCATGGAGGAAGGGAATTCATACTGCTTTGAGCCACAACAATACATTGGCAACTGAATTTCTGAAATTGCACGGACATGGACCATTTTTAGAAAGTTATCACATGTGATTCCCCAGCAACATGCACCCCCATAGCTGCACTTTAACAGAAGCCTCTCGTGTGGGCAAGGCGCAGGACGACTCCGGAGGGCAGCCAGAATACACAGAGGAGGAAAATTTAGCCTGCTCTACAGCAAAGCATGTTTTCCAGTACAGATATCTTACAAAAGAAAATCAGTAGAGAAGATTATATATTCCATTCCCAACTCTTTAACTTTCTGCCCATGTGTTTTTACATGCTCATTCCATGCCTTCCTGTGAGTACTGTGATTTACAGACCCTAGGGCAAATGCAAAACAAGCAGAGACTAGCTATACGAAGTGTTATTGCTCAACGAAGCAGTTGTTTAAAGTGTTTTGAATTAGATATTCAAACTCTCTTCTGCCCTGAGGTTCAATAGCAGAAACCTTAAATACATATGATCCTCAGTTTCTACAAACTATCACGACACCCTCGCTTTTACAGGTTTTTCCAGAATGGTGATTCTTCAGGCAGCACAGAAAGCCTATGTCCTAATCATGTCCTAGTCACAAGTGACAAGGACCTTGCTCCTCCTTTGTGCTGCATCTTGTCAGGTTACCTACGCCAATGCCAGAGAGAATCTGCATGAGAATCTCAGTAGATGTACATCAGTTCTGGCATCCACACAGCAGAGCTGTAGACTGCAGGGGCACAGACCTTGCAGAAAATCCAGGCTCCCACTTTACTCTGATGCTTGAAAGAGAGGCTTAAGACAGAAAACAGTTGAGGTTTGACATGAGTGGTTGTAGAATGGCACGCTGGACACACAGTAATTAGAAGAGAAATGTAACTCCGCTTTTAATCCAGAAAAGCAATGATGAAAGTCCTCCTGTCCAGGGGCTGCCAGCCACATGTGGGAAACGGTGATGCACACACATTTGTTTGTGGTATTCAAGCAGGCAGGCCTTGGCTACCCAGGCAACGGGGCTTTAGGCTAAGTAGATATGCATTTAACTTTTCTTTTTTCTTCACTATACGCACAGACTGTCACATCAACCACTCAACTCCAGATCTGCAGATGTCCTGAAACACTCACAGAGTGAGTGTGGCTGCGACACTAAGATGCTGTTGCTTAAGATCTGGACTAAAAGTGGGAGCACTGTGGGGCAGAGCTGCGCAGGAGTTAAAGGTACTGGCTCACAGTTGTTCAGATGGATGCAGCCAAAGGGTGGTCCCAGGAAGAAAACCACCTCTGCAATCCTGTCCAGCAAGTACAAAGCAGTGATTAAGCAGGCCTGGGATAGAGGGGTTTGACAGAGCAAGTTGACCCATGAGATGTGACACTCGAGGAAGAACTGGTACTGCTCCATTCCTGTTACACATCAGTGCAGCAGGACTTTTGCCTAACACTTCCCTCTCACATGTGGGTCGTCCCGGCAGTAGAACCTGCCCAGTTTCATTCTGCAAGATACTGATAACATTCTCAAACAAGAGCCAAGATACATGCAAAACCCATCTAAACACATGGATGGTAATTTCTCTAGCTGCAAGAAGAAATTGGCACTGAAAATTCCTCCTCCTGCTCAGCCAGAGGGGCAAGCACTTTCCAAACTTGTGTGGCTCCACAGGAAACAGGAATGTCTGCAGCCTAATTCGTATCCTCAACCAAATGTGCCAGGTGCAATTTAAATGAAGCAAGGGCTGAAGCCAGCAACAGCAAAAGAGAAAGTATGTGGGGAGTTGCTCTGTGGTTGGTATCTACCCTGGGAGAATGACTGTACCTCACTGATACTTTCTTTTCAATATTACCCCTACTGTGATTGTGGTGTTCTTATCCATATGTTTATCAGAGCAGATGGCCAATAAACTGAGAAGCAGTTTGTACGGGAGAAATATCTTTTTTTGCTGTTTTTTATAATTAAAGTTAAAAACTGAGTAAGAATGCAGACATATGAGGATTTTCTTCAGGTCAGACACAGAGCAGTCAACTTCGAGATAAGGGTGAACTGAGAACGATTTTAAGATCCACTTAATAATTTAATCGTGTAACAAGTCACTCATTCACATACTTTCTAGAGCAAATGTCTTTTTAATGTTGCAGCCAAATCACAAGTAAAACTACGCAAGTTCAGTTGCTGCTTAAGTCTCTAACTGAACAAAATAAATCACTAGCACAGGCTGTTTGCCTAGGCCACCTAAAATGCAAAAGTAAAAATTCTCTGGGATCAGCGTTTACTGCAGCCTCTCTCAGGCAGCAGTCTGTTGTGATTCAGCCTCCTTCATCAACGGAGATGATCCAGAGACAATTCTTACTATATGCAATACGACAGGCAATTTAGTTTGGACTATATTTAAGCAGGCAACTGAAAAAAAGCCACCTCTCACCATGGTATGTTTTTTTTCTGCAGGATCTGCAGTACGATGGGAGCAAAAGAAGCCTTGTAAATTCTTTCAACAGGCAAGCTAATTAACAAAATATGGCTACGGTCAGCATGAATTTACCTGCCTGCCTTCCCTCACTCCCTCCACTTATGGCATTGGCCTGTAAAAGGTCTCTCTTTACAGCACAGCTCCAGGCAAAAGCTGAGCTAAGCTCTGCTAAGAAGAGAGTGATGGCTCAGAAATTCTAGGACCTGAGTCAGCAAGCTGAAGAAAAGAACAGTCAGAGTGCTCCCAGCCAGGGCACGTGCTCCCCTTCTGCCACAAAACCAAAGAAAATCAGATCTGACTGAGCTTTTGAACCACAAACTCCCAACTACTGCAACGCCAGGCTCTAATTCTCAAGTTGTGTTGGAATTAGCCATTAGTCGCTTTCAGGGGGATATCCTAAACTGTCTTCCCTGTGTCTTAAGCAGACTTGAATTAGCGGTCTGCCTGCCTTGTTATTTCTACAAGCAGAGAATGAATGTACAACTTTCAGTAACATAAGGGTCTGAGGAGTTTTCTTCTGCATACTTCAAAATGGTCACCTCCTCATCTCCTGATATGAGCTTCTACAAAGCTTCTACTTTACTATCCCAAGCCACCTACCTACTGCACAGGAGCTGGGCTTTACCAGGCAGCTTGTGGTACAGAAAATGCCTCAGAAAATGGACATATATGAAAATCCTTCAAAGGCAGTATTGCCTCGTCACATTTGTTAGTGATGACAGCCTGCTCTACCACCAGCTGTTGGGTTTTAGTTTCCCTTCATAGGCATTTATCCGAACTGGGTCCGGAGGATCTAGAAAAGTAGTCAGCTGTTCTACAGAAGCCACTCACTGACTTGCTGGTACCAAGCAACAGGGGAAGGATTTGAAAATGCTACCCAGCAGACACAAACATAACAAGCACCCTGCAGAGCCGGACAAATGGTCCATCTAGACTGATCTTGTTTTCAATAGTGGCAACCACAGCTACTGTTAAAGGAAAGTACACGTGCCTGATGATGAGTCCACGCTTCTGCGCTCTCCCAGCACCAACAATGATTGGACTGGGAATATCTAAAGGTATATCCTTACTGTGTCATCGTAACATCCACATAAGTCGTCTGTGAATTTGACTAGCCCCTCTCTGACCCTGCTGATGCCCCAGGCTGTCAATACCTACTGCAAGCTTTCTTCTTGTTTTAAACTGATGTCCAACAAATTTTACTGACTGCCATCAAATTCTTGCATTGCAGGGCTTGGTGAACATCAGTGCAGGTTCAGCTTATCCACACCCTTCATGATTTCATAAACCTCAGTCGTCCCCCCAGCTCATATGGCAACTCCACGCCCAGACCATTTTACTTGCCCTGTTTCTACCCTTTCATGTATAATCACCAAGCAGAAGACCCCTATCATGAACAGTGTCTTACTAAAAAATTGTCTGCAAGAGCAATGTTACAAAATGGGGTATAGTACATTCAATACTTTTCCTAGGGTAACCAAGCTTGGCTCTACCAATCAGCTAATATATGGGAAGGAGAACCTCAGTTTTAGTAATTTTTGTCAAGTCAGTGAAGAGTTAAAACCAACCAGGACTTACCTGCAGCACAAGCAGCTTTCCCTAGTATAGGCCAGAGGTTGGACACAGCCCTCCCAAGCATCCAAACACACATCAGGTCAGCCTAATGGACTTTAGGTAACCATACCTGCTCTCCGAGATCCAGTAGTCAACCAGGAGTGGCAGCTCTCACTATTTTCTCACTATCAGGATCAGCGTTCACTGCTTAAAGGAAGTCTTTGTATGGATTCTGTACATCACAGGTGGCATGCTTTTGTCCCTCCTGATAAAAAGCACAGCCCGGCTATATAGAACTGGGCTAAAATCTTCTTGCTTTGTCCAGGCTGTTGACTTGGTGGCCCACGTCTAATGTGCAAGAGCATGATCTTCACTGACGTGCTGTGAGCCTGCACACGGACTGGTATGTTCAGATGACACCCATCACACAGTGCTGCAAGGCCCCCCACACCCTGCAAACACCTTCGGACCACCCATCTCTTCTGGAAATCATTCATGACAACATCATTGTCATCATGTTACATTACAGAAGGAAAAAAAACCCACAAAACCTTCAGAAGTCTGCACCGTGTTGTAACTCAGAAACCAGTTTCGGTTTGTATTACAGGAAAAAAAAAAATCAACCAGAAAAAGAAACACAATCCTGGGTACTAAAAACACAACTTTTTCTTTACTTGAAATTCCTAATGGGTGAAGCAGAAGACACTCCCTTTGATTTATGCCAGTGAATAATGAGTCACATGAAAGTACATTAATTTGGCCCAGTATGAGATTGCTATGGGTTGTAATGGTTGCTGTGACAGGGAGCCCAAAGGATGCAACTGGGCTATCCACATTTTTCTTGTGGAGAAGTGGGAGGGCTGACACTTCTGTGGCTTGAAGTAGTTCAGTCTGATCATTCTTCAAGAGGGAAATGAAACAACATGTGTTCTGAGCAGCATTTTCATCTGCCATGACAAAGACCTGAATCCAGCACCAATAACAAATGATTTTAGGTTTGAGATGCTATACATAGTCAGAGCAATCATAAATCTGCTATGACAAAAGGCTGGTGCACATTGCAACCATGGTGCTGTGGGACAGTTGGTAAGTTCAAAGACTTTTGTCTTGCAGCATTTGTCCATGTAGCCATTCTACGGTGGTCCCAGCTGAAGGTGCATCTTTATGTTTGACAGCTCCAGCACCAGATAAGCTTTGGCCCCATCTAGCCCTAAATGCTGCTACCTGCCCCAAAATAAGACCAAAATCTTGGTAGCTCTTTTCCTTTTTTTCCTACTAATAATGGTACTGTGGACTTCAGCATCAACTAGTCCTTACCATACAGGAACAGAGAAATTATAGGCTTTTTCCAAAGTAAAAACGGAAAACTCTAGGGGCAGTGAGACAATATTGCAAGGGCCAGCCTCTCCATTTTCCTCTATCACGGGTTACAACAGAGGACTGTAAAGTCCTATTCTCCATGCGACTCTACAGCCCACACTGCCAACATCCACCACTACTAAGTGGTAGACTGCATCTACAACCCAAATATTAACACGGGCCCATTTCTCTTTCAGTTGCTGTGGCCCTTTGGAAACCCAGGGGGACCCCACCTCCCGCAACTTTTCCATTGTGCTGAGACCATAAACACACAGCTTCAGCTTGGCCAGAGAACACACCTGAGACATCCTCCAGGCTCCTTTCCCCTCCCACTCCATCACACAGCATCCCTCAGGAACGGAGACCACGCATGCACAATTTTTCTTGCCTCCTCCCCCGGCCACAGACCATCTCTCTGAGGCTTCCTGCATTCATCCCAGGAGTGAGCAGGTTTCTCTGGTGCCTCCTCCAAAGCCACTGATTCCACACCATAGCCTGCAGACTGCAAGCCTGCACACTCTGGCAGGAGGTACATGGAATTTCACAGTAGCAAAAACCTGCCAGCCACCCCACCACAAAATTGCCCCTTGTTACTGAGCGCACAAAGAGTCACCAAACCCAGCTAACATCTTGACCTGGAGCTGGCATGAACCAACTTGAGACCATCTGGCAGCACCAGCAGTGAAGCGCTGTGGAGCCAGGCTAGCTGGGTATCTCCAAACTCTTCCTGCTGAACGGCTCATGGGGAAAGACTCGTCAGCTCTCTGCAAGTGTCATATGGCCTCTGCCTTGCACGCAGCCAAAAATGTCTTGCTGCATGTGGCCACCTGCAAAGAACTTACCCACCCAAAGGAGGGAACCACAAGTTGGGGCAACACACTTGTCCCTCACAGGAGGTGTTCCTCTCTGCTGGCTAGTCAAACCAGCATTAAAACAACCTGTTCCCAACGCTCAGGGACTTTGTCATTTAATCTGAGTAATTCAAGCGAGCAGAGAGTTCACATAGCCTGTCCTCCTCCTTCCCGGTGAGAGGGTGAGCTAACACTTGTATTAATTATTCAAAGCATCTTCTCGTGCTCACAACCCTCTTCTTTTCCAAACGGCCGCGCAGTGGCACGTTCTTGAGGGTGCAAATTCTACAAATTCCACAAATTCTGATCTGAAGCCCTGCAACTGCTTGCTGGCACAAGGCACACACAGCTCTGCCACAGGGTGCTGGGAAGGAGAGGTGCTCACAAGCAATCGGGCGCCCGGCTTTTGGGCCGTGTGTCGTACCACTGCCACACGCAGCATCGAGGCGCGCAGCACCGATGGTCACTCTTGCACCAGCCAGTCACATCCCAGTACACTCAGCTTTCCTTCAAATTGTCTATCATCAGCCAAAACTACAGCTCGGGCACTGACATGAGCAGACAGGCTCTACAAACAAGGCGACATCTATATCTCACAGCACACGTCAAGCTAGAATCAAATTTGTAATTCCTCAAATGATGTATGGATCTGAAAGTCACCTTCCTATAACCCTGAGACAGGGGATCAAGCCCAGCACAAGCTGCAAAAACTGTACCTTTCCATGGAGACCCATAAATACTTCACCTTTAAAATCTTTTTGGTTGATTTGCTATTGGATAGCAGCGCGTTTATAAAGAAATAGTAAAATAAGGTGTATCTTTATCAGTCACCACACAAGCACACAGACAGATGTCAGTGCACCTATCGCTAGTAACTGAATTACGGGAAAAAAGCAATACAAGAACTTAAGCTCATGAAGAGCAACACAGCAGGGCTGTCAACGAAACCATATGTCTTCAATGTGATTCATGTGTTTCTTAACAGAAGGCCACTCCTAGGCAGGAAACTATGTGGCATGTATAAAACTAAAATTAAATCAGATCTTCTTAGTAACAAAAGAATGGCTTTCGTATTCACTTGCATTATCTGGAGAGCAAGGTAAGCTGCTGCACAATTGTCAGTGCCCTCCTCAAACCATACCACCAAGGCCCTGGCACAGGGGCACGTTCTTTGTTGAGAGTATTCTCATCCACATCCCGCCACCCCAGGAAGCTAAGCCATATTTCGAGCTCTCCCCAGCCCCAGTGATAAACACACAGCCACACTGAAAGAACAAATACAGAGCTAAAAGTAGATTGCCTTCTTGGAAGAACTGCAAGCCAGAAAATACACAACTTATTTATTATACCTGTCCCCTTTTTCCCTCGCTCCATGCACGATCAAGAACAGAGCAGCTGAATTTGAACAAGGTCTGTCCCAGTCAGATAAGAAGGAAAAGTTTTAAGACTGAGGTTCTGGATTTCTGGATCAGAGCAGAACTTAAAGGTTCCTGCTGCAGCCAGTGTAATTTCCCCAGAAAGCCAAAAAATACCCCTTTTTAGCAATACAGATACTACTTTAGTTGTTCTAAACCTTGAAAAACGTTTTACAGGAGAAGGGTGTTACAGCTGAAGTTCTCTCCCTGCCTTTTTTCTTAGATATGCTGAAGCTCTTTCCCCACTACCTTACTCGTTTGGAGGAACTACTGATTTTTGCTATTTCTGCCACCAAACATCCATGCACCTTAGCCAGGACTAACCACCCCTGATTTTCACTTGCTCTCATTCCTCAGTGCAACAGGTCAAGTGCCAAAAAGCAAACAATGGGAACTGTTACACTGCTATATATTTTTTACTGACAGGAAAGAGAAGAGACAGCCAAAAATGTTACAAGGCAGCACGGCATGTTAGGATCAAAGACCTTTGCAAATACTTTTCCTCCTCCTATTTTTAATTTCTTAATTTTTAAAGCTATGTAATAACCATATGAGGAAATACTAACTTTTACCCTTTGCTCCTCTCCACTGTACTGGAATGACTTTTTTTTTCCTCCTCTTCACAACAAAACAGTAAAAGCGAGCACAGAGGTTACAACTTAACTTCTGTTCACACATTTATTGCTAAATATTAATCCACGTTTTGCCCTCTGTTTCTGACAATGTACATCCAGTAGCAAAACACCACCAAGAAAATGAACAAAAAGAAGGCAGCATGCTGATGTTAGCCTGCAGTGAAGTTTCAAAAGCAGAAAAGGCGTAAGCTAGGCAAAAGTTTCCTTAAGCAAACATTTCATTTTCCATTCCCTATGTCAAAATGTCATTACGTATCCTATATATACCTACTTACTCATAGGGCATATCCCATGTCATGCCATTAAGCAACTAGACTGCACAGCATTTAGAAGTATTCTATATTTACCTACTCAAAAAAGCGGTTCCACTTTCGGGGAGGAAGGCTGTCACCAAGATGGAAGCTCTCTGCAATCGTTTAAGCTGGGGAAACATCTTGTTGAGAAAAACATGACCTGATTTTCAAAGACTACAGAAGTACAGAGCACAAAAACTGCTACAGTTTACCTCTACCAGTACAGAATCACCAGTATGAAATACTAGCTTGTAAACAGGATAACGACTTCTCCAACACAGTAAAAGGGTATCTGCTTCACCAGAAAAATGTAAAGAGAAGGGAGAGGAAATATCAAGCAAAGAATGCTAAGACAACGTCTGTAGAAGTGAAACCTTAAGAACTGAAATGCTGAATTACTATTTTAAAGCTCTGATTTAACAAGTAGACTATATTTATGTATGTAACTGAATATTACAACTCAAGTGCTTATTTTTGCTATGTATTAATTATTGTACAGCACATGTAGAACTGGAAAAAGCAATACAAAAAAGATGAAAGCTATCCTCAGTTATTTGACGACATGAACAGATTTCAGTATGCTTCTTACCTGCTGCCATCACACTGAACACAGACTGCTACGAAAATAGGACATTACCAAGAATGAGAAAAGGCTAGCTGGGTCACACATGAAAATAAAGTTCTTAAAGGGTGAAAGCCAGCATTAGTTCCCTTCTAAGTATATAGTAAAATTCATCATATGATAGCTTAGGCACATGAGCCTTTAAGAACACATAAGACAAGCACTATTTTCATCGGCAACTGTCAATTAAGGCATGCCCTTTAAGGGACAATTTTAAGAAAGTAAATGGCACTTTAACAACAAAACTCCTAGGGAAACTTCCTCACATTGTCTCCACTTCCATCAAAATTAGGAAAGCGGATGGTAAAGAGGGACAGATCTAAACTGCTGGTCAAGCCTTACTGGGCACCATCCATCTTGCAAACTGATGGGCCATGTCACACCACAGTCAAAACAAATTTCTTAGCAGTGGTGTTAACAGCAACATTTCTTGTCCAATAATTAATGAGATTTTGTCTCAAGTAGGAGGTGGCCTTCCACACAAGAGCTACAAAGATGCATCAGTATTTCCAAGGTGCCTACCACCATCATCTCCCCATGAGCCCAGTGACACCCACAAACGCACGGCTCTTCATGGCGTTTACCTCTCTGTGCTGAGAGCTCGAGGCAGCTGGCCTTGCTGCAGCACAGGCACATAAACCCTGACTCCCTGTATATGGTGACCTACAGTTGCTCTGGTGGTGCTCACTCAGGCTGGTGTATTTTGGAGTTGGGCAGTTTTAGCTCATATCAAAATAAGCACAGCTGTGCATGTGAACGCCACAACATCACCTCCCTTCCTGAAGCATTCTGCATGCTGCTGCTATGCCCCAAAAAGCTACAGACACAAACCTTCCCAAAAGTGCCAATTAGTAAGTATGTGGGAAGGTGAAACCTGAAGAGGCACAACATTTGGCAGAAGCAGCTTCTTGCTGGGAAAGCAAAAACATTAGAGGTTATTAAAAAAAAAAAAAGCACCTTTAAGAAATTCCAATTTGTTTTATTGACTTGCAGCAATGAACAGTGGCAGAAGGAATGCGACTGTTGAGAACATTCGGTTCTGAGCAGCACACGTTGCTGAGGCAAGGTGGGACGGAACAGCAGAAATTGCTTCCAATGCTCTCTAGACCTGTGAAGACACCTGCCAGCCCCTCCCAGAAGCTGCGAGATTAGTACTCATTTACTTTGCTGCAATAATAAAATAGCACTCAAAAGCAACAATGAAGATAACACACTCTAAAAAAATATCTCTAGGAATCACAGCTACTCTATGCATATGCATATTACCTGTAAATATGAATTTCATCTTATTAAAAAGTGTTGATAAATACTGCAAGTTAGTGTTGACTCATGATGGAAAGAGACAACTACTGTCTAAATATGTAATTAATTTCTCCCTGTGAGCAACTTTCAAGGCCTTTGTTACAGTAAAAATAAATACTGAAGAGAGAGTTTCGTAGTTCATTAGAAATTATACGTTAATCAGTTCACCTGTTTCCGAAGGAAGGACAAATAAAGTCAGAGACAAGAAGCAGCACAAAGATATTTGGACACTCCTTCAGAAACATTATTAGTTTCATCCACTCATCCTGCAGAGTGAAATACTGTAGAAAAACACGTTCCACGAGCCACTGTGCTCGTGTGTTATCCCTCACTATGAGGATGACAGATGCTCGAGCTCTTTTCTCTGCAGCACGGAGAAGCACTGGTCTTACCAGTATGAACTGCTGCACAGCTGAGCACTGAGCAGAGCTCATCTTAACAAAATCCAGTCTACCGAACACCATTCTCTCTCCAAAAATGGGACAGTCTCACTCGCCACAACGCACTTGCAATTCTGTGTGGTAACACTACATGGTAGCTGTACCGCTTGTCTATGTATAAACGAACTTCAAAAAACCCGACCACAGCGAAAAATAGCATCTCAGAGTAAGATTTCAGAGTAATACCAAAACAGAGTATTTCAGAACAAAACAAGATAGTTTCCACAAGAACAAACTTTATGCCTCATGCACCCAATAGTGATCACATTTTCTACTAAAATTAGCTTTTTTTCCTTTTCTAAGCAAACTTTCTGAAGTCCAGAAAGTGACCTCATTAAAAAGCTTATAACATCATCCTCTTCAGTGTCCAAACACTGATTAATGGGAGTAAAAATATACTTTTAACATTCAAACCACAACACTTACAACCTGTTTGCGGGACACTATGAAGCAATTAAATTGTTTTTTTCAGCTTCTGTTGTCAAGGCAGGTGGCTTCTGATCACCATCAGGTGGAACCTACACAGTTTATTCCCAAATTTGACAAAATCTATCAGTGGGCATAGCAATGCATACCTCGACAGAGCAGCCACTAAAGGGAGTGGAGGGGGAACAGACATCAGACTTCTCATTATCCCTCAGGGCCAACTGTGTTTTGCACCAGCTCGTAGTTAGAGCATGGGTGGAAATTTGCATTAGTTAGAAGTAGGAGGAATAAATAACAGGAATAAAAGATAACCAAATCTTTCAATGAATGTGTTTTAATTATTTCCTCCCAATTCTCTCACACCAGCTTCTAATCCTAGATGAGATTATTGATTAATTTTATTGATTTATTGTCTTTGCTCTTTATGTCCTAATTAGTCCTATTCTTGACCTTACCAGATCTGCTGATTAAATGAAGGTTATTTATGTGTATTATGAAATCAAAGTGTATCATGCTGACTTGTGGAAGACTTGTGCTAGTTTTAGCAAAATTTCCTCAGAAAATTTCTAAGTCTCTATACGGATGTGATCAGGAAAACACGTCTGCTCTCGGCAAGACTGCTGCTCCTGCCCCTATACCACAGGTGCTGCAATAGACTGCCTAATATTCCCAACCAATGCAATTCAAAGTAAAACAGGATAGGGAGATGTGTTGCAAGCCAAGCGGCATGCCATTTTTGCCAGGAACATTTTCTGCTTGAATATTGAAACTTCTCAGCTAATGAGGGGCAGAATTAAAGGAATTATGAGGATCCCGTTTGCTTTTCAAAAGGCAGGAATCCACCAGAGCAGCTGCATCCTGTACAGAACGTGATCTTAGCAAAGTTAGGCTAGTGACTTACTAGATGTGCATGCTACGCCTTTACACTCCTAAAAGCCTCTAATTTTGACCCAAATACCTGCAAAAACTAGTAAGCCGCCCCCAGCCTTGGTTGGGGGCAGTTTCACAGGACACAGTAAAGGCACTTTGCAAGTGGACATCACCACGACCAGCCCCACTTCCAGCCTTCCCAGCTGGAAGTGCAGCTGCCTTCCATGCAGCAAACCTACTTTGCACTAACTTGTCTTCATCCCGCAAGACTGTAAGATCCCACAGCAGGCCCATGCAGGGAGTGAAAAGAGCAGCAAAAAAACCCACAGGGAGACACTGCTAATTTGGTAATTGAGTGTAATTCAGTTCCCCAGCCGGCCTGCAGTGCTGGGACCTGCTGAAGGCAGCGTGCAGGGTGCTGCTCGCTCCCCATATTCCCCCAAAGCAGAGCCTGGGCTGTCCCATCCTGCCCTCCAGCGCAGCCATTTCTTTTAGCTTAGGCCACCGGGTACCAGGAGCTGATAAACTAAATGCTAACAGGAAGCACCAAGGTATTATTCCCACTTATTTCACACAATGTCCTGGCGAATATTAACAATAGGTACGTACAGGATGCGCAAACACCCAAAGTTCCCAGGCATTATTGGCAAAAATGCGCAAGCAGTGACCATGCCAACTCATAGGCGGCCGTTTAAGGAAATACACAGCAGAGTCGAGCCCAGGTTCAGAGCAGTCGCTGTGCACACACCCCGCTGAGACCAGAGCTCCCACATAACAGCGTGGGTGACCTCACATGGGTCTGTTTCTCCGCGTGTAACACACTCTGAAAATGCTTTAACTGCCCAAAAATTCAGTGGTGGATCCAACTCCAGTAAGTGAGGCCAAAGCTTTCAGACAATATTTCTCTCAACCGGAGCAGAGAAGTCCTTCGAGTTGTAAACCCTAACTTTGCTACTCACTTCCGAAGCTTGGTCAGCCCCTCTGGGCAAAACACTGACAGCGATGACCAACCCATTCAGCTGCAGATGCCTCTGATATTTTGCAAGGTGTGACCATTTTCCACTAAGCAGTCTGAGTCTCAATACTTGCAAAAATAATTGGGGATATACACACATACACGTATATAAATATTTATTCTCTAATCGGCCTGGAAAATAGGAGTTTTTCAGCACAGTTTCAACTATTGAGGACAAAACTGGCTAGGGCAGTGTAAAAACTGGCAGTGATATGAATCGTACTGCAAAATGGTGAACAATCAACAGATAGGTAAGAGGACCACAAATCTCATTTCCCAGCATTGTGGCTACTCCTTCAGGAAACGCTGTGCTGCTCTCTGATCAAACTAATTCAACCAGTATAGAATTGAGACAATTTCCTAAAAATCCGTGCTGAGAGTACTGGGCAGAGTTTTCTTCGGAATAACCCTATCTTTTCCCACAGAGGCTTCACTTCTGCAGGAGACATCATATCAGCAAGACACAGCTGCACAAATGAAGCTTCCTTTAGCCCCTGGTCAAAGCGCCGGCGTTCAACAATTGTTCCTGTCAACAAATTCCTCCTCTCTTACTCACAGAAACATACTTCACGTCGAGCACACTCAGCCCGGTGGTTATGGCATAACGTAAACCAGTTATTACCCAATTTTCTGTAACTCTTATATTATAGCATGTATGTATTTCCATTTATCTTCGGTAGACCACAACCTTTTCGTTGGCACCGTTAGCTCTCTTTAAGGTCATCTGTCACTCTAAATTGGGAGGAGGGGCTGAGGTTTCTGTTTGTTTGTTTAGTACCGCAGTGTGAAACAAATAGCCACGATTCTTAATAAGCACCCCTATGGAGCCAGTTTTCCAGAAACAGTCCCCTATAATGGTTATGGTGCAAATAATGTACTGGTGGAGGAGAGCATGAAAAACAGAGCAGAAAGGGTTGGGTGTTTGTTTTTTTTTAATTTAACAAATGGGAGGAGAAAATGTAAAACATACTAGTTTTGTTACCCTTTTCCAATACAAGACAGGCAGTGAAAACAGAAGGCTAGTATGAGGTGAAAACTGAAGCAGCCTTTCTCCACATTTTTCTTTTTTAAACTTGGACATGCTGTGCAGTTTAGGGACAAACTCAACTGCATTTTCTTTACCCAGAATATCTTTCCTGACTTCTTCTATAAAAACCTGTCATTGCTTATTCACTTCAGAAGGACAGCTGGACACTTACATAAATGTACGCTAATCTGACCGCACAATATATTGCGGCCCTAACCTCCTTATCTATCTCAAAACAAGATGGTAAGGTTAGAGATTGTTTTATTCCATATTTAATTAAGCAAAATTCGAGCCTTTTAAAACAGGTAACACAGTCTCTTCTCGTGATGACAGCTGAATGAATTGCACCTTTGACTAAGCCACAACATCAACTGGTTTAACAGTTTAGCAAAGAGACATTTTGTAAGCGGTTGGAAGCCCGATTTTATTAGTAGCATGAAGGACAGCAACTTTCAGCATGGCTGTGAATTGTGGCAGAGGCACATTTAAAGGGGGGAAAACTACAGCAGGGGCGTGAGAAACCAGTCAGGTACCAGCAGTACAACGTACTGGTACCAGCTCTCTGCCCAGCAGCCTGCAGAATTGCCAGAAAACGAAGGCTGAGGCTGCAATCACAAGCTGTCCTGAGATGTTACATGCTCCTTCAGCGAGAGCCTAATCTTTGTCTATGCTTTCAGTTATCTCCTACTTATAACAAGAGGGCCTTTTTCTAACCACAAAGATTCCCTAGAGCAGCAAGATAAGGGTTTCACAGTCAAGTGGTAATTGTTTTACACAGTCCTCTAGCTTTGCTACTTGGTCAAAGCAGAGCAGTTCCATAAGAAGTTCCTTGGTAAAGTCTGTGCTCATGATTTGCCCGCCATGTCTTCCCACAGGTATACTTGAAATCACTGCCTACAAGGGCAGAGCTGTAACAAGAGCATCAGCATTTTGTAAATTTTCATTCAAGGCGCTGAAATCCAGTCCACTGCACAGCAGTCCCCCTTTCAATCACTTAGAAAATACAAGTAAATGTCATCCAATTTGCTCTCTTCACTTGAAAGAAATGTAATTTTTATCTGCATTTGAGTATCTGATCCAGCCTATATCACACTGCAACTTCTGCCTGATTAAGGAAATAAATATTAAGTGACTTCATAAAAAATAGGCAAATAGCAATGGGCAATACAGAAATAACTACTCATTCCAATAGCAAACATTTGTGGATAAACTGTCAATTGTATTCAAATTAATGAATAATCCAATGAATAATCCAGCAGATATCTGAACAAGCCAAGCAAAGAATACAGATCCTGCAAAGAGGGAAATTAAGCTTGTTTAATTAGACATTCTGACCATTTTATTTCTATTTAATTGGCCTTAGGGATTAAAACATTTTTGCATTAAATACATTGCCCAGGTTGAGAACTTCAATTAGGTAATTTTATTTTTCCCAAACCTGCTCACTTGCTTCTCAGTATTGTTTCAAAAACAAGGTGCATTTTTATTTGAAAGCTCTTGTTATTTAGACACACATAATATTAAATGCATTAATTAGCTTTTGCTTATTAGATGTCATGTTTGATAGGCTGCAAGCCAAGGTTTATTTCTTCTGCTGACAGTCTGCAGAAGCTCAGAGCCTGGTCCAACCTGAGCTTGAATGCTTCTTGAGAATTTCATAATTCTTTCTCCTACCAACTTAACTTGACCTTGAAACCTTATTGATAATCGGCCTCAAATCACTGATTTTAATTTCTTCTGTTACGTATGAGAGCTAAAGAACATAACACAAAATACCTGTTGAAAATACACTTTTGCATATCCAAGACAAGTAAGTTTTCCACAGAGGTGCCTGCATGGTACTTTCTCTACTCAAGCTACCTCTTGTGCATAATTAGAAACTATTTCTTACACTTGATAGCAACTTTTTTTCCTAACTCAAAATAAAAATGCAAGTGGATTTGTCACTGATTATCTTAGGTTCCTTTCCAGGAGCACCCTTTCTCTCTCCCAGTACCCATGCCTTGCTAAGGAGAAAATGCAAGAGCACAAACTCCACTATCTCACAGACAGACACGCTTTGGCACAAATGGCTCAGAACATGGACCTTTACTTTTTTCAGTGTCTAACCGGTTCATGACCATCTACTCTGAAAGGAGCTTCAGATACCACGTCTCAATTCAGGTCTGCCCTTCAGTTTCTTTCAATGTAAAGCAGCACTGCTGAATTTCAATAAAAGATCGCCAGCATTCACTGGGATTTTACTCTCATGTTGACACTCCAGTACAGGACAAGCATCTTGTCATTTAACTAAGTTCATCAACTGTGCTTAATATTTTTATATATAGAAGGATGCCATATTTTTCTTAACTATGGCTTAATTTTGATAGTTCCTTCAACATATCTGCAGCTGATAGACCTATTTATCCACTGCTAGCGCCTGGCCAGGAATGCATAATCATAACCAATAATTTTAGCATACTTCTCAATATGTAGCAATTGTCCTTTTTCCTTCAGCAGAATCCTCCTCAGGGGTTACGTATGCAGGATGGCAGCAATGCATCTTTAAAAGTGAGCAGATGAACACTCAGCCCTGCAGGACTTCAGATCTTCTGAGATGGAAGAAGAGGAAATGAATAGAAAAATGCAGTAATTTGCAACCCTGAGAATTGGTACCTACTACCAAAGCTTTCAGACCTGAACACCCATTCCACCTCAACATGGATGTGTGGTGGACAAGCACTGAAAGGTGCTTTTGTCATCACTACAGAGAGTTTATCCTGAACACCGTTCACCATCATTCTTACGATTTTTGTAAATAAAACAAGTTTTCCATAGAACTATCCACACTGCCATCTAGTGCAAAGAGTTGCTTTTCAGAACAAGGAAAGATGAAACTGCTAGGTTTAAAGGAGAAGGTTCTCAGTGTGTTTCTCCCATATACAGCAGCAAAAGGAGTTAAGAATTGCAAAACTCTCCTCTCCTTTCTTTTCAGTGGCCACCAGAGGTATCTTCTACTACTGTAACTGCAGACCACAATACCCAAAGATGCAAGATAAAGATTGGGAAGAAAAACTTGTTCACAGACAGAAATGAGAGTGTATTACTAAATCAGGTATTGGGAACAATGTCCTTTTTAATAAGCACATAAATTATACAGAAACCAGGGTGTGTCTGGGAACCTAATGAAATGCATACAGCGAGTGTCAGCCCATGGGGAAAACACGCAGCCTCACCCCAAGAGGGTGGCAGATGTTACGACAAAATTATTATTTGTGTGTTACACTAATCATTACGCTACATCTGAAGCCAAAGCACCACTGGCTGTGGTTGCTGTCAGAAGTAAACTGCACAGGACGAGGGCTATGCAGCTGCTACACAGAAAAACTCAACGCTGGGGCTTGGCCACGGCCGCTTCCCATGGTGGTTTGTAAGCCACCACCACTAAGGGGACAGAGAGACAGGAATGAGAGGCCAAGGCAGCGAGCAGGACCTTGGGCTGGGCTTCTGCTCCAGCTACCTGCCAAGGAGGAGACAGAGCCGTGGGGATGCGGCACTGGTCACTTGCCCCCCTGTACCCTGCCAGTGGGGTCATCATGTGATGCTGGGGGAGCCACGCCAGCTATGGGGCCTTCTTCTGGTCAGCAGGATGAGTAAGGAAGGAAGCCATATTGCCAACTGGGTATGGAGTCTGGCTGTTTAAAGCATCACCATCTAGTACCCCAGGAAAGTGCCTCTTTTTAGTATGGGCTGTTTCCTAACTAAGAGATTTTCATGTCTCTAACACTTAGCACACCACTTACCCGGGTAAGTGTGGAGGTCTGCCTCACTCCAGAGGAAGGGGGGATGCAGCTCCTCCCAAGACCAGGAGTCAAAACTTCCAGTAAACACTGTAACTTACCCAGTGCAGGAGTCTGCCTGCTTCCCCCACCAATGCATAAAGGGAAAATAGTGAAACCCATCTCTTTGATTAACTGCCCCAGTTACATGATGTTAACATGCCTTGAGGTTTGCATTTCGCTTCGGATAGAGTGATGCCTCTGCAGGACCCCTGAACGTGTCCAGTTTTTAGCATTTTGAGTTTTTCTAGCTGACAAGCAGGAATGTTTGTGCACCAAGGGTAACGCCCTCCTGCAGCACGGCATCTGAAAGATACCTGTAACTGAAAAAAAAAGTCTTTAAATCATCAGCTTGCTCACTGTGATTTTTATTGTTTGTTATGCCCTGGATTAGTCACTGAAAATTATACCAGAAGATCTAGTGCCCAAATAAGCCTGCCTACCCACAGCTCTCAAGCAAGACATTCACACAGTTACTTTGCTCAGTGCCCCTGTGAGAGGAACCAGAGTGGTTTTCCTGCTAGGAACAGAAGGCTCTCCTTAGAGCCAGTCCTGTGCACGAGTTTCCTTTCCACCTTGGGGCTGCAGACCTCCAGAGCAGCGACCCAGTGCTGCTCGCTCTCTCAACGGCATCCCAGGAGAGAACGGAAAGTTTTTTAGCTTGTTATAAAGACACAAGGCCCACCAACTTACAAAAAAACCAAAACATACAGGTGTGGAGTCTAAAGCTTTTTAAAAGAACAAATACTCTGCTACTGGCAGTCTGAAGGAGACTCCGCATTTTGATCAATTGCTACAGGTTTTCTGTGTTGTCCCCTAAACATCCTTGGAGACGACGATCCCATGGAGCCTGTGTGTGTTTGTACATGTGGAAAGTGGTTGCCTTCTGTGCCACTTAGCTTGCCTGCACTGCTGAGCAGCCCTGAGACGCAAGATCAGCAATCAGTGGACATGCCCCAGTCTGGCACCTTTCTTTCAAGTGGAATTACAAAGCTTTTTTGCTCAGTAATAGGAAAGCGTTTGCTTCAGGGGAGTGGATGGCACTGCAGAGAAAAAATAAACTAGTCCACGGCACAGACAGCTGCCTGGTAAATCCAGTCACCTTTGTGACCAGCAGACCAAGCATTGCTGCCTGCGGACAAGTCAGCAGTCACTTCTATCTACCATTCTGCTGTCCTTCAGCAACAGAAAAGCTTTGTCTGAAACCGAACAGATCCATTACCTACAATTGAGCCTTTATCTAAAAATCAGAAAAAGACTCACCTTTCCCAACCTGGTGAAAAGCAGGGGTGGAGGAGGCTAATGGCCCAGTCTGGAAGACACCATGGTAAGTAAGATGACAGTGGTAGCCTCCCAAAAGCAGACATCATCCGTTGTGCCAGCTCTAGGGGCCGTGGTGGTATCTATCATAGCCTCTCTCAAGGTGACAGTGGTCAGCTGGTACCGTGACTTTAGGAGGCACTCTGCCATACCTGGGTCCAGAGTGGCCACAGCTCATCAGTGGCCACCCAGTCACAACCCAGAGGGACAATACTCGGGTCACTTGGTACCACGGAGACTCCTCAGTGACATTTTATCCTGCCAACAAGTTCTACTGAAAAACTGATCAGCCATAAAGCTGGTGGCGAGAGAAACAGTCTTATGGTCTGGGAGGGAGGAGGACTTGGCAACTGCTTGGCCAGCTCACCACATTGGCAATTCAGGTCTCGCCATCTGAAGGCAGAGCTGATGAGTAGTGACACTGATGATATCACAGCAATTAAGAGACCAAACCTGAGCAGCAAGGAAGGAGAGGAATTTCACTGGCAGCGAGTAATGTTTCCTCCTATCTCACACGAAAACAATGACTCCCAAATGCTCTGAAAAAGGAAACAAGTCTTTGTTAAATATGTAAACCCCTTCATGTCTGCTAAAGTATGCACAACAGAACAGGATTTCCTCGATTCCTGCTCTCCTCCTCCTTGTTCAGGGCTAGAAATACTGAAAAGACTCCAAAATGGAAGACAAAATAAATACATTTAAAAGCTCCATGATCATATTTTTACCAGTTTAACAATAAGCTCCTGGCAACAGCAAGGAAAACTAGGTATTTTTCCCAGTATTCAGCTATCAACACAAGATTGGGCAGGAGGGAGAAATACTGTACAATAAACACCAACCTCTCCCCCCTCCCTTTTAAGTATTTTTTTAAATTTAAATTTCAATAATTTTTTAAATTACGATTAGGATTTTTTTACTGGTGTATCTGAGAGAAAACTGAAACTTTCATTAATAAAAAGGCATATTAAATATGTAGCTTGAAAACTATGAACAGGGAACAAATGTTTCCCAAGTCCGCAAAAACTAGGGAATGTCAGGCAGGATAAAACGTGAAAGTAAAAATGAAGTGCATTCACACAACCTAAGTAATCCACGAAACTCCTTGCCACAGGATGTTGACTGTGCTAGAAGTCTACATGCATTTAAAAACCCCAGATGGAAGAAAAATACAACGTATTTGTCCACCACGGGCTACTGAAACAAGCAAAGAAACTACCTGTGGCTTGAGAAAGCTCTGGACCACAAACTGTTGGAGGTTGGTGGTATATTCTGGGAGTGCATTAAGTGCCTGCCCTGTTCTTACATTATGTTCCCCGGGGCACTTTTCTCTGGTCACCGCCTGTGGACCTTGACCTGAGCCAGTACAACCACACCTCCATAAATAAAACAAAATATAGTGGCAGAGGGAAAGCACCACTTCCAATCACTTTTTCCACTAGTAGCAGTATTAACAGAAGTGGTTTGAAGTGACTGTGTCATTTTTAAGTATTCTGCTTCACCTGGATAAGTGCATGCTAAACTCTGCAACTCCAGAAAGAGCCTAAGGATAGCGTAGAGAGCTTGCACTTTTCTTAAAGGTTTCCAGACAGCTGGCTTTCTGGTTTTCTGTTTTTTAAAAATCAACACTTTGCATTTCCAAGTGATTTGTAACCACATTTCAAAGGAGTCGCAAGCTCTGTATCCTATCTCCATAAACACATGCCAAAACTTATCCAGTTGCTAACTAAATTTCAAAGGCATGGAAATATTTGACTAGCTCTCTGTCAGGTTGTGTGAGCGCGCCCACAGACAGAACTTGTTTGTGGGGGTGTTCATCTAAAAATGGGGCATTTTATTAAGGAATGCCTAACGTAAGCTACACATTTCTTGAGAGAAGCCTAGCAAATCTAGGGATTATCACTAACTAGGAAATAAAGGTCCTTTTCACACCCACAGCATGCTGAAAATTTGTTCTTCTCAGATGGAGAGGAAAATCTGCTCACCTTTCTAATTAGCATGATTTATTTATACACAGAGCATGTTATGAAAAACAGTATTTGCAGAGGAGGCCATCCTGTTGAACAGAGAGAGACAGAACACCCTTCAGGGCATACTCATGTAGATTTACAGAGATATTACCTGATAGCTTAGTCCTAAAACAGCCTGGCTCTTGAGAAAAACAGAGGTGTGCTTGCTGCCAAACTGCTGTGGCTGCTCACCCTCACAACTGTTACAGAGACTCCTGGGAACCTCTGGAGGTTGCTTTGTTTATTCTTGGCTTTTCTCCCTCACTTTAAGTTGTACGTCTTAATGATTACTCCATGCAGCACCTTGTTCTCTGTTGAGCTGCCTACAGCATGCACCAGGACTTTCGTCGAGGGAAGGGCAGAGCTCTAAAGGAAAGCCAAGCCTCTGGAGTGGTTTTCTGCCCAGAACATTCTATCAGTTGTGTCCTTGTCACAAATGCCATAGCAAATATCTGGGTTCCATGGGTGAATATCTGGGTTCCAGTAACCATACTTACTGTACAAGCTTGTGAAACAGGACTACTCACCTTTCTGCCCAGCTTGGCCCCTGTGGTTTCTGTACTAGGAGACCGCGAGGCTAGCAGGAGACTTTGACTAATGAGTCACATCCAAATCCTTAGACTAATTATCTTGCATATGATACCGAAGCCAATGCAGAATCACTTGTACAGTATTAACACTGTGCAATACTAACACTCGTTCTCCCGCCCCCCCAATGCAGACTAGATTAAAAACTATTAAAAAATAAAATAAATAAAATACAAGCTATTTCCATGTGGGTCAAAACTCTGGCAGTCCTGCAGGGCATCTGACAGCCAATAGATTGGTTCATGTGGAGTATCTTTCTTGAGGGCTGTACTTCTTCCCTAGACTTGTTCAGCACATTTTTGGAGTGCTGACCAGGGACACTCCACCCTGTGGAAGAGACACTGCTGGGAGCTGTGGGAAACACAAGGGCGACAGAAGGGAGGATGCATGGAGCAGCCCTGGGGTAACACCACATTGAGAGGATGCTGCTGAGCCAACAGCGCAGGCTATGCCCCACCGCAGCCAAAGGAGGCCAGGTGGCCGACGGAGGGACCATGAACTGCTACATTCATGAAGACGCAGCGCTTAACAGAAAGTAGTGCACAGCGAAAAGAAAACCCCACGCTTCCTCTCGTTGGGTTTCCAGACATACTCTGCAGGCCAGCACAGACAGGGACCTAAGGATGACACAGCATCCAAAGCACATGCCAGTGAATGGCTGTCATGCTTGTTCGAGGCACATCTTTGTCCAGAGCTCTGAAGGTACCACGAATTAGGAGAGGTATTGAAATGCCATGACAGCACTGGCTCCACTACAGAGCAGCTGTTTCAGGGAGGGCTTTGTGCAATCCAGGGACGACTGCAGCAGGAGGGTGGGATCCAGCCCGTTCTGGTGCTCCTGGACCGAGGGGAGGTACAGCAGCGAACCCTTGCTCCCTTCCAGCTCCAGGCTGTAAGCCTCAGTGGTCCATAAGTGAATGCCAAGGTCCACCCACCCCCCTCTTCCCCTTAGCAAGAACATTTTTGGCAGTGTTCACACGGATGGCTCAGAAGCCCTGGGAACCGTCCCACTATATATCACTGCCTTTAATGCCTTCAGTGTGAAGTGAACCATGCTTCTGAAACCTTACAGCCAAGTCTCAAAACTTGTGACTATTTTGGAAGCAAGTTGTGCTTTTACATGTAAATACCAGGAGATAATAGAAAGACCGACAGAATTTCATCAAGAAGCCAATATACACACTCGGAGACACTGCTTAGATGCAATTTTTAACCTTCTCATTACTCAAAACTTGGACACGCAAGTATGTGCGAAGCCTAATACAAAAAAAAAAAAGGGTACAAGGAGATTTCTCTGACATCCATCATTGCTGTCATCTGAAACCTAGAACAGCACTGCCAAGATAATTCCCTTTTTAAGGACAGAGTCTGCTAAACAGAAGAAACCATCAGTTTCAACTCACCCAAGAACATTAAAGCTGCCAGATTGTCTTTCCTGTTTAGACTAATCTTCCCACGATCAGTGTGTGCCTGAGGTTTTCTGTTTCCTTCATACATTATATGCATCTGGTGACAGGCTTGTAACCAAGATTTATGAAAACGCTATCAAGCATGATGTATAACACTGCTGGGATTAACACTAAATTCTTGTAACAAAAGAACATCCCACCAGTGGAACAGTTGTCGATCACTAACCTGCAACGACTGAAGCTGTACAGCAAACTCTCATTATACTTCCATATATCCTACGTAGAGTATCAAATAAGGACAGAGTACACAAGCAGCCTTTCAGAAATTAGACCATCTTGGCAGTGCTATGTAGAATATGCATGTGTACGTACTGTCACAGAAGACACGTGGAGAATCATGTATACCAGACCTGGTATAAAATTTGCATGTTTGCTAAAATGAAAACACCAGTTAAGTTTATCTGCATACTGTCTCTCGGTAAGGCACCAAAATGCACAATAAATACCACTATTCCCTGAAGATTGTCTCTACTTCATCACCGACATGTGACTCTCAGGATCTCAGTTCCTCTAAAGCTTATCTCCTCCCTTACAGAAACCCAAGCCACTAGCCCTACTTTCCTTCAGAAAGACATTTGATACAAATGGACAAAAAGGAAAAAAGTCCCCATTTCCTCTGAGACTTCTTCCTTCAAGAAGTGTGGCCTGTGCCAAGGCACGTTGCTAGGAAAACCACCATCTCTGCTCCCTGGCCGAAGCAGGAGAGCAGAGCAGACAGCAAGGAGTCCCAGTCCTTAAGCCAGGAGCCCTGCACACACCTCAGCTGATCTCACCACCAGCGGCTAAAAGGAGAGGTCTTTCCAACCCCACCACTCTGCCCAGATCCGCCAGCTCCCTGGGTGCCTCACTGTAAGCTGATCAGACAGATGAACAGCTAGAAAACGCTGGGGTTTTTTAACCTGTAGCACTGGTTTTATTCCCGTTTAGTCCCCCGACCTGACTCACACGAAAGCAGGCAGACTGCTGGCAGGGCTGGTGTGCTGGCAGCCAGGAAGGTCATGGAGCTGCAGTCTCTGGGGAGGTTTTAATCCGAATTAAATCCGAGAGGTGCAAACAGGGTCCCCCTCTCCCACACATCTTCAGAGCAGCCCCTGTGGCAGTACCCACAGCGTCGTGGCAGGCTGTTCCAGCAGCGTTCACTTTGCGTGGAGGACAGCATCTAAAAATCAGCCTAACCATCACGGACAAAGCATGTAACTGTGCACGTGGTAATTACCACGTATCTGAATTCTAATCATTTTTCTCCAGGATTAATAGCCCAAGGAACGGAAAGGGACAGATTAGTCCACTCAATAGCTGCTCCAGCACGTCTGCACATTCAAAGGTGTGAATATCACCTGCTGCTTTGAACGGGGCTTCCTCATTTCTGTACCAGATTTTAATGCAAAGAGCAAACAAGAGAGCAGCTTGAATTTTGCAGCAGCCTTGCTCCATTTAGGAAGGAGTCACAACCCCTGTTAGTGCTTTCATTACCTTTTCAGCATCTTATGAAAAGGACATTTTTCATAATGAAACAGCATAATCATTTCCCAGTGCCTTTTAACAGACGGTAACGCTATCTCCAATCATCTTTTCTCACTTGTAGAGCCTGCAACAGAGAACAGCTCGTAAGTGTAAACAAGCAGAGATAGGACAGCATTTGCAGAGCTGTTCAGGATACCAAAAGCTGCCAGCTTTTGACAAAAGTCTGAATTTTCAGCCTCTTCATTTGTTCTGACTGCATGACAGGACACAAACACAGCGAACACCTTTTAAAGTCCGTCTGCACATATTTTAAAACACATGTACCGTAACCGAGAGCCACCTAATGGTGGACACCGCCTGCTACACCAGCCCCGAATGGAAGTCCCAGCCTCGAAATTATCTTCTTCTTTACAGGGTAGATATAGGATAACCCCCTGCTCCTGCAGAGCTGTCACAGGGTTCATGACTTTGGGAACTGCGACCTCAAAATCTCCTGAATTCCACCACAATTCACCACTTTGGAAAATAGACTCACACAGATTAAGCAACAAAAGCAATACCTATAGCTGGCTGGCAAAAAGCTGATTTTCCTTATGAACATGCACATTTTTATATGCACAGATTGTTAGAGTCAAGAACAAAATAATCCCTTGCTCCCAAGAGAAGAGGGAGAGCTGTCAGACTTAGGGTGTATTAATAGCTATGAGTACCCCAGACAGAAATGCCTGAAAAACCTCTGCAGGGATTCTAACTTTTCTTGATCACAAAGGAGGAAAGAAGGTCACAGGTGCCCAAGACTAACAGCAGCCAGATGGAAACAGCTTTTACTGGTTAAAGAAAAGAACAAAAGAATGAACCCATGATCTTGGACACGCCTGAAGGTCTCCTCTCTAAGACACTATGTTTATGGACTGAAGCATGAACAACTACCGCCTCCTAAAATGAAATTGAATAATTTTACATTTCACTCTCCATTGCCTAATAATTAAACTCACTTTTGCAACCGCACACTGAAACCCAGCATGCAGCATTTCCCTGAATTCCTCTGTGTGAAGAGCGAAACAGTGAGTGTCAAAACAGAAAACAATTAAGACAAATTAGCATTGCTGTGCAGTTCTGTCCTATTCCTTACCCATGTTCTCCCTCTGAGTCTTACTCAACTGATTCATCATTCCACTAACACAGTAGAAATCTTTCTTTTGTCAGATTAGTTTTCTGCTGAGCAGCACCATGAAGTAGCGTGCTTTTCAAACCACGCATTTCCCCTGCCCTCCTTGTCTCCCCAGGGCACAACTGTCCAGCCTTGACCCAGACTGGGAAACCTTTCCAGCCGAAGAAGAACCTGCTGAAAGAGAGCCTGCTGTATGCAGAATTCACACACACCTTACCTTCTCTGTCTTCCCTAGAGGTTTTTTCTAGTATTCCCCCCTCCTTGCGACTCCCCC
>Ga0065711_1000977_pt1 | contig 50693 bp, 18 predicted proteins | sample Hoacrofraction12_FD_59098 | JGI IMG/M metagenome (GOLD analysis project Ga0065711, IMG submission 59098) | Hoatzin crop microbial communities from Cojedes, Venezuela - Epithelial fraction 12 v2 (version 2) | ecosystem: Host-associated > Birds > Digestive system > Esophagus > Crop | place... | reverse complement strand
CACTTGTTCATCCACCAATTCTTGGAGATGGGCGAGCTTTTCAGTAGACAGCGGCCATTGGTCCACCCAGATCGGCTTTTTTGTCAACCACGTGAGCTTCAGTGTAGGCCTGGATGCGCTCGCTTCAATGGCCGCTGTCAAAAAGGCGTCTGAAAGACACAACCCCATTGTGATAGTACGGTCTCTGCCTAATAGCCAAATAGTGGTATTCAAGACATAAGAGCGTGCTTGTGCCAGCAACTTACCATCTTGGTCTACAAAGGTACTGAACTCAATACTCATTTGTGTCGCTGTTGCACCACCGATTCCTGTCACCATGCCCGACACTACCGTCAATGGCCATGACTCTGGCCTTTGGGCCCTCGGGATTATAGTAACATCCGCTCTGGAGTCTAACAACATTTTCTGGTCTTTTAGTACAATGCCGTTCGGTCCTTTAATAGTGATCTTTCTTACGGGCTGTTCTGTGGAAAGAGATTGTACGAATGCCACCAAGGGGGGGCCACGTCTCCTATAGTTAGGGTCAGTTAGGGGGACCTGAGCAATAAAAGGAATCAGCTGGGCAACCTTGCTGCCTCGTTTGATGGTTAATGGTGGCATGAATACCTTTAACATAATCCCTATTGGGCCTGTGAAGTCTGCATCAGTTACCCCTGGTAGGACAAAAATTCCCTGTCTAGATGCAGAGGATAGCCCCACAAACAATGCACTCAGCCCATGACCTAAAGGTCCTGTGGCTACCGAGGGGGCGACATGCACCTTATCATCTTCTATAGTGATGTCTTGTCCCACGGCCAGATCGACTCCTGTGGAGCCGCTTGTGGCGGCTCGGAGATCGTCGAGACAGCCATAGCTGTGGGGAAACTTCTTGTCCTCGTGCCCCCCATCCTGGTGCTACTCTGCCCGTTTCCCGACAGGGGGGTACCATCGTTTTTAAACTGCAACCTGCATTGAGCTGCTTTATGCCCGAACTTGTCACATCTATGGCATGTCCCTACAAATTCTTCAGCCACCACCTTTTGCTTCTTGATCTGAGGACAGTTTCTTTTGTAATGGTCTTCCTCTCCACAAATAAGACAACCAGTTTTTGCTTTAACACCTCCATCCCCTTTCCCCGTTTGCATGGCAGGTCGTAAAGCAGCGGCCATAGCAGCCGCATGTATTCTGGCCTTCTCTTTCCTCCACTAAGCGAGGTAATCGGGAACAATCCTCCACATACTGACTAAGGGTAGATCCACTAGGTAGGGACGCAATTATCTGTTGACATTGAGTGTTGGAATTTTGAAAAGCTAAATCCTTTCCTACTGCACCTTTTGCTTCACTTGGCAGATTTGGTGCCGCATCTAATGCTTCCTTTAATCGGTCTATAAAGTGCGTGTACGGCTCATCAGGACCCTGACGAATCTGCGTATAAGGGTAATACAGGCTTCCCAATCTGCGGTAACTCAGTTAAAGCGGCCAGGGCTAACACACCTAGATGAATATTCTGTCCTAAGCATCAACCAACAACAGATGTTCAGGGAGGAATACAGAAAATTGATGAGTACAGACAGATTAATCCCTTCTCTGTTAGATCTCCCAGCTTCCCCAGCTTCCTGAACTGGAAGTCCATTGAAAACTGCCACTGGTAATTTTCCTAAATAATTGCCCAGTCTGGCAACTGACAAGTTTGTGCAGCAAGAATTCTTCAGTTCTCAATGAATTTACACCCTCATCAGCATCAGTAGTTTACAAATCCCTCAAAACTATTACATGTATTTCTCACTTATCTGAGCAATTTCTGTTATGCTCATTGAAAAAGTCCGTACATTGGGCAGATGTAACTATCAAACAGCATTGTTCTAGCTTACAAATACTGCAAAATGCTTTCTGATATAATAACAAAGATTGATATGAAATCAATAAAGCAAGCTTTTTAATCTTATTTGCCATTCCCTCCTCACCTGTATGCAGATTTCTTGAAAGCAAGCAGACTGTGCCATCAGAGGGAAACTCACTCCAAAGCTCTTTGCATTCTGAGACTGCTTCTGTATTAGTGGCTGTTCAGTTTGAATGAGAAAAAAATGAAAGACAGAAAAATGAAAAAAACCTTTCCTTGTAAACCATATTATTTATACTCCAATGTAAAATCAAAATTCCTCTCACAAGGATATGAAATGATGCTGCTTTCTTTTAGAAGTGTATTAAGTAATAACTAATCATATAATCTTCTGACAAACTCTTTAATTTGCTCCAGCTATGTATATATGGGGACTAAAGATTCTCTTTTATGAAGTATATAATATTCTCTTTTAGCTGGAGTAATAAAATTCATACTATATCCCAGCAATATCTACTAAGTTTTGGAGCAGGCAGGATAAGGCTACAGTGGTGATTATGAAGTCCTGCCTGAGGCTGCATGTATTATAAGGAAAAAAAAATCCTAAAAGAAGAAAGAATTGTTCATTTGCCACTAATTAACTATTTCTAGGTATGTGTGTACTTCATGTCTATTTCTTATACTTCCATACATATGTGTAGATATTTACTTGGATGTGAAGTTACTGAACATGGAACAAATTTAGGAGCTTGGCTGAACTAGTATCAGTGTTCTTATTCTTTGGTCGTAATACATATGAAAGGGCACTAACTCAGCTCTTTTACCAGACCTGACCTCTTGCTATCAAATATCTCACTCACCAAAATTGCCATCCTGAGATAAAAGTCTGACAAAAAAGATCATCCTTCAAATGGGGTCTGAGAACTTTAAAAGTTCAACATTTGTCAATCTTTGAGAGATTTTCAGATCTTAACATTGTCTGTCACACAGGAATATAACAGTCCTGATATCCTACACTTCCTAAGGCGTAGAAGATCCATCAAATAAGACACTAGTTTAGGCTGAATTTGAAGACTGACTTAGGTGAAAAAAAAAAGAAAAAAGAAAAAAACCTAGTTCTGTGTACTTCAGAACACAGTGCCTTAGAGAAATGAGAAAGGAGAAATTGGACTATGACCGACGAAGTCCTTTTAATCTACCCTCAATTATATAGGAAATTTGATTTTTTCTAATGGGGAACTGACATAGACTCCATGTCTCTCACAGTGCAGATGGCTGTGAGAATGTGAAGTCTATTCATTTAAAGCAAACCCACATCTTCATAACCATAGTACAGAAGGCGGCAAAAGAAGCATTTGCTACCTATTAAACTGCACTTTCCCAGAAATGTTTTGTTTAGTTGTTAAAAATACCCAGTTAATCATGTACATTTCAGATTAGTAGAATGTACTGTCCAAGAAGTGTAATTTGAAAAGGAGGCAGAACAGGGGACCTTCAAAATTAAATAGTTGATACTTCTAAAACTAGACTAAAAATGTGTTGATAGCTAAAATTAACATACCTTCCAATATTTGACAATTTTTAAATTTTAGCCTCTTTTAAAATGAAAAATGTACTGTCTGGAGTGATAGTGTTTTGGGGGATCTCTTAGAAGACTTCTCATGGCTCTTTGCTTTTGCAGTGAGACACGTCCAAAACTTATGGGGAGAATACTTATAGTTAGAATCTGACATTTGGGAGCAGTGAACTGCTCCCATATTTACTTCAAAGTTTATGGTAGATTTTTAACACAAGACACTCCGTGTAACACAGAACTATCAACATATGTGATTTAAATAAATACTGTTTTACCTAGACTGAACACAATGCTCGAATTTCCTGGCTGAAGGCTGTGTGAGGCCTTAGCCCTACTTACTGCCTCTCTCCACCGTCTACCTGCTTTGCAAATTACCCTTTGTCACCTGTGCCTTTCTCCAGCTCCGTGCTGCACGCTGCTTTCCCCTACTGTGGCTCACTTGTTCCAACACTTGACAGAATTATGCTCTCCTGTGTGGTCTGGGAAGTGACCGAGGACGCTGTTCTCAGTTTCTTAGTTCTCTTCAGTTTCCAGTCACAAAAGAAGGACCTGAACAGGAAAATGGGGATGATGAGTAGGAGTAGGAAAACACTGAGTGTCTCAGAATCTCTTTTAAAATAGAGATATCAAGCTACTCTTGCTGATGGAGAACTGGAGATCTTAGGCTCTCTTTTTTCAGGGGGATTTTAGACTCTCCTCATCATGGAAGGAGAATGAATGGCCGCTAAAAAGCAAAGATTTCCCATGTGTGCCGTAGGGCACCAGTAAGTCTGAGGAAGGTGCCAGACTGAATGTAGTTTTTGTCTTGCTTATTCAGTAGTAGAAAAGCAGTCCACCAACACTGGATGCATGTAAGTAAAAAGTCAGGCACTTAGGTAGTCATGAGTCAATGCATCAGCATAAAGTAGGTTAGCTGCTGCCTCAAATATTATTTAGAGTAATTTTAGGACAGTAGGAAGGAAGACTTTGTAAAGGAATAGCTTATTCATGGTTCTTTACAACAAATGACTGTAAAAAGTTTTTCAGGCAAGTGTTTCACAGAACAGACCTTGCCTCTTGAAAGCAAGCCCACTCTGCAGACTGGAATCCTGGTGTACTGTTTAGGTATGCTGGAAATATATGCTCCAAAGTACATAGTAATACTACAAGAGAAGCGAATAAGAGTAGGCTGAAAGGCTGGAGGGGAAGAATGAGTCTGTGAAAAGATAGTATTTAACACTTATGGGTAGCATTTCATTTTCATTGCACTTCACAAACATGGACTGATTAATAATCTCACAGCAATACACTGAGTCAGGTAGTACATTTCCTTCCTATTATTATCCCCAGTTGGTGGTGGTGGGGAATGTATAGAACTAGATGAGGATGGAGGGGACACATCAAGAGCTGTCTGAATTCTCAGTAGTATCCCAGAGAATTCTTCCTTATTATTTTGATTTAAGCAAATTTTAGCTTTTGAAATCAGAGCCCATAGAGTGCCTCATTAGCAGCATTTTGCTGGCAGTGCTTCCATTTTTTCATTTCCAATTATGAGGCAACAAGTGAGTTCTTCTTTGTGTACGACAGCAATGCCAGTCATTTGTGTTTGCAATATATCTGTTGTTGTTTCTTTTAGTGGGGAGAGGGAGAGGAAAGAGGCACTGAGAACAGGCAGTGAGTGGTATGCTCTCAGCAGCTGTCACTGCTGTCAATTACTTGGTTTTCATTTATAAAAGGCAATATGGGATCTTTAGCTTTTATAGTACCCATGGAAGGCTGGTTGGTGATTATTGATTTTATTTAGTCCAGGGGAGATGCTCACACACAGACTACAGTGAGTTGTGTGCTTCCTGCTGCTAGCTCTCCTGCCACTTATTGTTTTCAATTATTTATAAAATCCAAGGCACATCACAGAACAGTTCAGCATGGTCTCTGAGACAGGCTGCTATTACAGTGCTCCATCCGTGTGCCTACCACTTTTGTAACAGGAATTGACATGAGCAAATTGCCCTAATGAGGTCTGATGCATTATGAAGGCCCAGGCAGTCAAAAACTTCACAAAATCTGGTATAACCATCATAAGCTGCAAATGCCATGGTCATCTCTTTCCCAAGTAACCACTACTATGTCACTGGCTATCAGCAACTTAATGTGCTCTTCTGAAATGACTCCATCCATTTTCAGTTTTTCCTAGCTTCTCTAAGTGCCTTGTGTGCATAACAATATGAAGAGATCTTTTTTCTTCAGTGAGAGAGACTACTTTGAGCCTCTCTGCTAAAAATGGTTCAGAAAAGTGTAAGAACTCTGCTTGTCTCCACTCAAAAGATCCATGAAAAAAATGTCAGTTAGGACTTCGGAAGAAGCTTATTTGCAGGTAAATACTGAGGAAAAAAAAAAAAAAAGCTTTAAGGGGAAAGAGAACCAAGAAGGCATTTCTGGTCATAGTTGTTTCCCACTTTTTTCCTTGGAACTGGAAGTTATGAAAGAGTGAGGACCTGTACTCCTTACCATTTCCACCCTCAGTTCTGGGGGCTAATAGGGGGCATTACAACTGTGGTCAAAGCAGGACAGAAGATCAACAGACCTTGAAGAAGTGCCTGTGATCCCAAAGGAGGAGACTGGCTGAAATTGAACTATTGTGGGAACTCTTATTACTCTGGAAGGGCCTAGAGGTTTTCCAGTTATCTGCAAAGCTATGCTAGGACAGAAAAGGAGGCAATTGCCTTTGTTTAATGAAGAATAAGCAGAATGTAAAAGAGATGGTCAAAAAAAAGATGGACTTTACTTAAAGAATAATTTGTTGACTGACAAAGAGACAGCATTCTGAAGTGTTTTAGCAGGTGTTTTCAAATAAATCACTGTTTTATTTATATTGGTCTATAGCATACCCAAAGATATTTCTGAAAATACAGGCCCTCACTCAAACTATATGGACTCTATTATGTTTGCTTTCAGGTAAGATCCTAAAATCATTGTGTCCAGATTAGAATACTCATATGACTAATAATCACAGAATATAAGTTCTAGTAATGGCATTCAGAACTGATAATGCTGAAAAGTGGGCACAATATAGTAGGTGAAGATGGCTACTTTCAAGGAGCTGATGATATTTTTCACATTTGGTGCTATTAAAATATCTTCTTACAGTACACGACATAAGTGATATGCTTTTTATTTTTTATATTCTCAGAATTGTGGTCCAAAATCCGTAGCTCATGATTTGATCCTCAGAAAAGGGTATAGATAAACTTTTATGCCTGATTATTTATTTTTTAGTTTATGTTTCATTTAACGTATATTTTCTCTTTAAATAGGTTTTTGCTTTCTTAGCATGCCCCTAGAAGAAGCAATGCAACTTTTAATTAAATTTCTGTGAAAATCCTGGAAAAATACTTCTGAAAATTACTTTCAGTGTACATTTACAGTTTTTACATCATGTTTTAAATAAATTCTTTAGTTTGTTATCTCCTATAATAAAGTTTGTATGGGATGCAAACACAGAGAACAGTGTACAAGAAAGAAAATATATTTCTGGAAATTTTTTTGAAGTAATCTGTCAGGTGCAGTCTCAAGTGCTTTCAGAGGTTTCTTTGTCCAAAGGGGACAAATTTTTCAAATGTAGCTTTCTTAGCGAGTCAGCCACTGATAATGTAGTTCATACCACCTTCCCAGGATATTGATGCTACACTCAAAAAACTCTCCTTTCTAGCCTCTGATGCATAAAATTAGGTGGCCTAAGAAGACCAAACATATGAAGAAATGTGCCCCATATATTCTAGGTCTATATATACTTTAAGAAAATACACTCCAGTACTGGAAACCCGTGTTGGAATTAACAGAAGCTTCACTGATCATGTCAGTGGAAATTATAATCAGCCTATATTAAAAAAACCCATAACAATCTTCTGCTTGAATGTAATAAATATTTCAAATTTCTAGTTAGCATTTGTTCGTCTAACAACTTACTAAATCAAATAGGAAATGCACTGTAAAAAACATCATGCAAGGAGAAATACATAAATGTGGCAGTGTGTAAATGTCACAGTAAAGAATGAAGATACAGTTTTAGACTTTATTCCAAAACAGAGTTCTTTGAGAATGGCCTCTGTGACCTCTGTGAAGATTCACTCTGAGTAAGGAGGGTCAAACTCAGACCAGGAGTTCTGACCAGAAAGATCAGCTTTCAGGGTCAAGGCTGCTTGTAACACAGTCCCCTGTTTTGTACAGGTAGATCTTATATTCACTCTTTGGCTTAAACTTCACGGTCTGAATAGAATTTAAGCAACTGGTTTCATGACACACTTAATGTGTTTCCTAAATACTTGAAAACATAACAAGACCACAGACTGTAAAGGTGTTAGAACTGTAAGAGGGTGGTCGTAAGAAAGAGTACTCATAATGGTCAGGAATCACTACAAAATTCTAGCTGTGATTATTTTTTTTAACCATATTTTTGTTATTGTATTTAAGATAATAATCTTACAGGACATAAAGGAGTGTTTTGATCCCTGTTATAGCATTTGTTGCGAGTCAGTCAAAATATCAGATAGGAAAGGTCTGTTTTGTGTTACAGTATATAAATAGCTTGTACTTCTAAAGCCAGATATGTGATTCATACACTATATCTTTTCTTTTCTTTCCCAAAATGTACTAGAAATCTTAAAAAACAGTAAAATAAAGTGATTATTTCCTCCAAAGAAATAAATTTTTGAGCACAGGGATATATAATACTGTGAAATTTTGAAGCTAAAAAAATAGAATAAAGGAAATATAAAGACATTTTAGAATAATTATTAAAAGCAGTCTTAGTCATGAGCTCATTTATACACTACAACAAATGTATATTCTCATTAACACAAGTGTAGAGGTTTGGAGCACTGCATAGTTGCAAGGGATCTTCCTGTGTGAATTCACCTGTAGAATCAGTCTAAGTAATAAAACACGCGTTTAGGACTGCAAGTTATATACATGCATTTGCACAGAATGAACGAAAGGTCTAAAGAACAACGGAAAGTGAAAACTAAGTATTTTCTAATAACAAAGATGTTTTAAACTTAGTTGATATAAAATTAAAGAAAACTTACATTACTCTGAGCATCTCTCCAATCAATTGGTGAATTCTGTATTCCCAGTCTAGATTTCTAGAAATTTAGTTTTCCTGGAATTAAATAGCAATAGTAACAATAACAATAATAGCCATAATAGAACATTAATTATGGGAACATTTTTATAAATTTATTTTTTACAAAACTAAACTTTCAGTCCAAAGTTCACTTGTACTTCTAGACATTAAGAAAATATTTCCCCCTCTATTTAAACATGCTCTTTTAACCTCAAAACATAAATGGGGAAAGAAGTGGAATTTTTCTATATATCGCATAGCAAAATTTGTGTAGAAGGCTCATGTAGTCTTGTAGACCAATTGCAACTGGATGTCAGCCAAGTATTTTTAATGATGTGGTAGAAGTAGTTTTGAAATTATCTAGCTAGACATCTATTATATTTAGGCGTCATAAGGCTGATCATCTTTGATGATCAAAAAGGTCCTATTACCTGGTTTTAGAGTAAACTGAGTACACAACAGATTAAATTCTTGTCCTGTCCAAGTCAGTGGAGAAGCCAGTGGGCAAATATTTCATCCTAACTGTTGAATCTGGATCACATTAATATATTATGTGAAAAATTCTTTTAGCTGAGATTTTCACTGAGACAACAGGATGGACCATCCAGATGTTTTAGTCACTTGGAAACTGTCATTTCTATATTATGAAGGTAAACATTTCATTTGAGAACTCCCTTTTTCTCCTGAATTCAGTCATTCTGTCACTTCCAAAGATTTTGATTCTTATTACTATTTGACCATAAACTTGACCACACTTTCTCGCTCAGGTCTGTAATCAAATAATACTAGCAGTACCTATATTTAATTCAGTATGTACTGTTTCTTATTGCAATTAATGATTTATACAGTTTGAAAAGAAGTTGCTTCAATAGCTAGCCATGGACAGAGAATTTAAAAAGAAACAGTTATCAGTAAGAGTGTTCCAAAGAAAACATCATCAGCTTTGATAAAGAAACAAAGCCTGATAAAACTTAGATTCCCATAACCTCCCCACTTTCTGACAGCAAATTTTTAGTCTTTTCAGAATGAAGCTTTTTAATAAGTAGAACAATTAAATTCTCTCAAGATTTCTGGAGTTTCCATAATGATTTGGCACAGAACTAAACAGGACACCTTTTACTTCATGTACTATACTACAATCAAACTTCCAGTAAATCATGTAGTTATTCAAAGGTAAAACAGATATACCCCTGGAAAACCTGAAAAATTAACTGTGGATTAAATTTTACTGAAAAAATTCTTAAACCATTTTGCAGAACACTAAATGCCATATTTTTTTCCGCTTGCCAATGAATAAAGAAATAGTGATTAATTTAGATGATACGACTTAAATATGCAAACCTTAAAAAAAATGGTATGATTCATGGATTCAGAGTTCAAGTTTAGGTTTTCATTTAAAAGTCTATAAAAAATTAGAAAGTCTCAGGACCAACTTCTCAACTCTTATAAACCATTGAATGTCTGTTGAAGTCAGTGTCAATGTGCATTAGGGAAAATCTGGTTGCTAGCACATGTATAGTTGAGGGATTTTTTTTTCAGCCAGCTGACATTCTTATTCAGGAAATGAAGTAGGAAACGTTTCATCAACAGTGAAAGAGAATAAACCTGGTGAAAAACAAACAAAGCACAGTCACAGGATCAGACATTAAGTGGGTGAAAATTGGCGTAGCTCCATTAAAGATAATGTCACTTTACACCAGCTGAGGAACTGGACCTTACTTCTTTAATTAAAGTTGATTCCAAGATATTAAACAAGGACTGTTATCAGGCTTTCTGGATTATTGCATAGCTCTTACCTACACTATTTTAATCAACTGAGTCCAAATTGGTCTTATTAAAAACAGATTAGCATTCATCAATATATGGAGAGAGCTTAACGTAAGACAAACATATCCTTGAAGAAAAAAGCTATTATCATTTCACTACATGCAGAGGAAATGTTCAACAAAGTTGAGTGTCCTATTTGTGTGACTGTGGAAGTTCAGATTAGAAAAACTGCTTTTATTAAGACTATTGTAAAACCCTTCCAGTAACTGGGAGAGTCATAGCATTTATCTTAAATTGAAACAGATATCTTGGGATTTCCCCTTTTTCTTTTTATTTTCTTTAAAATAACCCACAAAACAACAACAGAAAATCAACACCATCCTTTTACCTTTACTAGTTTGTGAAACCCTTAACAATGAAGTCACTAAGAGTCAGACAGTGAAACTAAGCTACATGCTGATGGAATGAAGACCTAGTTGTTTCTTGTGTATGGAAATGGGTAATGGCCAAACTTTGTACACGCAGAACTCTGACATAAGGCACTTCAGCACAATGGATCTACCTGTTGAAGCCTGACACAGAAAAGGCCTCAACTGAGTGATGTTAGTGCGATCTTTGTCTGTTGCCTGATATCCTCTCCCTAATCTGGGCATGCCCGTTTGAGATATTACACCTTCCTGACTGACACCCAATTGCTTATTACCACCGAGCAGCTGGATATTGGCACAAGTCGTTGGCAAAGTTGTTTTTGTATACACTCCCAAGTATATTTAAAGTAAAATCAATCCTGTTAACTCAGACCATCTATTTAAATCGTGTAAATATCACTGTTGGTTTTGCAACCCACTCCACCATGCGACAGTGAGAGCAATAAGCTTCCTCAGAAGGACAATGATCAATAGCTCTTGGTAGTAACACCTTAAACCACAACAGCTGCTTGCAGAGCAAGCATCTGTCTATGGCCAGACTTCCATGGCATCCTGATTTCCTCAGCTCAGTGGCTGTAATGGACCTGAGGCCTGTGGGTTGCCGGAACAATTTGACGGACTGGACTATTGTTTTTAGAATGGATGGAGAGACACAAAGCCAATATTGTTCTGACTCTTTAGGACAGACGTAAAGTCAACTTTGTTCTGAGTTGTTTAGGATAGATGCCTAACAATATAAAGTGTATGCTATGCATACTGAGGTGATTGCACTGTAAATATTGAGAATACAATCTGGCCTCCTGGTTTTGTATCTCGTTAAAGTGTCTGTAATTAGAACCAACCTGTTCATATGTTTTTTTAAAGAAATTAATAGACTCTTCTAATCTAGGAAAAATCTGTATTGTGTGTATAATGACTGCTTTGTTTCTGGATCCACATGACCAGGAAAGCCCAGGTCAGCTTTTACTAAGGGTAATTGGGGTTTACCAGGGACAAATGTCAGCTCAAGGTCTACCCTAAATGCTGTGGACTTCTTTCAGAATCTATTTAGAAGAATTACTTCTGCAACCTATTGCTTCATTAATTTTACTTGTTCCTTGCTCTACCTGATACACAAAGATACAGTTTTAAGCTCTGGAATCTGGCTTTACATTTAAGTTTTTAGGAACTCCTGCTTTTTAGTAGGGGAACACTGGTGTGGCTTAACTTCTGGGGGCCCCCAGATGGAACAATACAGCAGCACTATTTTTACCCTTAACAGGACATAGCATATCTTCTTTATTGTTGCTCCATATCAGTGAATAATTTATTCATTCAATTCAGAGATAAAATGATTTTTTTCCCAGTGGATATCTTCTCGTAAAGTTCATGTAGGACATATCATCAATGCTCCCAATAAGGCAGATGTTTTTCAGCCAGAAAAGTACTTGGCACAATTTATATGGTTCAAAAAGGAGGTAGACTTGGCTAGAGCATAACAATCCAACTTTAACCACAGGTAGCTGTAACTCTAGAAAAGCATGTTTTTTTTCATGTAAAGACCTGGAAGTATTGATTCCTGATGGATTTCCTGAAAGCTGGAAGTACTGATTTTTTTCATTCTACAACATTCCCACTCAAAGTGATTGTCAATAGATTTTAGTGATTCTTTTTACTTCCTGTTTACTAAATAGTTATATAAAGAAATAGAATTATGACTAGTCTTTTAAAATTCACTTAATGTGTTTTGCTAAGCCATCTTTCAATAAAGACAAGAAAACCTATTCCCAGAAGCAAGACTATATCTTGCCCCTACTTAGATATCAGATATTACAATCACAAACTTAAAGTACATTTATACAGGTCTCAATTTGAAAGTACGTTAATAAATCTGAGGAAAAATATAGTTTCTCTTCCTATAGAGAAGCTTATTAACTTGCACTGTGGAATCCGAAATGTGATTTAAATAAAAAATTGCAAAGCATAGTATCTGCCCATGATAAGAACCTAAAAGATACCCATTCTGTCTCTTTTTACTGGTATACAGCAGGCTAATGAGGCCACAAAGTAAAGCAAAGTTGTTTCTCCTGTACAGTCACCCATTGCTCTTTTCTTTGTATTCGCTTCCTATACTTAATTTCAAAACCTCAAACAATTAGAAAAAAATACCACATCAAGACCTCAGAAAAAAAAGGATCAGAACATGAAAACAAGGAGTAATCCTGGGTTCAAGGTGACTTTAAGAGTTGAAATCTAAACCCTTTGTGAATCAATAGTAGAAAACTGTTAAAACCCAGCTCTTTTACAGAAATCACACCACATTTTTAATGTCCAAGTTGCAAAATAACCTTTCATAATTGTAGTGGTTTAACACTTATGTGGAAGAAGCAGTAAATTTCTGGAGAAGGGAGAAATCCTAATGCCAGAATTGGCCAAGAACCTAATAAAGAAATCAAACTTGTTAATTGGATGAATAGACATAACATTAATTCTAAATTAAAACAGATATTTCAATGCCTTTCACCTTGAACAGAATTCTTCATTGGATCAAGTTATTGAGAGAAAAAAATAAATAGTTAGAACTTACATCTTGTGTCCTTCATACTCTTATAGAGTTTAACAGTGTTTCTAAGATATTATGGTTCTTCATCCAAAGCTGGGACCATATTAACTTTGCTGTGCTAAAATAAGTAATGAACTATAAAGCCTTTCAAACAGGCTTTGCTACATGATTTTTGTGAAAATCTGGCATTTCATTGATCAATCTGCCACTTGTCTGTTACATTAGATAAGATACCAAAGCGCAGGTAATCCAAATAAAAAATAAAATAAATGAATATTTCAAGTACAATATTCAGGAACTGTCAAGAGGTTCTAATAAAACATTTGTCACAATCTGCAGTCACAGAGAGGTTGATTACATATAACGTAACATAAACATTACTATTGTGTTTGTTAACACTGCTTATTAACAATAAACCTTAAATTACTGTTAATGATTTGATTTATAAAGAAGATAAAAGCTTACAGCTACAGAAAACACCTTGATATTTAAGATGATGTTTAAGATGAAACACGTGTTTCATGTTTTCTTCTGAAGCAAGTGAATGACCATTTCACTTTGAGTGAAACAATGCCAGGTCACAAAATAAAAGTAAAAATACAGAAGGCTTGTGGTGCTGTATATAGCTTTGTCCCAGCACAGGCATGGAAACATTCTGAGATGAATTACACCCTAATTTTAATGAAATTGCATAGGAATAACTTAACTGAAAATTTTCATCGCTATGAAATATGGATATTCTTAAATTACTTCTAGTTCTAATCTGGTTTAGAAGTGTAGATTTGTATTTTCTAAACAGATTCCCTGCTGTTTCTCCCACAAATGACTGTATTTTAGAGACAGTTTATGTGCATGCGTGAATTAGTGTGCATATACGAATTACTCACTATCAAATATTTGCTAGTTCAGAACTGTCCATATTTAAGCTTTGAATCAAATCTGACACTCATTGGCACCTGGACAAGCATATTAAAGCACATGTTTTGTGTTAACACCCAATTTGGCTTTAACTTTGCATATGTCTCCTTCTATAAATTTCCTCCTATGGATCAGTTGCCATGAATACAGAATAAAACAGCACAGCAATGATATTTCTTTGTTTCCAAAATACAACAATGTGCCTGTAGATTATTAAAACAAAATGCAGGATAGATAATTAGCTTAGTTTTAGTTGCTAATGTACAATATATTTTCCCATCTCCTCCCACTTAGTGAAATTACTCCAGAAGAAAAATATCCCTTTTTATTGAAGTATACTGGATTAAAGTGAATTCTTAAAATGCATAAAACAAGACAGTAATGTATAATGTGGTTTGTGACAAAATGTACTGTAACCTTAACTGTAATTATATCAGATATATTGATTTAAATTTCATAATCAAATTGTGCAAGTAATGATCCATATCTTTGGTAATTGAGTTGTGTGTGCAAATGTAATTATAGTAATGGTATAAAAATTTGATGATGCCATCTAGATTAGATTGAACTTTGGGTGTACTTTAAAGAATATGCAAGGATTCATAAAAAATCAGTTTATGTGGGACTATATCATAACACAGGACAGATATTTTCCTGAGAATAGACCATAATCCCTGTTAAAAATGTGGCAGAAAAATTTCCAACCAGAAACGCATCTCTAAGTTTTATGGTCCTATTAGAGTATAGAACAGAGCTACTGCAAGCTTTTGCAGAAGACAGCAACTCTGTTTTGTGTAGAAGCAAGATTAGGTTTTTCCTGAATGGGTTTTTGTGGCTAGCAGCACTTTCTATGGATGCTAAGAGCTTCAGTGCGCAGAAGTATTCTGAACTTTTAAAATAATGGCCAGCAAGATTACATTTCGCAGTGTAGAAGGGAGAGATATTTCATAGTTCTGCACGGTGCTGAAATTATTAAAAGAAAAAAAAAAAAAAGGCCAAAAAAGTGCTAGTCCTTTATATAGTACCAAAATGTCAGTCATCTGTTATAATATAGACAGCCTAGCTTTGTTACCAAATTCTTTCTCGTGATGGCAATAGTAATGGTAAGCAGTGCCTATAGTTTTGATATAGTCACACATCTTTATTTGAGTGAAAGATAGAAGTCCTAAAGAAAATTTTAAACATCTGCAGAACAAAATAAAAAAAAAATTAAAAAAGGAAAAAAATTGAACTATCCCCCCATTTCTGGAGAAAATTCTTCCCTTTATTATGCTTTCAGCTCACACAGACATTATTAAACTCAATAGTTTCTATATGTATGTTTTTCAAAGGGCAGATTTTGGCTCAAAAATTCAATTAAATTTTTATGAATGGATGTGACTTTTCATTGACTCAGTGGGAATTGGTTGGGGGTATAAAACAACAAGTATTTTGTAGCATAAATGATCTCAGCCAAAAAATTGTGTAATAGAATTGTGCGTACAGAAAAGTATGTGTTGAATGTATAAGTAAATTCAAAAACATGTGAAAATGATGCATGTATGTCTTACTTTTCTAAATCTGCACTATTCTCACAGTAAAATCCTATAACATATTTGTCGCTGTTAGAATCATGTTTCTGGCAGAATTTTAATTACAGTATTGCAAATGAAAGTAAGACTAGTTTGTCTCAATACTTGAAGATATAGATTTCAAAAAAATCAGCTATGAGGAGTTTCACTTTAAACAAATGTGTTTCTAGAAGATTTGGAATTCTATAGATGTAGACAAAATTTGAATATGTGTATGGATAGCAGTATGTGGTTATTAAATATTCAGCTACTTAGACTTTTGTTATATCAGGCACAGAAAGAAACATTGTATGTTTCTGTCATATCTGACCATGCATACCATTCAAACATCACACAGAATTATTCTTTAGAATTAAGAAAAGTCATGGAACATATCTCCACTCTCTAAGAAAATAGATGGCTATATGCTAATGGTAAGATATGATGAAACTGGAAAAAATATTAGGGTTATTTTATTATTTATTTATTCTGTTTTTCTATATTTAATGAGAGCAGATACATTGCATATAGGAGGTATAGGAGTACAAATGCTTCATATAGTTTCGTTATCCTCTCTTGGTCATATCTGAAAAAAAGGATAAATAAAGAAGTTAAATAGAAAAGTCATCGTTCTATAAGGACAAAGTGTTACTTTTATGAAAAAGTTTAACAATGAAAAAAAGCAGTAACAACCTTTGTCTGAACAGAGAAGAAGAAAAGGTGACAAGGAGCCACCTTTTTTATTATTACTTTTCTCAAAACTTCAAATGTTATTTATAGTGGCTTTTAAGTAATTTTTTTTAAATGTTCTATTCATGGCACACAACAAACCACTAATACTGATTTCTGCTAATACAACCTAAGCGCTTCCCATATAAATTAGTCAGTGACACATAGTTTAGCATGGTATGGCAGCATATTTACTCAATTACAAATATGCTTTACACAAATCTATCTGTAAAAGAAGGGGAAAATTCTGTCAGAGTAATGGCCAGTCTCTTTCATGGCATGGGCCAAAAATGCCCTGGAATAAGTCAGAGGGCACATGCTGGGCACAGAATACATCTCAGCCATATGCAGACCATGCAGTTTGGATTCATACTGTATATTTTCTTCAAAAAAAATCACCTATTAGTCTGATATATGATAATAATTTTCACTTCAAACCATGCAAATGTCCCCAGCTACAGTCTATCCAAATTTTGATCCAGAAAATCAGAAAAAAAGTTCATGTCACAATTTCAGATAAGAGGATATCTGAATCATTAGAAGTCTGGGTTGCTGGAGTCTTAGCATAGCTATGATTCTCCTCACCACAGCACTTACAGGGAGGAGGGACTGATGCACCTGCTAATCCTACCTGTTTATACCAATACGTTTTCAAAATTTGTAACTGTTGCGTAGATCTCAATAGCTTAATCATGTCACTTGATAAATACCAGAAAACAGAACAAAGAAATATGTACTTAAACTCAAATACAGTTCTTCAAAATTTCACAAAGAAAAAAAACCAACAGTGATTAATGATTTTTCTATGGACATAAAAAGTCCAAAGAACAGATACATTTCTTAGTATTTGAGATGAAAAAATAATAATTTTAAATAGTCCTAGTTTTGAAGATAAATAGGAAGCAAGATTATTTTTTCAACTGGCATTTATTATTCAGTCTCTAAGTTCATATTTATCCACTGCTGAGTTTTCTGATATGTTGGGGATGCGGACATTAGCACAAAGGTCAAGGGAGTTACACAATGACGTGGTACTAAACGGGAGACAACAATTAAGAATCATCTTATTTGTTTGATACACTTCTGAACAAAAGATACTTTTACCTTTGATATTTCTTAAATGCTCTGCCTATCTATATGCTAAGAAATTAAACAGGTACTTCATCAACATTTGTCAGTAAATCCCACTGTTTTTTAAATTTAGTTGAATCCCCAGAAAAAATACAATTATCAATTAAAATCAGAGGACCAGTGTGGCAACTTTCAGATGATCTTACTCTGATTATCAAAATAATCTTGTTACTAAATTGATTTTTCATAAAACGAGTGGATTTGACCAGAATCTTCTTGTAACTTAATACAAGTTCATTTCATCTTTTTCCGCCTCCGTTAAGTCAGCAGTTGTCAGAAGCATAATGTATTTTTCTTGTGACATAATGCATTTGAATTTATTAATTTCTCTTTCTTGATCTACTTATGAGTCTTAATAATGTAGAATTACCAGAATTTCTTTGTGAAGTAATAAGTGGGGTGCTTTTTGTAGAACGGCATTTATTTTGTTAGCCAGATGCACAAATACTAAGAATATCACTAATTGAGACGTAAAGGTATCAGAGAAAAGAATTATGTAAGGAAGAAAACTGGCCTGTAAATGTTCAGAGGAGAAAAAGGAAATTTAAATGTGAAAATTTCTATGGAAAATATTGATCTCCCTTTTATTAAATACATTTTGTGTGCAGCACAATGGTGTGAGTCAAAATAAAGTTTTCTGCAGCTTATCCTAGAAAGAAAATCTTTCTTTTAGGAATAAAATTATAGCCTTCAATTTCTTAATTCAAAAGCTTTCTGAATGAAATTCAAGATTAGCTTTTTTTGCTGAAGCAGTTAAATGATTTAGCTGTTCACAGTGCAGTTGTCTCCTAATTATACTTTAGATAAAAGAATATTTTAACGGCCTTGCATACTGCAAGCAAATAAAAACAGACAAACATATCTCAAAGTTCTTGCTGATCGTTCAGTTTCAAGAGCTTTTTTACAGCAAGCTAAAATAGAAGTTATGAATACTATCTTTTCTTTTCTGGAAGATGTTTAACATCCTTAGTATAAAGCTCTTATTGCCCATTCATTAGAAATAATATGCTGCTTTGCACACCTTATGGGCATAAAGCTGTTGAAGCAGCTATTCTTCAGAATACTGTAATCGGCTACAAGACCTGGTTTATAAAATCCACAGGTGTCTTTCGCAGGTGTGAATCCTGATTTTTGAGAGATTAATTTAAAGTATTTAAACAACTCAGTAGCTATATGCACTTACAAGTATTCAGTGATACTCTTCTATTTCTAACTTTGATCTCTGCAGCCCCAGTTCAGTAAAATATACAATCACATAAATGGTCATCAACTTAGTGAACTAACAAGAAAAAAATTAAACATGGTGCTTAAGCACCTGAAGCGTATGGGCACTAAGGCACTTACATAATTGAAGGTATCCTGATTTAAGCTTTTGGGGGCTGAATCAAGCCTCTGGAAGGTAAAAGAAAGACTGATTCACTTTGGATGTTTTGTGTTTAGGGCATCAGTATAATGACCACACTGAAATGTGAAACGTTCTTTTGCTCGGAACACACTTACAAAAATTTTTACAGCTCACAGAGTGTGATTGTATATAAAATATTAACACCCTGAGAGAGTCTGGGAAAGACTGAGGGTCATTACAATGCTTGCAACAAAAATTATCTAATGCACTTTCTAGAAATAGAGAAGATAAACCTGCAATATGAATATCAAATCATTAATTGTTCAGAGCCATGTACATGCTTACACAGTCCTGGGAAAGCAAAGGGTAATAGACAGTTACAAAACCTTTGTCTTAATAATATGTATATATATTCACATCCAAAAAGTTATTTATCAGGAAGTTAACAGCAACATATGCCTACTGCCCAGTGATATAGGATTGCTGTTTGTAAGCATTTCGGGTTTTGCTCTCATGTACACTTGACTTTCATCTACCAGTAAAAAAGAGCCTAATTTGTGGTGCTTTTAGTCAGTTACTAATTGGGTTTGAGCTGCTGCCACTGGAGTCACTCTGATATCTAAATGCATGACTAGTGGGAGTTCCCTGATAATTAGAAGTGATAGCTACAATAGAAGCGTTGAAATTACAAGAACAGAAATGGAAGCCAGGGTTTTAAATATTTTTCCCAAATGTATATGTTCCAAAAATTTTTTAAATTTTCTCGTAATTCAGGAAATTCTTTATAGTACTAATCCGAATCTTCACGCACTCAGCCCAATTCCTGCATGCATGATATTGCAGGTCCACAATTCACAGTAAACAACAGTGTAAATTCATGGTACAAAAGGCATCCAGCTGCCATCATTCTGAAGCGTAAAGAATTAAGAGTTTATGTTTACTTTGGTGTTTTACTGAGAGACCGTTTTGTGATTACAACACACAGATAAACATAAATTAAGCAGTTGTGAGGTAATGTCACATTTTCCTGTCTACCTAATTGCTATTACCAGAGCATAAATAAAAGAAAATATTATGATAAAGAAGATACATTAGAAGAGATAGGGAAGTGGTCATATGATCAAATGACAATATTAAAGTCACCTATTAAAAAAATTGGCCCAAACTGATAGATTACAGCAATATACATTAATGTAATCTTTTCTTCCTGCAACCTAGAAGTGGTGGTCTGTTTAGACTCATAATGGATTCTTCTTGCACCAAGTCAATTTTACTGCTTTTGTTATCTCCCAAGACACAACTAAGATTCATCTCCTGCAAGAATTCTTTGTAAATTCATCAGGACACGACTGCGTTTTCACAAGATACTAATTCAAATGGAAAATGGAAGATCTCTGTTACACTTTTATAGTAGGCAACTCTTCCACCTCTTCCAAGAGGCTTATGAAAAAAATCCGTGGTTACAAAGTTCAGATTTCAAGTATCTTCAGCAGCCCATTATTGTTTGGGTTTATTGTTCCATTTAGATAATTTTTTTAAAAAAGATCTGAAAGATGCTGTTGAGAATTTAGGTGGGTGGAATCTTCCCATGTGATTCAGAGAGGAGTACTTTCTTCGCTTCTGCTTCTGCAGTGCTTTCGCAGGGTCGAAGGTAGTAAATACGATATTTACTTATTTAGGCAATGACTCTCATTAAAGTATTCTGTGAAGGAAAGCTGTACAGCTATACAGCATGAGTGACTCAGAAATTGGCTCTTTACCGAGGAGCATGTTATGTGAAAGTAAAATCTAAACTTCTCATTACACAGTAAATCACTGGTTTTGGTTTTTTTTTAAATTGTAAGGCTCTACACTTTCAATCTGACATGTAGAATTTTTAGCCTGTGTTTAGGACCCAAATAAGGGAAAAATAAAAGCTAAATAGGGTTACAGTTTAATTCCAAATAAATAGAAATGATTATTTTTTGTTTTGGCATCACTGAGAAATAAAAATGATACACTTTAACATTGTAATTATCTTTTAAATAAATGTGCTAGGTTTTAAAAAATAGAAGGTCTTATGGATGAAAATATATAAATTGACAAAATGAATCCTCTCCAATACCATCTTTGAAATAGCTGGATAAGTAAAATGCAATTTTGCTATGGAAATGGGAATTACTGCTGTAGCAATGCTATCGTTTCAGCAAAAAACTGCCAATAAGTTACCATAGAGTTTGATTCACTGCTAAGCATTTTGAAGCTTTTCTAGAGCGAAAGACTGCGACAGCTGTAAAAATTGAGTCTCCACCAGTCTAGCTGATTCAGCAAGGAATTAGCCATGCTCAGGAAGTCCTTTAAAAGATACTCTATTCTGAGGCATCAAACCATGAAAATATGTGGAGCTACTGTAATTGAGCAGTGCAGAACATATGTCCACATATTAAATACTGTGGGTTAAACAGTAGCACAAAATCGCTGCCTCACACTGGAGGCTTTATGGACAGTGTTGCTATTGCCTTTAATGTTTCTGTCTTCATAGACCAGTGGGAACTAAATATAAGGCCATGATTTTGAATCTTTGAATCTTTATGTTCAATCTTTCAGAACAATGTTCGCTTCTGGTTTTGGAACACACCAGAAATAGTGGGATGACCCTTCTCCAGGGTGCTTGTAGAGAAATTGCCAGTATCATATTCCTTCTTCTCGAAGTGCTTAACCTTCTCTTCGCAGTTTGGCTCCAACATGTAATTATATACAATTATCAGCACTTTGATTGTAGTGTCCTCAATTATATTAAGAAAAAATTCTAACCTTCATTCTGGGGAATAAAAGTTAAAAATGTGAATGCTGAATGAAAAACAGATAAAAAGAAATTAAATATTATTAAATTCATTATTGAAGGAATTATGTTGATATGGACTCACACTTTTTGGTACTTAGGAAAGTAATAGCTAATAGACCTTCAATCAAGCCGTTGCTGTTAACACTATCGCATTACTGTGTTGTACAATGCAGCAACAGAAAGCTACTTTAAAGCCCCTAGGGCACTCTCCCAGAGTCTAGAACTTCTAGGCTCTATTCTCTACTCTATATGATACATTTAGAATGTGAAGAGTTACGTTATTCTGATCAGCTCTACTGTAGTCTTCATACTTTCAGAACTGTCAGTATGTTTCAGCATCTTCTGTGCAAAAGGCAGTGAACATGTAATCCATTTTTAACACACATTATTTCATCACTATATTAGTCTTTATAATTCAGTTATCCTCTCAGTGCAGATCCAGTGTAGCTAAGTTCTAGACTGAGTGTTTGTAGGTAAAACAGTTATGCAATCAACGATATAGTGGCAAAACCTGCACTCTCATTTTTATGAACTGATACTTACAGTTTTACATAATAGGTCCATAAAAGACAGTGTGCTTTGTGAAGTCCTCAAGTAGGTTTCCACACAGGCATGAGCTTCCCCTAAAGAGACTAAAGTGCTTTTTCCTAAACGGACTGTATATAAAGATGCCAAGAATCATTAGCATATGTCAGGTAAACATTGCTGCAATTTGGTTTAAATGATGGGGAAATGTACAATCATGGTACCGTTATGTGGAAAGTAATTTGCTAAGAAGTGGCCTTGATAGCATAAGTATGTGTTCTGTCCTGATCACAGTGTCTCAATTTTCTGGGTGGTCTGAGCCAAGTTGGAAGATATCTCTGAACTGAAAAGCATTTTCTGTGCTTTCATTAATGCTGTTTCTTGGGAATTACTTTTAAAATGGCCTTTTATATGAATTTTCAAATAAGTATGGGAGGGTTTAGAAGAGAAGAGAAGACCATTTTTTTTCTGGTATATCTGATCCTCTAGAATTTGTAGACATTAGCATTTTAAGTTTCATACATACAATTGTACTCACAGGTTTTAACTGAAACATTTCTAAAGGGGCATTTCAGTTTGTACATTTACAGAATGTATTCCGGTGCTATCTAGCAGTCCTAAACATAAGCTATACCCTGCTCACACGAGAAGACAAACATAGACACAAACTTACTCCCATTTCAAACTGGCCAGATATCAGACAGATTCAGCTATAAGCTGCATAGCTTTGGTGGCATTGCTCTGGACTAAAAAGCTCTGTTTCTTTCACATTTAAGGAAAATCAAAGGATAGATGTATATGAAGATGGGGGGGGTTGTTTAAACTTGTGTTAGATTTGTACTACCAATTCATGGGTATGAATACCAAAGTATTTGCAGAAACAACAGCAAATTTCTCTTTGTATTCTTGGGCCTCTTTAATCTGCTGCCATCTATGTACTAAATGAAAAAAAAAGAACAGTTAAAAAATATTCTGCTTTCCTTTTTTCCAAAATGTTTGCCATGTGGGTGAGTGGATAGCTACTCTGAATTTTCTGTGAATTGTTTCCCTCAGTAAATGATGTCAAATCTCCATTAGGATATATCACAGTCACAACCACAGCTGGAGGTGTCCAAGGTCTAGCTATTGCTCAACTGAACCATTCTTCAGCTTTTTATTTTTTATTTTCATGCATATAATGTGCTAGTAAGGCTGTCTCATTTTACCTTATCTGGTTAAATACCATCTAAAATACCTGACCCACATCCCTCAGAATACAAATGATACATAGGAAGTACAGTAATGCATTTTTAGAGTGTTTTTCTAATCCGTATTTTTTTCATCAAAACTTTTATACCTGCTAGGTTTGCTTCTTAATTCTCTATGGCTTTGAGTCATAAAGTTGAAGAGTAGCCTACTTCTCCTTGGGTGTTTACTTACATTTCCTCTTTCTAGATCATTGCTGTTGATGATTTTTTTCAGTTTTATTTCCTTACTTTGAAATGGATGTACGCTATTGAAGTTTTATTTTTTTTATTCTCATGTTTTATTAAGAAAAATATCTATAGTATGCTTAGCTGGAATAAGATTAGACTCGAAAATGAATTTACTTGTTCCTATTCTTCCATCTTCATCTCTCCATTTTCATCTTCCATATGAGACGCTAAAGTAGATCTATACAAAAACATAAAGCATGGGTACTGCCAAAGAAACCTTTGGATATTTCCTCAGGCTCTTTCTGACATCTGGTTACTCTTCTTCAGTCATATTTGCCTTAGTCAGAGCTTTCTGCTTACCCTCTCACAGCTTACCTGAGTGATCTATTTAGAGCAAAATTAAATCAGGAATATGTACAATTTCTGGATTTTTTATACATAATCCTATTGCTAAAAAAATTGTTTGGAGACAAGATGTAGTAAATAGTCTAATTCTCAAACCATTCAGCTTGGCTGAAGGTTAAGTAAATCAAAACCCTTACAGTTCAATCCTTAATTCAGTGCAAAGCATTTTAGTATGCAATAATGCTTAAATTATCAACATTATATCAGCATGCTTGGCTATTTTGTAAGTTTTATATCTAAAAATGATTTGTCTGTCTAAAAAAATATCCTATTTTTATAGCTGTATTATTTATCTAACGAAAGATACTACCTTTCCCTTGTGTACCTTATGTCACTCATCCTTAGACCTTCAAGATAATAGCAGTGGTGCTCTTACTAGTATGTTCTCAGGAGCTCCAATAAAAATTAGAGATTAGAATGAGCTCCAATGACAGATCATATTTGGCGTACACATAATTCAGGCAATGAACTACTATATATTAGACTTGGATTTGCACATATACACACAAGTTTGCTAGAAGAACGATACGACTTTGTTCCATCATGATCTTATACAGGTGCATGTGGCAGTGTCATTCTGTATGTTTTCCTATGGCTTGTTAATACACACTATTTAAGCTATGCAAAGTAGTAAGAAAATCAGATTTTTTTTTACAGCAGACTAGGCATGCAATAGCCTAAGATATCAGTGCCTTTTGATTCTTTTCTCTGAGATACCACCCTTACAGTAAACCTGGGTCTACTGGATTCAGCAGAATTATTTTAAACTTACACAATGTGAGGGAAGAATAAGGCCTTTAGTTACAGGTTACATCAGTACATTAGTCTCTCATATTCACATGCATATGTACCCATACATACATATTGATATGAGCATTTAAAGAGTCCATTTTACATTTTCCAGGTTCTGATTTACATATTTGAAAAAGGTAGCTTTTATCCTGGACAAGCAAGGCAAAAAATTCATAAAACACTTCTCATTTTATAACTCATAAAGCATGTATTCTACATGTTTCTGTTCTACGGCTGAAATAAGAGGGAAAAAAATCCCTTTCTCATCTGTCTCTGGCATCAATCACAGAATTGTTCACAAAATAAATGTTATTCCTGCATGTTAGCAGGCTGTGTAAGTAAGGCTTGAAATGGCTGCCTGATTACAACCTTAACACCAACACCTCCTTAATCAACACTCCTTAACTCCCTCCAAATAAGCTCTTTATGATGTTATGCTTTATTATATTGACTATGGCTTTTTTCCATTTTGCTTTTTAGGATCTCTTAGAGAGTTGTAATTTAGTTCCTCCCACCCCCTGCTTCCCCTTAGTGAAGTAGCTGTCTTTGATTAGATTTGCTAGGATTTAGTTCAGAGGGATTTTATTTTTATTCAACTCCAGAAAAAAAAAAAAAGAAAAAAGTGTAAGAGGGTCTAAAAGAATAGGCATTAATAGGTTCACTGCCAAAATAAACCAAAACAAAATCCACAGTATTAGATCTTTGATGCCATTTCCTTTAATATTTTGCTTACTACATAAAAGGTAGGAAGAGAATTTTCTTCTCTCCTAGTCTCTCAATTTAATTTTTGAGGAAAACCTTGAATCAAAAAGATAAGACTTCGCAGATTTTTGAAGCAGAAGAGGCAATTTATTCACTACAGTACCTTTCAGAGTGAACAACTATTTCTCAAGAGTTTTCAACCAATTATAAAATGAAACATGTCTTCTTATTTTGAACAATATATTCTCCCTATGTGGAACAGATTACTTATACTAAAGGACAAGTTTCTATTAATACCGAGTAGAGCCTAAGACGAGCTGCAGTACATCAAAATACTATCTTAGAAATAAGAACAAAATCAGAAAATATTCCAGACAATTACAGTCTTCTGCAATACATTATTAGCTGTAACCTTGATCTCTAACCCTGTCATATAAAAAGTTTACCTGGCGGGCGTATTATCATCTATCATTTTATAATGTGATTTTTTTCCCCTCAGACTCTATTGCATATAATGTTTTGATGCTTTTGAAACAGATACACAGTCAGACAAACCAATTATCTTACTCCTTGCCTGCTAAGGATAAAAAATATGTTATGAATCTTAGCCTATAGGTGACTTACGTAGCTACCTAAGGACAGGGAAAAGGTTTTAATACCTTTTTTTATCCTATATTATTTTTGTTACTGTCAGCATGCTAAAAATGTTACTTGTTATTTGCTGAAAAAGCTCTGGTGCTGGACTGTAGTTGTAAACGGGACTTTGCTTGAGAAATCAGCCTTACCTCAATGTATTAAAATTTGGAGTCAGTGCAACAAATACAGTTGTGGAAACAAGTAATTAATGTAATGTGTACAATGTGATTTAAATGTGCAGTTCTACTGAAACAATGTTTACTTACAGATGGCGTTACGATGTCAAAAAGATATTCTCTGAAACAATTTCCAAAGAATACTACATCTAAACAGTTTCACACTTTGCACATTCTCATAAGTGTTTGATAGTGTGGCATTTGAGAAGGACAAAGGTGAAAATTTCAACATGGTGCACAACCCCTATAGAAAGCAGTCATTCAACAAATTACTTGAATTTAGTTTAGGATCAACTTTTGCAATGACTGTGATATGATACAGTCTCTAAGAAGGTCTTCTTATGAGAGAGATAGATAAATTAATATACAAAATACCTCCATGTTGTTTTAGATGCTAAAAAGAAACTCCATTCCACTAGAAATTCAGACTCTTTTATGGATGTTTTTATTCTTTGAGTGGTCATCTAGTCTTAAGAAAATAATCTTTGCCTTTTAAATTAGCAATAAGTTGTCTCTCATTGAAAAGATGCAAGCCAATGATGAACTGGCCAATTCCTATTGCTTTCAGAATTGCTTTAAATTATTTCCTTCGGTAATTAATCCATTCATGAAGCCATCATTGAGGTCTTTTGGCTTCAAAGGCATATATGAACAGGGCAATGAATTAGAAAGAGATTTACTTCCCTATGGATCTGTGAGTTGACCTGGATACCTACACTGGCAACCTTCAAAGCCCTTTTTGAACAAAGGGTCTTCTACAGCAACTTCTCTTAACAAAGCTGCATTTTCTTACTTGGGAATATCAGTTCAAATCCATAAGGACAAAAACAAAATAAAACCAAACCACTCTTATTTTTATAAAAATTTGTTCTTCACAGAAAATTATGCACGAATCAGATTGAAAGGGCAATTGTTTCTTCTCACAAGAGCCTGCACTTCAGCAGTTCCTCCAAACAGAAAAGAGATTTTGCCTGATTCAAATCCCTTGTTTCAGCCATTTATCAAAAAGTAGTTACACCCCCACCTGCAGATATTTTTCCTACATAAACATTTGTATTCATTATCTTATTTGCAGTTACTAACATTTATTCTAACATCTGTGTGAAACGTGTATACTTTCTGTCTATTTTCATTTATATAGGCAAATATAGGTACATTAGAGAACACTTTTGATACTGTACAGTCTGGAAAGTCAGTGAAAAGAACAGGAAAATAACATAATCAGAAGTACTTTCTCAGCATTTTGAATTAGCCAAAGGTATATCCGCATTTTCATTCAAGGCTTAAAAAGCGTGCAAACTTTGGGGATAAGAGAGTATCCAGAATGACAGAAATACAAATACTTTTGGTCCAATTCCATATGTATAAAGTTGCCATTACATTGTCTTAATATATGGATTTTTCAAGAAGTTTATAACATTTTCATTGACACGTAACATATGGATGCAGAACACCAGCTAATTCTTCCCCAGCCTCTTTTACGCAGTATTTAAACATGCTGCATGTGATGCTTTTTGCTCAGCCTTCCCTGGAATTTGCCCACCCTTTAGGGACATATCTGCTACGGGCTTAACGAATTGCAAATCAGAAATGTTTATAATGCAGAAAGAAATGCACCTCAAGTTTTCCTGAGTAAATTACATGGAAATGGGTCAATTACGTAATAAGAACAACAATAATAACAAAATGGAAAAACCTTCTCCATCAGGTTGTGATACAGAGTGTCAAAGTGACAAAAACTAGAAAATTCAAAGATGCAGCAGAGACAAGATACAGCCAAGATACAGGCATCAGTCTTAGGATTTAATTCCAATTATGTGTCTTCTTTTGCAAAATGATTCTCAGAATTCTTAGTCGTCTAATTCTGTGAACTCCCTGTTATTGCAGTAACATCAAACCATTGTAAGGAGAGCTGGTTCTCCTTCCATGACAATTCCATTTTTAACCTGTTCACAGGTGGTTCTGCAATGCAGTTGAATTTCTTTGCCAAACACGTAGACTGCAGTCTAAGATCTAAGATCTAATTACAACTAAAATAAAAATTACAAATGTTCAATTAAAAAGTTGCAAAAATAAAAATGAAATTAAATGGTATCTTGGGTGGGATGATCCTCGGATTAGTTGTCACCATGTAAATAAAAATGTGAGCAGCGTATTAAGATTCTTATTACATAAAGGAGTCCTTCAAAACCTTTATTTTTCTGAGGAGGAGACATTAGATGGGAGATCGCTTTTCCAAAGAGAAGGTCGAAGATGATTAAAGGCATTGTATATTAAAAGGATACATACAGATCATCCTTTCTGCTTAAACAAACCAACAACCTTTCCTTCCTTATGCCAAAGAAAGGTAATTCCTCTGGTTCCTCCACTCCTCCTGTCTAACTGCAGATTCAGTAGTAGGAACACTAGGAAGTCTTTGGAGTATGGGCTGAGCGGTGAAAGTTGACAATGGATGCGTGTGCACTGATATCTGTATAAGTAACTGTTTCTTCATGCAGTACCTCATTGTCCTAGCTTCAGGAGGAGCAGTTCTATTTCAAAAAATAGATAATACACATAATCATCTTCTTAAGTACATTAACTGCTCCTAATATTGTGGACTTGTAGATCAGAATCTAAGAAAGAGAAATAGCATATGTGCAATTTGGCAGGAATAGAATGAAGTCAGGCAAAGGGAGAAAGAAGGAAGAGTAGCTGCAAGAGAGCAAAGCAAAAGCAGCATACATGCCTAGAAAAGAAAATAAACGAATAAAAGACTAAACCAGAAAAGATATTGATGTACAAGCACAAGAAAACAATGAAATTCCTCCTCACATATAGGGAGCAACTGATAGTAACATGCCTGGGAAGTGTCAGTCTTCCAGGCAGATGACCAATCTACTCACTTTTAAAGAAGGGAAATGAATCATAGGCAACAGCGGATCCTGAGAATAACTTTTTTGATGGGAGGCTCTGTTTCTTTCTTCCTTTTTGAATAGTAAAGAAAGAAAAAGGAAAAAAAAATGGTAAAAAATCAAATATGGGTTACCTGAGGATTTCTAAATGAATGTGAAATTAATAAACTTGCCTTAAAATAGGAAATACAGTATGCTTTCGTATTTCCTTTGACTTTGACTTACCTTGTGTATGAATTGGGTAATATTTGCACTAACCTGTTAATCATTGTAACTGTCTATCTTAGTATTATATACTAATTAGGACCAAAATATAAAATTTAGACTATCTTTCACCAGTATAACAAGCCAGTGATTTCTTTGTGATCACCATTATCAATAGGATGTTGCAGCCACATAGTAACTAATGCTGTCAGACAAGTTAAAGGCCTAAATATACTTTTTTTGAGAAGAATGTGTTATCTTACTCATCATTCATTCATTTAGTAAAGCAGATTGCAGTGCTGAAGGCTGTATATGTGACCTATTACTGCATATATAATAGGTGTCATTTCTGTTCTGTACAGGTGATGAATCAACTTTTAAATCAATTTTTTTTGCAAAGCTGAGTGGAAAGCAGGCATAAAATAAAAATCTGTCCATCAGTTTCAGATGATGCACATACACACACAAATGATGTTGGTTGGATTGGCAAGAAAGTCTTTAGTGTTCACAGTACCATGCCTAGGACACCACTTCTAAATTACTGCAAGTATTTGAAGTTGTCCCCAGAAGTCCCCTAAGAGGTGGTTGTAGTGAAGTGGGTATCGGTCTCTTCTCCCAAATAACTAGCGATCGGAGGAGAGGAAATGGCTTCAGGTTGCATCAGGAAAGTATTCTTTACTGGAGGAGTTGTAAAACATTGGAACAGGGTGCCCAGGGAAGTGGTGGAGACACCATCCCTGGAGGTGTTCAAAAAGCGTGTAGATGTGGCACTTCAGGACACGGTTTAGTAGACACAGTGGTGTCGGGTTGATGGTTAGACTTGATGATCTTAGAGGTCTTTTCCAACCTTAATGGTTCTATGATTCTTTGAAATTATCTGCATATGACTTCTTTTGAGGATGCAATCTGACAGTGTGTCAGAAGCTAAGTCAGCACCTTCTGATGAGTATGCCAGAACTGGCGCATCACCATATATTCAACAGCGTGTTGCTGCTCTTCTGGCAGTGGTACCCTGTGTCTTTGCCTTCTTAACCGCACACATCAGCCCTGGAGAGCCTCTCACAGGCTGTGGCACTGCTGAAGCAAAAGAGCCTGGGTAGAGATTAAATTCCATCTCTGAAAACACATCCAACTTGTGCCTCCAATGCAAGTATTTTTTGGCACCCAACATGAAGTTGTTCCCCCTCATTGGACTTGATGGAAGGTGATCGACTTTCTCTAAATCATTGACATTTTTATAGTCTTTTAGAGATTTACTCAAATGATGCATTGGTGAATTATTCTATAGATTTTCGTAGTTTGTAGATATATAGAAAAATGAAGACGGTGCACTACCAGTTAGAGAAAATTAGGAAACAGCCACAAAACTCGTTGCCACAAGATACATTAAGGTGTGAGTTTTCTTAGTGCATGAGCTACTTATAATTAAGTTGTAGCTCTGTGTACACTTTTAGTTTTAGAATAAGATCCTTGGTTTTATCATTTGTGTATTAATTTCAGCCATCACAGTTCTCCTTTTTGACAAGGCTTGAACAGATTTGATGATTGATTTTGCAAATTTTGGCAATTACCAGCTGAAAAAAATGTAATGGTGCAGAAGAAGTTTACCAATAACTCTGTAAATGCTCTGGACACTAGCAGAAGATTGTAAATTCAGCACCTTTCACAGAAAACAGACTTGTTCAATGGTAAATACACTAGTCAAAGTTTAAAACAGTCAAACTTATTTAAAAAAACAACAAAACCTGAAAACTTGTGCACTTAGATTTAGCCTGAAGTAAATATTTACAGCTAAATAATAACCAACTCAAAATAGGTGATATAATAAAAGTGCTGACACCATCTAAACTACATCCTAGAATTGCAAACAGCAATGCTATAATGTGTCAGACTCATTGTGTCTTTCACAGACCTGGTTTCATTTTCAACACTACTATACTGCTGATGGCCCACATTTGCATTACATAAACTTTCATGACGAATTATCTTACCATTTCATCTGAAAAGTATGGAACAGAGATAATTTTTTATTTAATTAGTTTTGAATTTGCCTAAAGGCTTTAGGAACCAGAAATTTTGCAAGCTTGTTTTTACAAATTAGTTGTGAAGTGAAATCTGTCTTTTCTGTTTCTCCATCAAGGTAACGTGCTTTGCTCACATTTATCTTTTTTTTTTTTTTTTCCTAATGAGCTGTTTCTGATAGTCAGCTGCTTTTTCTGCTCTATAGTTCACTGAAGGCACCATGCTATCTGCATTATTCATTACTGGAACTGTGGCGTGCCCTGGTTAGAATCTAAACACAAAATGGTTTCCAGGCATAACTCTGTCTTCTATGAAAATCATGAATTATGTAATGCACAGATCTCTCCACAATAACATCACTTCTTTCTCTGGCAAACATTTCGGCTATTTTTATTAAATATTGCTCATCTGCCATATGGATGCCAGTAGTCAAGATAATTATGGAACTCAAATATGGTAATCCCCTCTGAATCTCTAAAATAATTTTTCAATTAAAACTATTTAAAACATCACATATACAAAATAGTTTTATATGATTTTGCACATCAAGAACAAGAGATTTTTTTAATCACCAAAATATTACACAAATACCCACATTTGGAGTTGCTCACAGTACTCTATAAAGAATTAAACATGCCTCAGTGAACAAATTCTATCATTGTTTGAGAAAGCCACAGTGGCTGCAGCAATTACAAAACAAATGTCGACAAGAAACAGCTACAAACTTCTTTATTCTTGTTTGCTAGTTCTGCTATTCTCGGATTATTCTTAATGCTACAGATGTACGTTTTATGTGGTTGAAATGCATAGTATGCGGAAAAATTTTCTGAATTTTCTTTTAGACTTGTTCTATGATTAACATTGCTGAAATAAAGGAAGAAATATATATTTTTTTTATATGAACAGGATGATTTGCCTCCAGGAAGTAAATATTTATGTGGTTAGACAGGTGTTTGCTGTGACAAATCAGAGAAATCATGATGGCATCTAGCACACTTCATGCTGAAACATAAAAGCATGATATGTAGCACACTGAAAATCAGCATAAGCGGTAGTTGGTAATTAGCTACATAGTGCTTGCTGTTTTGACATTCTTTCTCTGAATCCTCTGTATGATTCTGTGTATTTTAATAATCCTCCTTAATAATAAAAAAGTATGGTGGCCTTCAGAAATTTCTTCCAAAATTCACTACTCCTATCATGTGTAAAATGTACTCTGCAATTGTCAACTGCATTTCATATATGTTGTTAATTCGAAGTAACTGAAGAAGTCTTATCAAAACAAGATTTTGCAACATCCTGGTCACAAAAAATAATATGCTAACTCAGCATGAATCTGTCCTAGTGTTTTGCTGTGCCCATGCAAAATCCTGCATTGGGATCGAGTCCTCATTTTTCCAGAAAAAACCCAGATTATGCGAGAATACACAGCGATAATAAAAATTATATTCTCACAAAGTTTGATAGCTCATTAGAAACTGAGCTGAGCTTTTTTCCAAGATGTCCTCACTTGATTGCTAATTCATAATAACGGATTGAAGGTTTAAAATGTGATGAGTGAGAGGATCACAAAGAAAGAATGGTAGTTCTGGTATCTTCTGATGTCACAAGTGTTTAGTCACTGTATGCTCTTCCCATGTTGGGAAAGTTAGTGACTGGATGTATTTGTAAACTGAGTAGTTTTATTTTCCTAAAATAGTCTATAACTTCCTTTTCCTGTCTTGGGAAGCCAATGAATAACATCATTGGAAAGTATCTTCTAAGAGACACTGTTATGAGTGAATAAAGGCAGAAGGCTCCGATGCAATGAGAAATGTTTGAAATAAAGAAGTATTGTTGATGTAATGCATGTGGTTATTTGTAACCCTTGGTTCTATCTGTCACTTTGATTGAGGCACAAAATAAACACATTTAAGTGTGTCTGTAAGACTGCAAACATCATCAAATACTTCTAGTAAGATCCTTAGCAGTGTTATTAAAGCTTTTGATCAATGAACTAGAAAAAATACACAAAAAAATTCTACAAATGATCCAAAGGCTGAGAGAAATTTTAACTAATGAAAAAGAGAGATCACTGATACTGCATGATCCTGTTTGCTTTATAAACTGAGTATAAGTAGATATATACATTTTAATAATGCCAGACACTAACAAGGAAGTATATTTTACAGAAGGTAGTAAGTAGTAACAATAAAATAGGGTTGAGAGATAAGCAGCTGTACTTGATTTCACATAATGAAAGGCAAATGTAGTACATATGTAAAGGAGATCCCTGGGTCAGCATGGGCAATTATTTCACACTAGCCTTACACCTTTAGAAACACTTTTTTTGTTGTCAGCATCCTCAGTAAAAGAAGGATGATATAGTTTGCAAATATTGCAGAGAAAACACGTGTAAGTGCTTTTCTACTGTGGTAAATAGGTGAGGTAGGCACTGTTTAATGTCTTTGTTAAAGATGAGACAAAGTGCACCCTCAGCAAGTACACAGACTTATCAATCTGTGAAGAGCTGACAACACACTGCAGGACAGAGCTGCTATCAAGAGGGACCTCAACAGACTGAAGAAATGGGCTGACACAAGCCTTGTAAACAGAAGTGCAAAGTCCCGCACCAGGAATAGAATAAGCCATGCAACAGTACAGGCTGGATGTCAAATGGACAGAAAACAGCTTAAGAGGAAAGAACATGGAATATGCCAGTAGACAACAAGATATATATGAATCTGTAGTGTGTACTTGCTGCAAAGAAATCCAACCACATACTGTGACATATTAGCAAAAGCATTGCCAGCAGGTAAAGGGAAGTGAACATCCCCCCCTTCTCAGCACTTGTAAGACTGCGTCATGTCCAATTTTGAGCTCAAGCAGAGTGCCACAAAGCTAGTTAAGGTACTGGAGCATGTACTGTGTGGAGGAGAGGTTGAGACACCAAAGTCCAGCTGAGACGGTTAAGGGAGGATTTTATTATTATCTTCAGCTACATAGCAGAAGGCCATAAAGAAGAAGCCAGATTCTTTGCAGAAGTGCACAGTGATAGGATGAGAAGGATGGACGGAAATTACAACATGGGAAATTCTAGAAGATATTAGGCAAAAAAAAATTCAGAAGGAGGCTGTCAAAACCTGAAATAAGGGTTCAGAGTTGTTGTGGAATCTCTGCCTCTGCAGATCTTCAAAACTCATCTGGGGCAACCTGATATACATTGCCTCTACTTTGAGCTGCAAGACCCATAGGTCGTTTCCTACTTAGATTATGCTATGAAATTATTCCAGAACTGGGAAACAGACATTACAGTTTCTCGAAGAACTGACTAGATCAGGCCCTGTATCTTAGAATTACTACAGTGTATAAATACTCGCACAAGAAACCAAATGCTGACAATTGAAGACGCTTGATCTGAGGAAAGGTCTAGCTTCTGGAAGTTGAAGCTAGATATTCAGTCCGGATACAACACGAACATTTTCAGCAGCACAGATAATTAACTACTAGAACAAAAGCTGTGGTGGAGAATCCCATTAAAGGAAATCTTTATATAAAGATTAGATTTTTTCTAAAGATATCCTGTTGTTCAAATGGGAATTAATTCGGGGAAATCCTATGGTTTACTTTAAACAAGAGGTCAGATAAGGTGATCACAGGGGTTCCTTCTGGCTTTACGGAAAATGAATCTGTGATTCCTAAGTCCTTCTTTAACATCATAATATATATAATACACATGTTCCAACTGAGGTCTCACTTTTTTAAAGTACTCCCCTATGGATTGTCTCAGGACAAAGATAAAGACAAAGAAAGCTTTAGAGCATGTCTGAATTGGAGCTGTCTCCTCTATCTTTTAATATAAAGGAAAATAATTTATCAAATGGGTAGGTCTGAGGTCAGAGACTTTCTAGAAGCTAACAGTACAGATATTCTCCCTAACTCTGAGCCACTGGTGTAGTCAGCTGTAATTACCAGCAAGGTTATTGTGTATCCACAGTGACAAGCCTGTATTTCTACCAACAAATACTTAAGCTTTAGGGGTATCCTAAATTAGCTTTTTTTTTCCTTTGAGACCTTGAGAAGCAGAAAATATTTTGGCTGATGAATGAAATATCCAGCCCAGAAAGATGTAACAGAAGCAGTGAACATATTTCTGTTAGAGAACAGAGTGTGACAGACCTACTATTAAAATCTAAATATAATTCTGCATCAAATTCTGTTGAGCATTTAAGCATTTTTTATTTGGACTAAAGGTCCAGAGTATTTTGGATGCTTAGCAGACATTCTCCAGCTCTTGAAATAAGTTTACGGATTTGCTCAGAAAATACAGAATTCAATATACGGATGGATAAGCTACAATTCTTATTGATGTACTAACTATCTTTTTATTGACCATTATTTGTCTGTAATATGGAGTGTAAATTCATTACATATACATCTTTCACCTTTCACAATCTGACATGCTTTTGTAGATATTGTTCATACATAGTAAATGTGTTTTAAGCACTATACCATTAACCTGTTGTGATAGAGTATTATCCAGCACTCCATACTAACATGAGTAGTGCTAATGTAATAATGTCCTGGTTTTACCTGGGATAGAGTTAGTTTTTCTCCTAGTAGCTGCTGTGTTTTGGAGTTAGCAGGAGAGGAAAGTTGATAACACTGATGTTTTTGACTTTTTTCAGTTTTCCATATTCAGCTAATGAGCAGGTGTGCAGGAGCTGGGAGGCAGCACAGCCAGGCAGCCAGCGCATGGAAATACGCCACACCATAGGTGTCATGCTCAGTGTATGAATGAGGATTGTCCAGGGGCCAGGAACCCTCTTTTCCATGAGTTCAATATCTGCTTTTTTTTTTTTTTCCCCAGGAGTTCGAACTTTTCTGTGAGTTCGGTCTTTCTCAGGAGTGTCATGAAATTAATGAAATCCACAGGTTTCAAATTCCACAGTCACTACTCCAGGACTGGCTACGCCATTGGTCATCAAGTGGTGAGAAAAAAAATGTATCAGTATGGTTGGTTTTGCATATTCATTTTTAGTATTAGTATTAGTATTTTCCTTTGTTGTTTTATTAAACTGTCCTTATCTCAACCCATGAGTTTTACCTTTTGTCCATTCTCCTCCCCATCCCACTGAGGGGAAGGGGAGGGGTGTGCGAGTGGCTGTCTGGTCCTAGTTGCTGGCTACTGGGTTAAACCACGACAAATAACTTAGCTCATTATGTTTGACTTACACAGAAAAGTTATTTAATAGACTGGATTTCTTATTAGGATATTTTTTTCCAGCAGATTGCACATGCAGTGACAAAGTCTATGTAACCTGCATTATTTGACAAGGGACGGATCTATAAATATTTGCTGAGGGCCTCTTTCATGTCTTGTAAAATTCAGAAGAGATAGAAATGAAAAAAGGAGAAGCTTCAGTTAAGAAAAGGGTGGTTAATAACATTAACACACACCTCTGATTACAAGCAAGTGGTTAAAAACTTCATTTGACTGTTTCTTATTGTCTAACTCCAATAAAATCCATATTAGTAGTTTAAATTAGGATTTTTTTTCTACAGGAAAAGAGAAATTGAGTACAACTGATGTAATGTGATGGCAAATAAATAATACTGCAGGTCCTCCAAGCTGGAACTGCCATTTTTAACCTTAGGCATTGCAAAGGTCCTGCATTATCAGGTCTTTATATTTTGAGCTCATAGAAGCATAATACTAGAGCAAAGCAACAGTGGAAGAATATAGAGTCCCCTGTGGCTGCAATTGAAGCTCTAAAAGCCTGTTTTTCATTTTTAAACTGTTCCTCTGGGCATAGGTAATGTTCAAAGAAGCATTTTAAAGAGAAAATGAAACTTTAAAAGCTTTAAAATGCAGTTGTAGGAAATCCAAGATGTCGTCTATGACATCTCCTGTCTTATTGATAGTCTTATGGGAAACAGCAACATTCAGAGCTTCTTTCACTACATCACAACACTTTAGAGAAGGTTGGTCATGTCTTTCTTGAGGATCACTGGAACTTTGCAAAATCAAAGTCCTTACCATGAAAAAAAAAAGAAATGACTGCTCTGTTTGAGAGAAGTTTATTCCAACTGAAAGACAAGAGCTTCTTAAAGAAAAAAAATTAAAATTTGTGGTAATATCAGGCATGCAGAGCAAGTGAAAACAGGAAAAACTATGTGTTCCAACCTGTAATGTCATATTCTTACATCGAGTGTGGCTAGAGACAATGTGTATACCCAGAATTGGGTGAAGAGCTAGTGACAGGGACTACAGAATGGCAGACAGAAGCCTGGGTGAAAAGGACCGGGAGTGGACGGGGATGCAGACAAAACCTTTCAGATCTTACACATCTGTCTGGTTGCTGCACAGACCTAGCCAAATATTGCCAGAATTTGAATGTTTATTGACAATTTTTATCTTAAACTTTATTTGTGAATAAATAAAAGAAAAAGAACCTTGCAAATTTGGAAGAAATTACTTAGGATTTCTGAGTAATTTTTGAAATTTTTGAAAACCTGAGAAATTAGAAACTTTCACTGTTTCTGAACTGACCAGCTTCTAAGATGTCCAGATTTGGCTGGGAATTTTCATAGTAAGAGAGCATTCTCTCGTTCCATTGGTACAGTTCATTAGTCGACAAAATCAACTTAAAGCAGCAATGTCACTTTTCTATTTTTTTTCATCTTTATAAAGACTTACTTAAAGAAGTAAGAAATGACCAGTCAAACACAAAATCCACTCGCAGAGGAAATGAGAGAAAGACATATTAACAGCATGATCATAGATGCCTCGTTTCTTTGGGAAAAGACGGCAATTTGATAGAAAGTGATTTCTGTCTCTAAAACTAAATGGGAATAAAGCAACTCTGAGGCAAACTGTGCTTCAAAACCCTTTAAAATTGTTTATGAAGTGATCTTTAAAGTCTTTTTCTTCCTAAATAAATCCTATTCTGTACACTAATATGTCTACAGCTGTAGGTATGTAAATGAAAGAAGTTAGTCATATATTTTCAAAATGAAAATTTAGCAGTAAAACTGTCAGACTAGCCACAGAGAAATAAAAAGTTGAGAGTCAAAAGCGTTTTATGCAAGGACACACCATTATAGGATAAGAATTTCAAACTGAGATAGAAGGGGAAAATCCTCTGAAATACATTTACCAGTGAATGACCCTGATCAGCTGTGTTCCATCTGAGGAAGATCGTTACTGCAGATGTCAGGGTAGTACAGGAGACAGGTTAAAAATGGATTTCAGATTATTGGCACTTACTTTTTTATTAAAGTTTATTTACAGCTTGGGGTGAGAAAGCATAGGCACAGAATTACAGAACTTTTAATACTCCAGAGATTATATCTTTGAAAACATTTGCAAAAATTCATAAAGTTTGTATTTTTTACATTAATGCTATCTGAATGAATGTATTTCAAATGCAATGCTCTGATTTTTTTAAGTTTTTTATATTTTAATGCATTTTCATTTATGAGTTGTTTTCTGTTGAATTTCTATCAAAGCCTGAGTCTTTCTTGAGCAAAGTACAGGCTTAAAAGCTTTGCTTAAATAGGAAGAGGATTAAACAAGTGTAATGATTTAAGTTCTCTGTCTAGTCAGGATTTAAAGGCCATATCTAACATATAGCTGCCTACTCAAAAGACAGACTCTATTGGAGTTACACTTTGAAACTCACAGCTCACCTGCAACTCTTTTCTGTTCCTTTATAAATCTGAGATTTTCACAGAACAGACACTGATGACTGATGCCTAAAGATGTACATACAATGAAAATGCACCCTTGTATTCCTGAAGGGACATATTCTTCTCTAATCAATTGGAAAAGATAAAAGAAATCTATAAAGCTCCAACTCCTTAAAACTGAAGCTTGCTTTAGGAAAGAAAGTGGAGTATATTCATGCATATACTGAGCTAAGAAATGGAAAGGCACATTCGTGATGGTTGGCTACTTGCAATGGCAAATTGAAAAGGAAAGTTCTAAATACTGATTTCTAGTGGATTTTCTCTGCCAGCTTCAGCTGAGAGTTATGTCCCAAACTTTTTTTTTGTTAATAAAGATTCAATAGAAGAGAAGTGCAGGTGCAGAGACATTTCTGTTCTGGAGAGCTGATGTAAGTATATATATATATTTTTATAGTTTCTGAAGGCTATGTAGAGCTAATGAAGGAAATAAAAGATCATTCAAAATCACGTGTAATAATTCGATACTGCTAATCATAGTAATTCCTTTATATCACTGCCCTCATCCTAAACTGTTCTGCTGACCCTCCTTTTAAAATAGATAATGCTATTTTATGACTTGCATATACTTTTGTCAAAAGATATGAAATTATGAAGTAAGCAAGCAAGTTGTGGTCCACTGGGGTTTGGAATGCTGAAGGGAACAATTTTTTAAAACAATCTTCAGTCAGTTACAAATGTGGAAAGAAGCTATCAAGTCTGTCAAAAAATGTTGTCATACGGACAGGCAAGAAGATGCATAGAATGTATGGATATGGACCAAATATGGTTCTGACTTTTCAGAGCCCTGGTCATATCTAGGGTTCCTAGAGAAGACAGATAACTTCTTTACATTTCTATGTCATTTTCATGATGAGTGTAGGTTCTCCATTCAATGCACACAGGTAACTGCAAGAACTGGTAATGACATTTGCAAATACTGAAAGAGTAAATAACTAACGCCATAGCTATTAAGACAACTCATTACTGAGTTCTAGATTCTGTGCTCCTTCTTTTGTAAGGCAGTTTCAGAAACATATTATTCTAATAGTTTAGAGCTATCTCATTTCCAGCTAAATACATTTACAGTCATCACCATTTTTTCCTAGTGACAGCACTGTCCTTTATCTTACAATATCACTGCTCAGTATTTACTCCTGCAATGCGTTTTTTAGACAGCAATCACATATGCTCACAATCTTCAGTTGTTTTGCTCAGCTAAACAATTCAGACTCTTTAAATATCTTCTTGCAAAACAGGCTCTGCTGTCCCTTGATCATCCTAGCAGACCTGCTCTGTACTTTTTCACATTTAAGATGACTTTTCTTGGCCCTTGGTACCACTGCAGAGCCCAGTGTTCAGATTACGTCTCCCCAAGTTCTAATGCTACAGAAAAATTATATCAATAGCTGTGGAAACTCTCAGCTCCACCAATTAGTTTCCTGAAGCTTGCTGGTGTAAGACCATCAGTGGAGATGCTACAGAGAGTAGAGAATGAGAAGGCAGAGAAAGAAAAATTCCAATATACTTATAATGTTAAAGAGATGTTTTTTCACTAGCTTGACATACAAGAAGCCTCAGTAGGGGTAATTCAGTATTATTTCTGAAGTCATACCTGAGTGGGGCTTATGATTTTACTTTTAGAATCTGAAGAAACAAAGTTCAAATCAATTTGTTTCAAAGATTGTGACAGGGTCTATATGCTATTTTTCATTCTCATCCCAGCAGAGTGGGACCTATAGATTGTTGGTATTGAGACTGTAGTCTAATAAAAACATTATGAAAATGCTTCAATCTGAATTCAAAAATTCAGATTTAATTTCATATTGTCTTTGTAGTGTTCTATTATAGTGAAATGTTCAACTTGTGAATTTAAAAGGAGGATCCATGTGGGATAAAAAAGAAGGGAATAAAATCTGACACTCATTTCACTGCACTTAGTTTCTCAGGAATAAATTATTTTTGTTCTGTTATGGACAGAAAATCACAGTAGTAGTGTCGGACTGCACCCACATGCAGTCATCCAGTATCTGATAAAACATATCTACCAGCAGCAGGAAAGCATTTTTAAAGAAATATAGTATACAATACATGGCATGACAGGTAAACTTACCAATACTCTTGATACTGAATCCATGATTAAATCAGAGGTTGAAGAAGGACATATTGCAGCTCTTGGATCAGAGCAATATTAATAATTTATTTTTCTTAAAAAAATACAATATTCTGTTCACAAATGCTTGAATACACTGGCACATTATCTAATGATCTGTCTTTTAAGATGAGCCTCAGTCAATGCAGTATGTTAAATGATGCAGCTGAGACCAGGACATCTTTTGCACAGAGCTGAAGGGAATAGTCTTGATCCACTTCAAGTATTACTTGACACATTTCAGAATCATAGAAGAGGCAGTTGAGTTCCAAACTTTCTCAGCTCATGCCTCCTATTAACTGAGAAGAGGGAACTATATTTTTTTTCTTGCATTTTTTTTTGTAACCCACCAACTGTTTAGCTTATCTGACAGGGAATACAAATCAATATTTTTCATGAAGATAACATATCCACCGTGTTCTGAGGATATTATCTTTTTGCTCTTTTTAAAAAAGAACCTCCAATTCCATCATGCTTTTGCCCTAAGCATATTCCCTTTATTAATTTCATTGATTTTCATGTGTTTTTTTTTTAAGTTCTGTTGCAGAGTCTCTTTTGGAGAGCACTGTTTTTTTATTTACTTGGTAAACTAAGGCGTGAGCATAGATACTGTGGCAATAAGAGCCAGGACCACTTTGCTAGTGTACTGGCTCAGCAGTGCACAGAAACTGCATTTGAGCTGCGGAGGGGCAGGTCTTCAGCTTGCATAAGTTGTCATAGCTCCATTGACATCAAAGTTACGATGATAAGTTATAACATCTGAGGCTTTGCCCCTTGAGCCTGAGATGAATTCAGTGATGCCATCATCTGAAATTACTATCATTATTATATTTAAAAATTGCTTTTCTCAGTTGTCCTACTGCCTGAAATTTATTGATCATTTTCTATCTACCTACGTCGTGCCATGAATCTAGCATTATTTCCTACATTGTAGCTCTTTCTTGTCTTCTTACTGCACCCAGTGTTTCAGTCTGCTTAGAAGTATAGACAGAACCAAGACCATTACATACCTATATTCCACAGTTTTGCATTATTTCTGGCTGGTTTTACTTATGTTTTGGTTTTACTTAGCTGCTAATCACACGGTTAGGTGTACTTTGGATCAGGCTGCACACTACTAAATAACAGGGACAGGCCAGGATGAGGGAAGAACAAAGGAACACTTTCAGATCTGACAAAGCCATAAAAGGGTCTTTTGTGAGGAAGTCCTTCTATTTCTGAGTGTATTTCGCTTCCACAGCTATCATTCACTCTTGTGAAACATGCAGATGCCCATGACCAGAAGATACGGACTCTGACGTCTAACAGATTTCACTAAACAGCCTGAAGGACTTCTTTGTTATTCAAACCATGAGGTGAAAGACTAGCAGCAAACCACCTGCCCACCAGTCACAGACATCTTCAAGTGACAATGGGCTGGAGTCAAAGGCTGCAGATACTGAATGGCCTCTGTGAATTCAGGAGAGTGCTTTCACAAGTTAATAACTGCCCAAACCCAGCTGTCTAAAAGCTACATGTCACCTCAAGGATTTCTGAAAGATATTCCATTTTGGACACTTAAAAGGGATTTCAGATCTTAAAAGCAAATTTGCAGCTCACCAGAATGGATTGCACTGAACCACACAAGTTGACATTGAAAATGCAAAGAGCTTTCTCAGAATTTTATCACTAAAATTATAGCATATTTGAATAAACTCTTTTGGAAGAATAATGGTAAGGGAAAGACTAATTATTTTTAATTAATACTGTTCTTAATTGCTATTTTACTTGACTTTGAACGATAGCAAATCATTCTCATATCAATGAACGCAGACTGAATGAAGTTTTTAGAGTAGAATTCAGTCAATAGTAATAAATTACTCAAAGACTTAGCAGTCTTTTAAAAGTGATCAACTAGCTTTTTTACATATTCTTGTAAGCACCAAATCACTACACATGAAAATACATTTCTAGAAATACTAGAAATAAGTGTCTTATCCTGAAAATAAGCAAGCATGCAAATAAGTAACCATACTTTTGTGAATTCAGGTTAGTCATATTAGTCACAAGTATGGTTGGTTATTCTGGTACTTGTGTGGTGAAGCAACAGAGTAGTGGCTGAAATAGGGATCACTGTTGCATGATTCAGGGAAAAAATGTATTGCTTTATTAAACTATGTGATCAGACATGCCTATAATTTCCCATTGAAAAAAATCAGTGATGTGAGTTCAAGTGTTGCTTTAGTGCAACATGTTTATCTGTGCTGTGCTCACTAATACTGAACAGACACAGTCATAAAAGCACTCGTTTGTATTAGAAACCTCAATGCAAACACCAGTAGCTGCTATGTTAGTACAATTCTTCATTAAGACCTGACAATAGATTGATTAAAGCAGACTTAAATCAGTGCAATTTGCTGTGGATACTCCCAAAATCAGTGGATTGTAAGAGTATCTTCAAAGTCTGTGTATTTCTCACAAAGATAAAGAATTTATAATACCATCTATAAGAATGACATCTGCACTGAAATATATATAGCAATTGTAATAATAGCTTCAGATTAATGCAATACCTGGAGGTTAGCTACCAACAAAGATAATGGAGGTTGGCATATATCAGGTCAGCAGTTCTTCCACTTTTATTGGGCAAAAATGTCCACTTGCCTTGATCATTACCTTATAATTATATTTTAAATTTAGAGAATGTTGCCATGGTTAACAGTAGTATTTAATCATCAAACCCCTATGTTTCAATATTCAAAAATCTAAAAATAAAATATGTACCAGCAAAACTAGTTTAAAAATCAAAATCAAAGAGGAGGCTTTGCTTTCATTAACTGAAATCAACTCAGCTCTTTTATACCTTTCTTCCCACCGCAATAAAAGACGACCTGAGCTCCCTTTGAAACCAGCACAGTGTGATCTGAAGAATGAAAAAAATGTTGAATGACTGGCACTGCATGCAATAATTTGAAATGAGCATAATCTTTTCAGGTAAAAATGGAACAGTGCACTGTTGATATGTGTATGAACATGGTCCCTCCCCACTGCCTAGGGCAGGTAGCAGAGTGGAGACAGTCTGTAACAATGGCCTGGCAAATAGGACAGAATCATTTTTTTCACACAGTTTTCAGCTTATTTGTAAAGTCAGACTCACACTACTGCATTTTCTGCAGCTCTGCTAGATCTGCTGCTGCTTTTGCAGCTATGGGGCTTGTCCCCAACACTTTGCCTCCGAAGTCCTGGGGGATGCAGTTCTCGCGCGATGTATATGCTGGGACTCCCTGGGCTCCAGCCCCAGCCACCAGCCTGTTCTCTGATGGTGCCTACAGCAGAGTGTGTCATTGTAGGCATTGCTGAGAGATGCTGCTGCAGCTGCTGTATTTTGGTAGCAGTACAAATTTTAGATTTAACAGTTCTGGCCGCTTCCATGTTTCCTCTTTTATTAATATTACAGAAAAATAATCTGAAGGCCAGGACCAGACACAGGCAAGATCCCCCACATGGATTGCACAACTCTGCCTGTGGCTCCAGCAGCTGCAGCAGCTAATGTCCCAGCTTTTATGTGGATCTTAAAACCTGGAGAGAGGGTTGCAGATTTAGGTGTTTTAATCTGTGTTTCAATAGCTCTGTATTTCTAAGTCTCACTCCTGTTAGCTTGAAAAAAGAGAGAAGAATTCAGGAGTCTTGCGTTTTGGAAAGTTGATGAAGGTTATTTTTTCTACTTGAAATCCCTTTGCCATAGGTCATTTCCTCAAAATCCCTGACATAAAATTCATCTTTACCCATAGGGTCAAACAAAAAATAGCAGAGGAACAGGAATGGCTGTGCTATTTACCCATTCAGTCACAGAAATTATTGCATGTGACATAATCCTTTAGGTCTATGGAATATCAGACTTCTCTTTCACAGAGTTTCACTACCATGCTGTAGAAACAACAAAGTTTTCTTTGCTGTAAAAGATGTTGCTTGACTTTAACCAAAATATATATTCTTTTCAATTTTCAGTGAAGCAAATTTAAAAACTGCTTGAATTAATGAGCCTTTTAACACAATATTTCATTTGAAAATAAACTAAAAAATAGACACAATGAAAGTACTATTTCAATAATATTATGAATTTGAAAAATGGAATATCTCATATAGAAACTACAAAAAAAACTTGGTTAATTCTTGCATTTCAAAATTCTTTTCATAACTGAAAGGTTTTGAAATCAACTTGGGTTTGCAAAGTCTTTCCTCAATTTAAAATTTTCAGATGGATTTTTTTGCTCAGCTCAGTCACTTTTTGCTTTTAATAGTAGAAAACTGACTGGCACAGCCCCAAGCCTTTTGTTTTCATTCTCATTTTGCCAAATAAATTTCCAGGTTTTGATTTTATTTTTTTGCACACTAATGTTGGGTTTCCAGAATAATTTAAGCAGCTTCTAAATAACGTATTATCTTTCTTGTTGCTGCTTAGGTTCTTGCAGGTTGTATTTTGTCCTCTTTCCAGTTTCCCGCTTCTCTGTTAGGCAAATGTGCTGTTTGACTTCTGTTTAGCTCTTGTAAATCTTGTATCAGTATAGCTGATTTATTACAATGTAAATATAAAAAAATTGGTATTTGAAAATATGGATATAGAGAGATATATCTTGGAGGGAAACAACACAGCAGGTTAGTTTGATAGATCTTAGAAGGAGGCATGATACAAAAGTACTATGCTAAAGCAAGAGGCTGACAGTTTCAGCAGCATCTGACTGTGTCACTGAGGTATGAACCAGTAACCAAACCAGAGATAACACTTCTCACAAGAAAAACATTACTTCATTACAGGGAAGGTGTTTGTTCTGCTAAACTCTGTAAAGCTCATCATATAACAAGGAAATTGTGTTTCACCAGTCTCAATCAATGCTATTTTCTTTAAGGGTCTCCACTCTTACCCCTGGCAAAGATTTCATTGCAATTAATCTATTTAAACAGAGCCTTTGAGAGGTTTTTTTGTCATAGAACTTCAGGAACAGGCCTTAAGGCAGCTTTCTGAGAGCCAAAGGATGATAATTTCACTACACAGCAGCATATTTGAATTATAGTACAATTAAACCAAATGTTGAAGCCATATCTGAGAATTGGTGTGATGGACAGCTGAATCAGAAGGTCCTCAGACAGTCCAAATTGAAAATCAAAAGTCAGGGTAGAATTTTGGATTCAAGTCTGCACTACAATACGTAAAGCTGCATTGGCTGCTATTTGAATCTGTATGTGGATCAACCATCTGAAGACATCTATGCCTTACTTCTGTGAAACGCTGAGTGATCAAAAAATGCCATCGAACTTCTAATGATTTCTTGAGGCAGCAGGTAAGCAACACACCACTAATGGATGTAGAACCTATGAGCTACCATATTTCATCTCCCTGCAGCAGAGCCTGCTAACAGACACAAAGAGAATGGAAATAGCCTCAAAGATCCACTAGTGCAATTTTTTCCACAGGATGGGCAAAGTTTGCACAGTCAGAGCTCTTGCGTATTTATCAATTACCTTAATGAGCATACAGCTACATTCTATGACTGAAATATCATTCAATATCAAGTTATCAAAATGGCATTAAACATATACCAGCTTGGCTGAGGTGACTTTCTTAATAATGCAGTCATATTCTGATTTTCTTCACTTACAGTTATGAACATAATGTTGACATCTAAACGATTACATCTGACACAAAGATATAGTTCTTATAATTATTCAGAAATCCAAAACAAAACTAAAACCAGACAAAAACTTGAATTTATTTTTTTAATTTTAATTTTTAATTTTTTTAAATTTCTGGAAAAATGTCCTAAAAACATATTTTTGGCACTACATCACCAAATATTTTAAAAAGACAATTCAATTAATATATAAGCATAATTGAACATTTCATTCACTTACAGAAAATTTTTAGTGGACATAGAATCAATGAACTTCTAATAGTGAGTAGAAAGAAATTATTGCATCCTTACTGTAAAGCAATTTCAGATTTTGTATTCATCCCCTGTTAAGACTTTTAGCTAATTTTTTGAATCACACACAGTAGAGCTTTAGGGGCCTGCATCTCTGTGATTTATAATACAAAGGAACAATTACTTCTGCAGGTAAAAGTGTGCTTTTTGAAAAAGGTAAAAGATAAACAGATGTGCCTAAAGCATCCTTAGAAAATCAAGGAGAAATGGCTAAATGTCTTACAAATAGTAATAATAATAAAAAAATACAGCCATCAACTGTCTAGAGTACCTTGGGTACATTTGTGTGTCTACCTATACAATTAAAGTGGCTATAAAAACCTGAGAACAGAAAGCCAAAACCTTTTGGATAATCCCGTAAGCCCCCAAACAATAAACAGGAACAGGTTCTGACACGTAATTTATCAAGCTATGATGTTTCTATTTTTATGAACAAAAACCTAGTAAAACAAAAATAAATGAATAATGGAAGCACAGTCTTGGGAAAAGTTAGATTTCTTAAAAAAAACAAAACCAAAGAGCTTTAGCATTCTTTTTTCAAACCCAAAAATCATGGCATTTGCATTGGATTGATAGACAAAAAAATGTTTTAAATGCACATGGATGAATAGAAAAAGAATCTTGAGTTTTATTCCTTGAATTTCCAAGAACTACTGGAACAAGAAAAGTTTTCTTGTTTGACCTGACATTTTCTTTGGCAAAAGTTTTATAAGCATTAATATCTACTTGTTTATATGCATCAGAAAAAATGCTTGTAGCATTCCAGAGTGTAAACACTAAATTAACTACATTCTAAACACCTTGAAATGCCACAGGACTGGAAAGAAAAAGGTTGCTAACACTTTTCAGAATATTATTTTTCTACAGTTTGTGTGAATCTTCATCATACTCAGTATCAACTTCATGGTCTTTCTGTTACTACTTGCTAAAAAAAGAATTCTAATTACTGAAATATTTGTCCTGTGTTATTAATTCTTACATACCCAGTTATAATGAAACATAGCATAGCCCAGCTTCCAAATTTTTTTTTACAAAAGCTTTCAAGGACCATTCTCTCCACCTGAATAAAGACACTTCGTAGTTCACAAGATTCTGGTCTCGTACAGAGTTTCCAATGCCTTTCACTTAGTACACGTGTGTAAGTGTAAGGAGTTGTTTGTTTATTTTTTTATTTGCTTGCTGTATGCATCCAGACCCCAAAGGTCATGTGAAAAACGCAATATTTGCACCTGTACTTCAGACTTAAAGCAGTTTCTCCTCCCATTTCTAATTTTCACACTAAAATTACTCAAGTTAGTTTCATTGTAAGAAAAATAAGGAATTTTTGTTTTTCTTAAAGAAAAGTGCTCTAATAACTTCTGGTTTGTTCAAAAGAAAACCTGAAGTGCTCAATTTTGATGATGGCTAATACTTCAGAAATAATCACTTTTCTGTTGCTTTTGCACATGCTCTAAATTATCTTCAACTTTTTGACTCAAAATGGAAAGGAAGAGGCCTTGCCTTAGTAGCTCTGAAGGAAGGTTTTCTTTTACCTTCTTAAGTGTCAGCAGCATATTGTAAAAGATTTTACTGATGAAGGTTCCTGTCATAGAATTTTTTGAGTGATTATCATTATGTGACATGCCACCCCTCTGAGCTAATTTTCAAAGGATGTGTTTTGGTCTTTTGCTGATTTTGCCCCAGTGGTGCTGAAAGTCGCTTTCTTAGATTCTCTCTTTCTGAAAAGTTGTTTTGTTCTGACTGTGACCTTCGTGTTAAGGCCATATTTATTTAACTCTTTTCTTTTCCCTCCATCTGAAGTCAGTTGTATTGTGGTCACATGATTTTCCAGCCACTACCGAAGGACTCCTCTCACAGTCTGTGATCACACATCTTCTGAGAACTGTGCATTTCTCTGCATTATTAGAGCCTTAAATAGTTTGTGTCACATCAAGCCAAGGCCTGTGACAGCTGTCATTCAGGAATATGCTTTCTGACAAAGAGAGATGTATAACCTTACAGATCATGCAGTCTTTATTATTTGTATTTAATTATCCTCCAGTGGGAAATATTAACTGCAGTTTTCCTTATGCTTTATTTTGGTGCAAAGTTGAAGCTTTCAATCGTGTACATTTCTAGCATCCTTAAAATGGTTGGTTTTTCCCTTCTTGTTCCCAATTTTTGCAGCCTCAGGGTAAACTCTGCACCCTTCCATTATTAAGTTAGACAGTTACAATTTCCTAGTAAAATAATTAGTCAACATGTGGCAAACTTTTGTAATAAACTAGATATAAAATGAATAATTAAGGTTCTTGTTAAATCAATAAAATTGATCTAGACTTCTCTTGATATCAAATTGTAAGAGCAATTTCTTCTGGCTTCTGAATTCTGCATCTGAGAATGGAAGACTGACATTTGATTTTTATTTATCAGGTATTGAACCTGAAACAGTTGTATCTTCTGTCATTTAAATTTTCTGGAAACTTGAACAATGAAAAATATCTACATACTTAATTCCGTATTTTTTTGTGAAGATCTAAAAAGCTAAGGCGAGGCAGTGAGTTGAGAAGGAGCACATTTTGTGGATACGTTGTCAGAAGACAGCTTCCGTTTCTCTAACGTTGACCTCAGATCACCAACATACCCAGCCTCATGTCTTTGCCACCTTTTTAGACCTGAAGTTCTCACGGTTGTGTTTAAAAAAACAAATTAAGACACTGAAACATAACCCGCTGTTTTCCAGTTGCAGTTACAGCTGCTGACATGTTCTTGGCACTATTGCTTCTCTCTTGTTGAAGAATTATTCCCAAGAGTAAATGACATTTCATTGTAGGCTGGGATTGCCTGAGCCTTGTTTGATACAGTTGACCTGCCTGGTAACTAAAGACATTCTTTTATAACTTTTTGAAGGATTTAATGACAACAAGAGTTAGTTCATTAGCATGAACATTGCAGTTTTGTCTTTGCAAAATCAAGGCATTCTTTGATATTCACTAATATCAGTTTGCCTTATCTAATAGCAGAACAAGTTCATACACACCTGTAAGAGTTCCTCTTGGGGATGTTATTTTTTCATGCCTGAGCAATGGTAACTGATCAATGGCGCACATGCAGTTAAAGAGCACAGCTACAATGAACTGAAAGTTAGATGAACCTGGTAGCAAATAAAAACTTCTCTTCTATAGCCAATGGAAGCTCTCAGGCATCCACTGCAAGGTCACAGATGTTGTCACCTCACTAGGGACCTTGGTGAATGAAATACAATCATAAATATCAAAATCTGTTGTTAAATCTGTTTTGGTTTCGGCTGCCACCGGCAACAAAAGCGCCACGCGGCCGCCCCTCCCCCCGCCGGCATGCGGAGGAGAATGAAAAGAAAGAGGCAGAAACTGGT
>Ga0065711_1027341_pt1 | contig 50704 bp, 52 predicted proteins | sample Hoacrofraction12_FD_59098 | JGI IMG/M metagenome (GOLD analysis project Ga0065711, IMG submission 59098) | Hoatzin crop microbial communities from Cojedes, Venezuela - Epithelial fraction 12 v2 (version 2) | ecosystem: Host-associated > Birds > Digestive system > Esophagus > Crop | place... | reverse complement strand
CGCGAGCCGACACTGCGGCTTGCGGCCGACCAGCTTTGGGGAAATCGGACACCGGCCGGGGAAGATGCTGCCCTCTTGGTTTCCCAGGGATTCGGCTGCTTGGCTGCTTCAGCCCCAGGCTGCTGGGGGGACCCAGCCTCTGAGCGAGGGTCTGGCTTTCCTCCAGAACACCCACCACCCGCCGCCTCCCGGCCTCGCTGCGGGCTCTGTGCCCATGCCACCAGTCAGGGACATTCAAGTGCTGATGGAGGGATGTGCCCTCCCGTCCCTCTGGCTGGAGATGAGACCTGGAGGTCTCCCCTGGGGACATGCGGCATCATGGAGATGGATCAAACTTGGGGGGCAGGAGGGGAGGGGAGGTGCTGTCAGCTCGGGAGGTCTGCTCTGCCGTGTGAAGCCCTGCCACCCCGCACTGCTGGTGCATCCATACCATAGCCATACATACATCCGCAGCTCCTCCTGGTATGTACGTATGGGCACAGGGGTGCAGACCTCGTGTGTGCGTTGCCACACCTCGGGGAACATGCTCTGTGTGAACATCCTCATCCACCCATCGAGCTGGTCTGGAAGGTGGGGTTTTTTTGGCAGTCCCACTGCCCCTTTCGTGGGCGTGATGAGCTGCTCTGGGACAGCCCAGTCCCAGCTCAGTCAGACCTGGAAATCGGCAGAGGGGGATTAAGGTTTGGGAGAGCTGGGTTGAGGGGTAGCTGCTCACAGAGGGACAGTGAAAGAGGCTTCATGCCTATGGTGGGACCACTCCCTCGTGGAGATGCTGCTGGGACATGGGGGTCTGGGCATGACCTGGTGGGAATTGTCCCATTTCTCCGTTCCACCAGTGCTGCGATGGTGCTTGTTCCCGGGCACCTCCTGCCCTGTGCCCTTCCCCACATGGAGAGGGGGATGGATGCCCTTCCCTGGGGCATTGCTTCATATAAGGGCATCTTCTCTTCCTAGTAGCCCCCCAGTGCAGCTGGTGGGCGGGATGGATCATGGGGGCTCTGAACTCCTGGGTAGCAACAGCTCCAGCCTTTCTGAAGCTTTGCCTCCTACTTCTCCATTAACGCTCTGGTTTCCCCCTGTGCCAACAGTGCGTTCTCCCCCTGGCCTGGCCAAGACCCCGCTCTCAGCACTGGGGCTGAAACCCCACAACCCGGCTGAGATCCTGCTGCACCCAGTGGGAGGTGAGTGCTGGCATGGGGACTGCAGGTGGTTTTTTGTGGGAGCATCCATGAAGGTACCCCTGTAAGGGTCCCCTGGCTGGAGAAGGCACTTCTGCCTCCCTTTTTGGGAGGACGTTTTGGGGCCAGGTGGCCCTGGGGTTTTTGTCACCTCCCATGAGGACTCTGGGACTGTGTGAGGCTTGGGGGATGTTGGTGCTGTCCTGGGGGGCTCAGCCCAGCAGGGTTTCTGGTGGTGGAGGCTGGAAAACCCCGGGGTCCTGCCGCCTCCCCAGCACCATACTTCTCCCTCCCTCGCCCCCTCCATCCCTGCTCCTCCCCAGCACAATCGGAGAGGGTTTGCTATCCTGGAGCTGAGCCTGTCAGCTGGAACAGTATCCAGAGCCCTCTCCATACTGGAGAGCTCTCTTTGGGTGCAAAGGCCCCGCTGTCCTGGGGACACATCCCAGAGCAGCATGCCAAGCCAGACCTCGCTGCTCCCCAGCACCCAGGGCCTCTTCCTGGGCCATCCCAGGGCTGAATGTAACCTCCCCAAAACCCGGCTGAGCCCAGGGGGTGATGGCCTGGCTGAGCCCACCCAGTGGGACCCTTCTTGCTCTGCCCCCAAGGGCGAGCTGTTGCTTTTTTGATGCTTGCTGAGTTTCCCAGAGCAGCGCTTTGTGGTGGCTCCCCACTGTTCCCTACCTGAAACCAGGCTCTTGGGGTTTGGACATCATCTCTGGGATGCCCAGGCGGACCCTGGGGGTGTCCGAGGCCAGAGGCCCGGTTTGGGGCGCAGTGTCGGGGAGCTGTGGGGCTGTCCTTTGCGCTCTGTGTGCCCCTGCCTAAGCAAGGCAAAGCTGCTTAACTCGGATTTCTCTTCCTTTCTGTCTCGCACCTCCCTTCTTCCTCCTCTCCCTGCTCCCATTGCTCCCCTGCCCCTCCATCTCTCAGAGCTAGAAGGGGAGGCGGGCGGTGACTCTGAAGAAGGTAAGAAAGGCTTTTCTTTCTCTGTTTCTCTCTTCCCCGCTCATCTCCACTGTTGCTCAGAGCAGGCTCTGGCTGTCTGTGCCAGCAGCCTTCCCTTGCACTGGCCTCCAGGGATGTAGGAGCCTGAGTCTTGCCCATCCCGCTCCCTTCCAAGGAAGGGAACATCGTGCCTGGTGTCGTGGTTGTATTCCCTGATGTCCAAATTGGACCTGGAGGTCTGTCACGTTGGGTGGCAATCATCCGTGGGGGCTGAGAGCTCTTGGTCGGTGTGTGGCATCCTTGCTGGCGGCGCGCTGGGGATGCTGGCGTGCCGTGGCTAGCTTTGGATGAGTCTGGCAGGGCGCTGGGAGCAGCAGCCCTGGTTTTGGGCTCCTGCTCCCCCCCTTCTGGCTTTGCTGCTGCTGTTCGGAGTGAAAATAAACCAAAGTGCAGCACAAAAGGTCAGCAGGCGCAGAAGCCACTGGCGTGCTGCAGGCTCGGCCGGCCGGGCAGAGGCACAGCGCCGGCAGCCGGTGCGCATCCTCCATGGGCTGGGAGGCTGCCCAAATTCCCCCCACCTCTCCCATCCCTGGGCTGCACCTCTCCTGGGATGCCGAGGACGGGGCTGAGCTGGGACGGCAGCTGGGGTGCGGCTCTGCTGATGGTGGGGGCAATGTGGGCTCTGGGGTGGAATGTCTTCTGGGGGGACGAAGGCTTTGGGAGCGGCTGCGATTCCCCTGGGTGCTGCCTGCTGTCTGATCGTTGTTGGGTGGTTTTGCTTTCTTTAATGAAACTTTCGGCCCTCGGGGACAGGATGGGGAACTGTGTGTTCAGGATGGGTTTTGAGGAAAGGATGTCTCTTCTCAGTGAGTTTCCGATGCTTCCTGTGGCCCTGGGAGCCGTCAGCATTTCTCCCTGGCAGTTCCTCAAAATGCACATAACCCAAACCTGAACACTGTGTAATATTAGAGAAGGTATTTGCTTGGAGAAAACAACACAGAAACTGTTCTGCTTCCAGAGCTGATTTTTCAGCGATAGCTTCTTAGGTACATTAAAGGAAGAAAAGCCAGGATAAAACCAGGCTTTTCCCTCCTAAGTCCCCCACAGCTTTACCGTTTCTGTCTAGCTTTAAGCCTCCAAAAACCCATCGTTGCCCCTTCCCACCAAATCCTCAGGAGCTCAAGCTGCGCTGCTGCTCTGTTCCTGTGGCACTCCAGCTGCTGGCATAGTGGTTGACCCGGAGCGAGGGTGTCCGGTGACCCTGTGCTGGCTGGACTGAGTAGCCACCACCAGCCTCCTGCCCTGCTTCATCCTCTGGGATAACGTGATGGTTTTTAGGGGCTTGAGTCTGCAGTCCTGAGCAGGGACTGGTGTTTTGGCTTGGCAAAGCTTTGTCTTGGCACCCTCTGCACCCAGCCGCACACCCCATGAGGATCCCTGTCTCCCCGGGCTCTGCTCAGCAGATCCCAGCCTGCGTGGCCAGGCTGTGCCTGGGGCCGGGGGATGCTTTGGCAGTGCCAGAGCTCAGAGCCTGGCTGCCAGCTCTGACGACGCTTTAAAACAGCCTGGCACGGTCGCAGTACTGGGGATTTCTGGCCGGAGCGTAGCCCTGCTTGGATTCGGGATTCCCTAATGACTGCCCACCTCCCTGGTGACTCACGGCCTCTCTGTTCTCCCACCATCTTCCCATCTCTGGAGCCTCTTCCAAGAAAACACCAGGAGGCAAGATCGGATTTTTCAGCCTAAAAAAATCCTGCCTGAAACCTCCTAAGTTTTTTTTCTGTCTTCTTTTTTTCCCCCATATTGAACCAAAGGGCTTGGCTGGTGCGCACGGTCGCACACCTCACTGCGGCACACGTGTGCTGTCCCCCCTCCCCGAGCCCCCGGCTCCTGCCTTGCCTCAGCCCCCACCTTTGCAGGAGAGGCTGGCATTTTCACAGCCGTTTGGTCTTAACCTCTTGCAGGCTGACTCACATGTACTGTCTGGCTAATTTTAGTCTGGGGTGGGGAGCTGGGGGGGACAAGTGAGTAGCTGTGAAATTAATTTAATTACCGAAGCAGCGATGAGTTTCTCGCAGCTGCCCTGAGCGTCCTCCTGGGCAGTGCCTTGTCCCTGTCACTCAGAGCCTCGTGTCCTGCCTCAGATGCTGGTACCCAGCCCATGTTCAGGTCCTCAGTCTGGTTCTGGCTCAGATCTTTCCTGAGGTGGTTGAGCAGGGCTGGGCAGGGAGATCAGCCCAAGGGATGGACTCCTCCTCCCCTGTCCACAGCCAGATGGGGCACAGAGATGCTGCGTGGGAAGGAGGGGGACCCATGACAATCTTATTCCTTGCATCCCACTGGTCCGGCACTGAACATGGAGCTGGGCATTGGCATTGCTGCCTGCGAGCAGGCCGGCTTGCCGGCAGGCTTAGCCAGAGCCCGGCTGTTATGACTAATAGTAGTAATAATAATAATAATAATGTTTGTCTTGCTAATTACTACCGCGGAGCTGCCTCAGGCATGGCCAGCCTGGAGCCGGGGACCTGCAAGGATGCTTGGCCCACAGCGTCTGGTGCCAGCAGGTCTTGCTTAGGGTGTTGTGCCCCAATACGGAGGCAGTCGGTGGCACATGCCAGCGAGGTGTGACCTGGCTGCGGGGGCATGGCGGGAAGGGGCTGAAGCTGCTGCCTCTTCCTCCGGTGCGGCTTTTGGGGAGGACTGGGGGCTGCGGGGGCTTTCATAGGGACAGGGACCAGCCTGGATGGAGCAGGAGGCAGAGGGGAAGGGGAGGAAGGAGGGCTGGGTCTGACGGCTGCTGTGGGTGGTGATGGCCAGCCCAGCCTGCTGCTCCTGGCACGGGACAGCTCGGCGGCTCCAAAGGAAAATTGCTTTTCTTGGTCATGCTTGTGGGCTCCAGTTTCACGCCGGGCTGGGAGCGAGGGTGTTGGATACTGCAGTGGAAATAGCTGGAGCTGCTCCATGGACTGCTGCTGGATATGGCTGGCAGAGGTGGGCCGTGCAGGGCAGGGACCACGGGGCATCGTCGTCAGTCCGACGTGAGTCAGCGCAGGCTGGGCAGAGTCACTGGCTCTATTTTTAGGGGCTGGGGATGAGCAGGGAGCACGACGTGTGCTGTGTGGCATCCTGGGTGGGGAGGGACGCTGACTCAGAGCAGGGCGGAGGGGCTGTGGGGCAGGAAGGGACCATGGTCCCGTGTGCTCTGGTCCCCTTGGGCAAAGAGCTGGACGTGACCCCTCTCCCTGTGCCTTGGCTGGGATCTTCAGCATCCCTCGGAGCAACCTAAAGGTCCAGATGAGCTAGATGTGTTTTTGCACAGTCCCTGAGATGGGGGAAGAGGGATGGAGCAAATGTGCAGCTGGAGGAGCTCAGCTCAGGCACCTTCACTGGCTGAAATGGGGATACTGGAAGGGTGTGGCTCCCTTCCCGTGTGAGCTGTGGCCTCATCCATCTCCCCTTCTCTTTTGCTGCAGAGCCCAGGAGCTATGTCGAGTCGGTGGCCCGCACGGCCACGACAGGCAGGGGAGGGAGCCTGCCCACTGCCGAGCCTGGGGGCCCGGAGGTGTCTGCCAGGAATGGTTCCTTCACCAGCTCCTTCACCGCTCCCAGCCCCGTCTCCACCAGCAGCCCCATTCACAGCGTGGACGGGTAAGGCAGTGGGTGCAGGTCCCGGGGGCTGGTGGGGACAGGGCTGAACCCTGCCTGGTTCACGGGCTTCCTTCCACTTTGAAATTGCCTTTGCAAGGACCCCTGTCTCCTCATGCAGGGCTTAGGGGGCCTGGCTAACCGTGCAGCTCATTGCCCTGAGGACAATGAAGACAAGCTGGGTCACTGGTGGTCACTGGTGGTCACTGGTCCTCGGCAGCACCTTGCCGGGATCCTGGGACAGGAGGAGGGGTGGGGTCTGTGCTAACCTCTAGCCTTGGGTTGGGCTGAGCTTCGATGCCCTGTGGTGCAATGGAGCCATCGTCCCTGTCTCCTCTCCACCCTGCTCATGGGGTGTCCTGCACCAGCTCACCTGGTGAGGTTGTCAGGGGGGGATGAACCGGCTGTTTTTCTGGGAGAGAGAAACTGGAAAAAGGTTTTGTCTCCCAGAAAATCATATTTTGTGAGGGAACTGGGAGGCATGGGGGAACTAAAGCTGCCTCCGGTTGCTTTCATGCAGCTGGCAGGACCCATTCCACCCTTGCCTCTGAGCAGCTCGCTGGTGCTGTGCCTCAGTTTCCCTGTGCAGCACTCACAGAAGGGTGCCAGCCAGCAGCAGGAATGAGGGATGAAGCTGAATCCTCCTTCTTCTCATCTCTCTTCAGGGCCTCCCTCCGCAGCTACCCATCGGAGGGCAGTCCCCACGGCACGGTTACACCTCCCCATGCCTTGGCTGAACCTGTTTACCGGTCACCTGTCAGCTCACAGATGCCCTCTGCTCACAGCAGCTACCAAAATTCGTCTCCATCTTCCTTTGCAATGGTCCAAGGCGGGGTCCCGGGCTCGGTGTATGCCAGCCCCGACTACTCTGATGGCCGAGCCGGCCTCCAGCCGGATCCCCAAGCTCGGCCACAGCCACAGGTCAACGTGGTGGGGGTCCATGTCCTGCCGGGGAGCCCCCGCACCCTGCACCGGACAGTGGCTACCAACACGCCGCCCAGCCCCGGCTTTGGGCGAAGAGCTGTCAACCCCAGCGTGAGTGGCGCTCCGGGCAGCCCCGGGCTGGGCAGACATGCTGCGGCGTCCCACAGCAACCTGGTGGCCCCACCGGGAAGCCCCAGCCTGGCCAGGCATCAAGCTGCAGTGGCTGTCCCCCCCGGCAGCCCACTGTATGGCTGCCCCAGCCCGGAGGAGAGGCGCCCGACGCTGTCTCGGCAGAGCAGCTCCTCCGGCTACCAGCCTCCCTCCACGCCGTCCTTCCCCGTCTCACCGGCGTACTACCCCGGCATGAGCACGCCGCACTCCTCCTCCCCGGACTCGGCTGCCTACCGCCAAGGCAGCCCCACGCCGCAGCCCGCGCTGCCCGAGAAGCGGCGGATGTCGGCCGGGGACCGCTCCAACAGCCTCCCCAACTACGCCACCGTCAACGGCAAGGCGTCCTCGCCCCTCTCCAGTGGCATGTCCAGCCCCAGCGCTGGGAGCACCGTTGCCTTCTCCCACACCCTGCCAGACTTCTCCAAGTTCTCCATGCCAGGTAGGGGATGCTGTTCCCTTAGTCCCCCTGCCCTGCCTAGGGCCCCCCCCCCTCCTCCTCGCCTGCCGGCAGGGAAGGGGTTGCAACCGTGTCCTGATTTACCCCTCCTGCCTATCCGCAAAGCAGCGGCACCGCCGGGGCTCGGGCCATTTCCTGTGCTTTCTGCCAAATCTAAACAGGAAAAGCACCGACCCGGCATCACTGGTGTAAACAGCGCCCAGAGTTGCGTACGGGAGATCAAAGTGCCCGGAGGCGGCTTTTCTCTGCCGTGGGGATGCGCTGACCTCCTGGCCCCGTTCCCTGTGGGCTTTACCCCGCCGAGACCCCTCCGCAGTGTGGCCTCCTCGTTTCGAATGGTGTGCCGTGCCCCGGGTGCCGCTGTGCCCGGAACGCCTTCGCTGGCTCCCGTTATGGGACACCTTGGTGACGCCAAGATCGGGCTGATAGGATAAGGGGAATAAAGCCGCGGGGCAGCGGTGGCTCTGGCTGCCGGGCCGGTTTTGCTGCCGAGTGGGCAGCCCTTTGTGGGCATGCTGGCGCCCACCCCGGCCCCGTGACTTGCCATGGCTGGGGACCTTTCCCAGCGGGGAAGCGTGAGGAATTAAAACCCGTAACAATTAGCAAGCTGGCTGGGGAGGGGAGCGAGCCCCCTGCGTCTCCGAAGGCGACCAGATTGCAGAGGGCTGATAACATGTCTCCAGCAGAGATGCTATTCAGCCCCTTGGGTTGTTTACTCGGTTGTTTTTGGGAAGCAGGTGGTTGGAAACATTGCCTGAGCAAAGTGGCAACTTCACGGCCAGAGGACCGGCTCCAGTCGGGGCCGTGCTGCTGATGGGCGCTGAGTGAGGCAGGGCAGGGCTGGGGCTGGGGGCTGCATTTCTGAGGGGAGGTTGACCTGTCCAGTTCCTCCACATGGAACAAAGATAAGGGAAGGATTTTATTTTTATGACAGACAAGCTAAATCTTGAACATCAGAGAGCAGCAAAGGCCCTCTGAATTCAGGGGATCTCCCCAGCACCCACTGGACATACCTCTTTCCTCCAACAGCTTTCATTTCACCTGGCCAGCTGCCTTTTAAATGAATTCCTGTTTTGTCTCTGGCTGTGTGGCAGAGGCTCATCCCAGCCCTTGCACTTGGGGGGGGATGCTCATCCCAGCCCTTGCACTTTAGCTTTGGGTGCCAGGAGCCCCATAAGCTCTGGATGGTGATCAGCCTACCTAGGTATGGAGGATGGGCTTGAGGTTAAAGCAAAGTGCTGGCACTGAAAGGAGGTGGAGGTGTTAATGCTTTAGCTGAATTTGGTAAAAACTCTTGTGGAGCTTTAGATACAGCATCTTTTAACTTTTTTCTTGTCTTCTCTTCCCTTCCCTGCAGACATTAGCCCCGAGACTCGTGCCAACGTCAAGTTTGTGCAGGACACTTCCAAATACTGGTACAAACCGGAGATCTCCAGGGAGCAGGGTGCGTAGACGACACAGGGTGAAGGATATGGTCAAGTGAGCCATGGTCAGGAGTTGGGGTTTATCTGGGATCACAGGGATTGGCAAGGATTTCCCACAGGAGTTGGGTTAGGAGTAAAGGTGGATTGTGGATGCACATCATTGCAGAAGGGGATTGAAGCCCAGCTCTGCTGCAGACTTGCATGATGTGGGCTCCCCAAACTTTACCCTTGGTGGAGAAGCACCGGTCCCTGCAGTGTGCAGTGGATCTATGCAGTTTGGGGTGCAAAGCACCCAAATCATAAGTTGAGAGAGCTCAGAGTGGTGTTGGAGACATGGCTAAAATAAGAGGGGAGAACAAGGACGGGGCAAGGTGCCTTCATGGGCAAGGTCCCAGTATTTGGTCCCTGGTCCCTGCCTGCTCTCCAGTGCTTGGTTGTTCAGAGCTGAGCTGGGTGGGAATGGGTGCTCCGAGATGCCCATGCAAGGGCAATTGAGGCAGGGAGGAGATGAGCCCCTGCCTGACCACAGACCCACTCGAGACCCTCATCCAGATGTGCATGGGGAACGGTAACATTGCGGTGCGCAGCTGCAAGGCCAGGGCACCCTGTTGTGACCCACAGCAGCTGGTTTTGGAGGGCATGTTGGCTCTGGCCATGCTGGCTCTGAGGTCTTCCGTTCTCTCCTGCAGCCATCGCCCTGCTGAAGGACAGGGAGCCAGGGGCTTTCATCATCCGAGACAGCCACTCCTTCCGGGGAGCCTACGGCCTCGCCATGAAAGTGGCTTCTCCGCCTCCTACCGTCATGCAGCAGAACAAGAAAGGTACTGTGTGCCCTTCTTCATCCCACGCCGAGATGCTTTCCATTGTTCGGCTGGGGCAAGCAGGCAGCTGGGTCTGCTGAGCCGGGCATGCCCTTGCGTATGTGCTGATGTGGCAGGATCCCTCCCTCCCAGCCCTTCCCTTCCAGGACACAGGGAAGCACCAGACACTCTCTGCCCTGAGCTGCTGAGGGCTTGGGGGCATCTGCATCTTGGGCATTGGCATGGTGAAACAGGCACAGCCTCCCCAGCCCACCAACACCACGGGGGAGCCTGGCTTGGGGTTGACCCTGTGCAAAGGGCCGGATTTGAGGAGGGTGTGTGGAGTGGCGGAGACGCCTTCCTGAGCCGGAGCTCTGGTTTCCCTGTGGGATTGCAGGGTTGGAGGAGGAGGAGGGTGGCTCTGGTGTGAGAACATCCCATCTCTTCCCAGGAGACATCACCAATGAGCTGGTGAGGCACTTCCTCATCGAGACCAGCCCACGGGGTGTGAAATTAAAAGGGTGCCCGAACGAGCCCAATTTTGGTGAGTGCCCCCCGCAGCGTGCTTCCCACATGCAGGCTTGGGTTAGGAGAGCCTTACCTTTACGGGACTGTCAAAGCAGAGCTGTTGGGTGTCTGGGAGAGCCCCAGCCTCTGTTATTGCCTCCTGTCCCTGTGTAACGGAGTCCTGTGGACATTTGGAGCCCCTGGGGTCATGCACACTCACAAGTGCACACAGATGTGCCTGTATGCACAGGTACGTCCCTTCCTGCACACACGTGTAGGACAAATGATGCTGCTGGGCAGGGTGGAGGGCAGGGGCTCCCCTTGTTCCAGTTATTCCAGGGCTAATGTGCTCTGAGGAGCACCTCTGCCCCATTCGTTGTTCCTAAGGTGGCCCTGGCATCTCTGCCACCTCCCTAAGCCCTCCGTGGGCGTGGTGGTTTCAGCAACAAGAAATGCCACGCGTGGCATTAGGACCACAGTGAAGAAACCCACCAAAAAGCGTGTTCCTGTCCACCCGGAGAGACAATAAACTAACACCAAGGGAACCTGTGTCCCCAGCCCTGCGCTGACCATCTCCCCTCTCTCCCCAGGCTGCCTCTCGGCTCTGGTGTACCAGCACTCCATCATGCCCTTGGCCCTGCCCTGCAAGCTGGTCATTCCCGACCGAGGTAAGAGCCAGGACCAGAAAGGAGTGCATCTGCCCCAACAGTCTGCAGGGTGGGTTTCCAAGCAGGGAGCAGCAGTAACCATGCCATGTCTTCTAGATCCCATGGAGGAAAAGAAAGACACTGCGTCGGCCACCAACTCGGCCACGGACCTCCTGAAACAGGGTGCGGGTGAGTAGAGAGGGGCTGTCATGGGGTGGATGTGGCTCGGAGCAGTGGTTGACCCCACGCCTTCTGTCTCCCTTTCCAGCCTGCAATGTCCTCTTCATCAATTCGGTTGAGATGGAGTCGCTGACGGGCCCCCAGGCCATTGCAAAGGCCGTCGCTGAGACGCTGGTGGCTGACCCCACACCCACCGCTACCATCGTCCACTTCAAAGTCTCTGCACAAGGCATCACCTTAACTGACAACCAGAGGAAGTAAGAGTCCCCGTGGCCATGTCCCCGTGTCCCCAAAGCCAATGGGATTGTGATCCAGGGAGCGTATTGATGAAGGATGTCCCTGGGGTGGCATGAGCCTGGTCATGGGCAGGGCTGGGCTTTGTTCTTGACTTCTGGAGCATCCTAGGGGAGACCTGTGGGAGTGTCCCCCATGCCAGTGGGAATGGGCTGTGGTGGGGCAGAGGTGAGGGCTCCCTGGCCCTGACGCTCCCTGCCTTGCATTTCAGATTGTTCTTCCGACGACACTACCCCCTGAACACCGTCACCTTCTGCGACCTGGACCCCCAGGAACGAAAGTGAGTGCCCTCACCTGAGGGGAGCACATGTCCCCTGCCCCTTTCCCTCCCTCAGGCTCCTGGGCTGCTTGGAGCAGGGTCTCTGCTTGCTATGTCCTGTGGAGGGCAGGGATGCAGGGTCCTCTTGGATACCGTGGGGCAACACCAGCATCTTCTGGTGACAGCTTGGTGTCTCCAAGCATCTTTTTGCTAGGGGAGAGGCGCATCAGGTTTTTTTGCTGTAGAACCAAGCCTGTGCAAAGCCAGGCTGGCCCTCCAGCATTGGTGCGGTGGCCCCTATCTGTGTCTCTGTGGGGTGCAGGAGGCACCATCCCTCACACCTCCTCTTCTCCTTGCAGGTGGACTAAAACTGATGGCAGCGGCCCAGCCAAGTAAGTACTTTCTGTGCTCAATTCCTCCCAGCCACTGTTGAGGTGGCTTCTGCTTGTGTTTGAGCATTGGCTGGGAGATGCCCCATGCAGGACACCGTGAGATAGGCTCAGCTCCTTGCTGCAGGAACATTTCACCCTGGCATGAGACCGTGGTCCTGGAGACTTGGGAAGTATCTTTCAGCCCCAAATTCCTGGTCAGAGCAGGCATGGCCCATGCTGAACTGGCCTAACTGGAAACTCTCCCAGCGGAGTCAGCGGTAGCCAGCTCATGGAGCAGTCGGGGGTTATGCTGATGGTGTGCGAGCCACCAGTGAGCTCTTCCCTTTCCTCCTGTCCTCCCTGTCCTGACCCACAGAAGTGCAGAGCTGCCGGCTAAGCCCATTTCCAGGGGCCAGTTCCCACTAATTTTAGCCATTGTGTTAGCAAAGGGGTTTTTATTAGGATGTCCAGCTGCTGGGATATTTCCCCTGTGCAATTAGAAATGCCACAGCCTGGGCCTGTCTCACATTCTGTTCCCCCGTATTTATAACTTGAGTTTGCACGTTCTAATTAAAAAAAAGAAAGGTATATTTTGTTCATCAGGGGACAGACAGACAGAAATAACTGCATGGTCTCACCCAGCTGCCCATGTCCCCACATGGCCTTCCTCTCATACAGTGTCTACCCTGATGTCCAGCCCATCACACCTCTGTGGTTTCAAGAGTCATCACCCAAACCAAGGGAATGCTGTGGTCATCTGGAAGGTCCCTTCTTGGGGGCGGTCTAGGGGAGAGTGGCAGGGATGGTCAGAGCAAGGGAGGTTTGGCCAAGAGAAGATGATGGAAATGCAGTGCTGGCCTTCAAAGAAACTGCAGCAAAGGGAAGAGTAGATGGGACTTCATGCAGGCTGGTTTGGGATGTCTCCCTCTGAGTTGTGCAAGGTGGATGTTAAAGAGGGGAAGGTGGACAAGACCAAGCTGGGAGAGGGTGGTAGTGCTCCTTGGGTGAGCAACGCTGGCAAACCTCGCTGAGCCTCTTGCCTTCTCCCCACCCAGGCTCTTCGGCTTCGTGGCCAGGAAGCAAGGGAGCACCACAGACAACATCTGCCACCTCTTCGCCGAGCTGGACCCAGACCAGCCAGCTGCAGCCATCGTCAACTTTGTCTCCAGAGTCATGCTCGGCTCTGGCCAGAAAAGATGAGCCGGCGCTTGCGGGTGATTCTTGAATTTTGGAGAAGGACTTGGAGCTGATCCGAGAAGGAGTGTGAGAAAGTGCATTGTGGGAGAGGGAAGTGAATCGGGGGGGGAAAAGGGTTGGAATTCTGGAGGAAAACAGCAAACAAGAAAAAAAACCCCAACAAAACCCCTAAAAACTCAACACAAGCCAAACACACACACAGAGGAACCAAAACCACGCACCTACATAAGAGAGCCACAAAGTCACGCCAGACAGGATGCATGTCCCAGCGCGCGGAAGGTGACCAAAGCGAAGGCAGCAGGGAGAGGCGTGTTCCCAGCTTTCGGCATCAGGGTCCCGAGCGGTGACATCCACTCGGGACTGAACGCGGGACCATGACTGGTGTTTCCATCTGAAAAAAAAGAGACAATTGGCAAAATCCATGGGAGAAGCTCCATTCCAGCAGCTCCATCGGTGAACACCTGCTGCATGTTTCAAACAACTTGTAGGAGGTAACAACGTGGGCTGGGTCTGCGGGACGCTGGAAGAGATGCTCTCGGAAGCCTTCCCTTGCCTGGCTGCAGCGGAGGGTCCTCACCAGCCTCCGTGCTTCTCCCAAAACCTGCCGGCTGCCTGGTGACTTGCTGGGGGCATGAGGAGCTTGGTCTCGAGCCCTTCCGTCCTGGGGAGCTCGGCCGGGGGCTGACCTCCATTGCTGACCCAGAGCCCAGTGTCGGCCACAGGTGAGCTGCTGTGAGCCCACCCGCAGAGGGGGGTCATGGCATTTTGCCACCTCCCTGGGGGTTCCCGTGCCCCCCAGCCCGCGGGGGGGTCTTGGGGGCTCCTGCTGCCCCTTCGCCCGAGGAAAGCAGATGCAGATGCTGCCTGGGAACCTCCTGGGAGCGTGCAGAAAGTCACATCCTCGCCTGTCTTCCCCTTTTCCCTCCCATCACTTGGCCTCTGTGGCAATTTTCTCCTGTGGCCTGTCACACGTTCTCTTAACACAAAAAAACAAACAGAAAGGAAAGAAAAAAGTAGTAATAATAATAATAATTATAATAATAGCGGATGCTGGCACAGGTGGTTTCCCTGTGCGAAGCAGCGGACCCGTGGCTACCCCTATCTCGCTCTTCGGAGACGCGCAAACGGTTTTTAAATTGCATGGACGTTCAAGTTGCACGAAAGGCGAATGACTACAAGTAACTCAGGCGCTTTTTTCTCCTTTTGTTTTGGAGGCCACGTTAAAAAAAAAGAAAAAGAAAGACAAAAATTAAAAAAAAAAAGATGAAAGAAAAAAGGAAAGGACCTGCAGTCGCTGGGCAACTTTGGCTCGGTGGGGAGGTAACAGATCCTCCGAGAGCCACCCTGCTCGGCACGTGCGTACCCCAAATCCGGCTGGCTGGAGGCTTGTGCCCCCCTGACTGCACTGTAGTTTTGCAGTGGCTTCGGTGCTGTCGGCTTTTCCCTTTTCTTTGGGAGGTGAGGAGGGCCAGCTGGGGGGCGAGAGGGCCGAAGGGCCCCCATGCTGCTGCGGCGGGGGGTCGGGGGCAGCAGGTGGAGATCCAAGCCCCACGGTGACGGGGGGCAGAGGATGCTTCGGTCACACAGGCAGGTTTGAGACGAGCAGTCATTGCTGAGCAGATATCCCCCTGAGAGCCTTTTGGGAGAAGTTTTCAGTGCAAAGTGCCCAGATAGTTTACTGGGGGCAAAAATTAGAAACATAGCACTGCAGTCCCCCTGGAAAGGTCTCCTCCCTTGGACCGCCTTTGCCTTGATAACTGTAGTATATATACAAGCTATACTGATGAAATACTGTAAGCTAACAAAATTTTAAGGAGGAAAAAGTTAAATTTACACTCCAAAAATATTTATTTTTGCCATATTGCTTTCTGCGCATCATATTTCTCCCATTATATCCACACACCCCCCCCCGCCCTTCCCCTGCCCCAGGGAAACACCTGCACGTTAAAAGAAAATCCAGAGCAAGGGAAAATACGGATGGGGGAAGAGGCGTGGGGTCACCCCCGTGTCGGGGCAGCGTGCGTGTGACCGGTGTGCATGTGTGTGCATGCGTGTGCGTGGGGGAGCGGCGGCGTGGGTGTCCGGAGGGGCTGGCACGGCCGGAGGCTGTTCTGATGTGCTGAAGCGAGAGCGGGAAAGGATGTGTAGCGAGGAGTTGGTTGCGAGATGGCGGCAGAATGGGGGGCTCCGGCGAGGGGTCTTTCCCCCTCCCCACCTCCCTGGCCGCGTGGATGCGGAGACCTTTTCATTTCTGATGTTTCCAAAAAGCGATTCCCTCCTTCTGCGAAATTCAAGTGAGATGAGAGATGATCTCACCCGTAATCTCCTCACCCTGCCGTTCACCAATTAGAGAAAACACTGTGTTTATAGATATATAAAGATATATTTTTGAAAGCCTCTATTTTTCAGACTTGGTTTTCTCACTGCTAAGAAAAGATATGATAATAATGTAATTTTATTTTTATCTGCTGCCTCGGAAACTGGTGCTTGAAACTCCCATTCCTCTTTTTCTCCCTGTACAAATGAAGCGGATCTAAGCACCCCGGAGATGTCGCACAGAAGCCGACCCCAGCAGATACCTGCCGATAGCAGCACGCCTGCTTTGGGCCCTCAGCCGCTCACGGCTTCCCCACTAACCCACTAGCTGAAGGTTTAGACCGTATCCAGATCTCGAACACTAACAAAATCGTCCAATGATTATATTATTTTTTTAACACAGAGCTAATCACCTTCCAGTGATGTAGCCGGGTGTTTGTCAGCTCCCTTTAAAGGCACTTTTTTTTAACCTATTGCTCATTTTTAAAGTTACACTTTCAGGTGTATCTACCCTTTCTGTCCCCGGGCGAGACCGTCAGCCAGCATTGAGGATCGCCCAGGTCCCAGGGCTGCCGGGGACCTAGTGTTGATATTTTTTCTTTACAAAAGGGACAGAAAATACTCTTTGTATTTTTTTTCTTTGGTTTTTAAATGCAGTCATGGTATTTGAGATTCGAGCTTGCACGAGTTAAGCCCAGCATATGTTTCGTTGTAATCACACTGCCGTTGTCAGCAGCCGGATGGTATCTCTCTCTCTCAGACACACACACGAACACATCCCTCCTTCCTGCACAAAGAACTGCATATATTCTTGCCAAAGATATCTTTAAAAACGCACTTTTTCCCACATATATATATATATTTTTTTTTTTGTGTGTGTAAATTTATTGTACGTGCCCTTTCTGTGTCAGTTTGTTCTTTGTGAAGCCCCTTCCCACCCGTCCTCCCTTTGCTGTTGATGTTGCTGTCTGTTGGGAAATGCTCCCCGGGGGGGTCATTTGCTGCCTGTCACAAACGGTAGCGCCTGCTATGTGCTAAATGTGGGGTTCCCATTCAACGGGGCTGTCTCCGGCTCTGGGCCCCCTGGGAGCTATTTTGGGGGATGATCTGTGTCATCATCTGCTGATGGGATTCACCCATCTCATGGTCTTTGCCAGCCCCTCGTTGCCAGTGGAGATGGATGCTCATGGGTTTGAGCAGATAAACTGAGCAAAGTTTGGGGTTGCTCTGGATGTAGCCTTTGCTGGCTGCCCCTGGTCAAACCACACACCGAAAACAAACCAGGTAGGGAGAAAAACCCAACCCAGCCTCCGGGCATCGATTTTCCAGCGAGTTCAACTGCCTGAATTGAAGTGCAAAGTAAATCCCCACCCAGCAGGTTGGGCGGGTGAAGAAACCAGTTGCCCCAAAAACCCCAGACAGCAGCGTCAACAGAAGTCAACCTTTCCCGTTGGAGCAGGCAGGAGGATCAGACAGCAAAGGAGCCCGCAGGGGCTTGTTTCATTTCGTTCGTTTGTTTTGCAAATTGAGAGGTTGGTTTGGGGTTACTATTTTTTTTTTTTCCTTTCTTTTCCTTAAAAAGGAAAAGAAAAAAAAAAAGAAAAAAAGGAAGCAACCCAACGTTTCTGTGGCGGATCCTGTGCTGCCGTATTATGTGTGGATTTTGTTGTTGTTGTCTTTGTTACTTTGGGAACGTTACAGATTTATTTGCTAATCAGTGTTAATGAACAGTTTAGAACTTTTAGACTCGCCCATTTCTGTGTATTTATATAGATGGAAAAAAAAATACGTTATATTTTGTATCTTTGTGCCCGTAGTGTTGTTGCGCATGTAAGGATGACTTCGGTCACACCATGTCCGTGTGTGAATGTGACTCCGCTGTTGTCTTCCCATTGTACAGATGTCGGATTCTTTGCAGTTCATTGTATGGCTTTATAAAGTGGTAAAAACTAAAAAAAATCAGTTATATAAAATATACTGTTGCTTGGAATGCCAGCTTGGTGTCTGGATTGCTGGAAACGTATCTTGAAATCTTTTTTTTTTATATAAATTTAAGGGCACGCAGGAATAAATGCTCTGTTCTTTTTGCACAGGGAAAAAAAATACCCTGAAACACGGTGGGCGCTGTGTTTTCTCCGGGCTGCCATTCCCCTGGTTCCTTGACGGCAGACTGGGGCCCCCGGACAGACGCCGGGGCGGTGGGCGTGAGAAGAAGCAGGGGCTGTGCTGCTGCTTGTCAGCCTCCAGCCGCAGCTTGTGTTCACCAGATGCTCGCTAACCAGACAGCCCCCAAACTTCCTACATGGCTCCAGCTCCAGCTTGGGCTTTTGTTTACTGGGAGTGATCTCTCTGGCTTTCCCCACAGGCGCTGGGTGCTCTTCGAATACTGCTGCTTTCTCCCAAGTTGCCTTTAGGTACCGCCTGTCCAGCCCTGGACATCCCCTTTCAGTCCATCTCCCACAGGGGACTGGGATGAGATAATACTGGTATGGGGTTTTTTGCCTTTGCAAAGGTCTACTCCCATTAAATCCTGTTCCCTGCCCCTTTCGGAGCCATCCTGCTCCCCCATGCCTGGCAAAACTCCCCAAAGTCTCAGGCCTGGCTTTTCCAGCGTTTGCGGAGCAATTCCCAGCATCCATCAGAGCCCTCAGCCCCCGGCTCTCTGGCTCCGCTCCTTCCCCTCCTTGCTGAGTTGGTGGCCAAGACCCGGCCCCCGGGATGGATTGAGTTTAATTATACAAGAAATATCAGCCAGAGCAGCAGCAGTTTCTCTGGCGCCAGCGCTGCTGCAGCTCAGAGGCTCAGAGCTTCTCCCGGGAGCTGGCAGCACTAAAAATACCTCTTGCCTTTCTCTGAAATAGCTGCAGGGCGAGGGGTGGATCGAGGGGGCTGCTTGCGCGGGGACCCCGTGCTGTAGGGCTTGTGGTGGGAAGCGAAGGCAACAGGGGTAAAAAAAGAAAGGGGAGGAGATGGGATGGTTTCTGGCCCTACAGAAATAGCCGTGGGGCTGTGGGTGGGCACCCAAGCGACGTGCTCTCCAAGCCAGGCTGCACTACGGGACCTTGGGAGGTACCTGGTGTCTGCCAGCCTTGGCCTCGGCTGTCCCTGGTCTACCCGCCGGCAAGACGGGACCTGCAGCCTCCTCTCCCTACCCGGCACAGCGGGGATGGTGTTTTCCTGCCAGCTGCCCTTGGGTTTGTTTCTTCCCTGGTGTCTGCTGGAATTGCCACCCCGGGAGCCGGCACCAGCCTCTTGCCTGTTGCCAGTGCTCCTGCCCGGCTGGGACGGCTACTGCTGGTGTCCCCTGGGCAGGAAGGAGAGGCAGCGAGTGCCTGACGAGGTGGCACGGACAGACTATTTGTTGGGAGCCATAAACTGCCGTGCATTTCCGCCCCCCCCGCCCCTTTTCTGCAGTTAATTCCCCATTTCCTTTCCAAAATTCCTTGGGAGCTTCTGGTTTGTGTTTTTCCTCGACATGTTCTTATCTGCCACCCACTTCCCCATGCTAGCTCTCACAGCGCAGGCTTCTCAGGGTCTCCCTCTTTGCAACTTGCTGCTGTCTCCAGGCCAGGCTGGTGGCTCTGGTGGGACCATCAGGAAAGGCAGGTCCCACCATCTCCATGCCAGGAAACCTTGCCCCCATCTCGCTGTGCCTATTGAGTCCTCACTTTCAAGTTCCCAAATCAGCCATTTTTTCCTAATTTCAGCCCCTGCTCTGGAGGCTCTGGGCCACCCAGCGTGTGTTTCTTGCAGGGCTGTGAAAGGTGGTGAAGCTTCTTCCCCCTCTCCGCCTCCTGCTCCAGGAGAAAGGGGTGGGGTTGGGGCACCAAACCTTCACCGAGGGCAAATGTTCCTAGCCAGCCCCCCTGCAAATGCAATCAGACTTGGAGCAGCGTTTATTTAATAGATTTTAGAGACGACAAGCCCAGGCCCCGGGACCCATAGGGTTGTTGGGTGCTGTTGGCAGATAAAAGCTAGCTGGAAAGCCATGCCCCAAGTCGAGGGGGAAGCCCCAGCAAGAAGTGGTGCTCCTGGGGAGAAACCTTGGAGGCAGGTCTGTCCATCCCCTGCCCCCATAATTTTCTGTTGACTAAGCTAGAAACAAACCTCAGATCTGGAGTGAAACTGGGGTCTTGGTGGCGGGGATGGGGCAGTTTCATCTTCCTTCTCTTTTACTATTTCCCAGGCTTCTCAGCAGTGCTGGGGTCCCCTCGGAATTGTCCCCAGAGGACAGAAAGCATGACATAACCTGGGTTTGCCTGTGCATCATGTCTGGGCAAAGGCCAAGAGCCTGCCAGCCTCCCCGGGGTGGGAAGGCTGGAGCAGACCTGATGGGAGGAAAAGCCACCCTGGGGCTGGGGTCACTTGTGCTCACATCTGCACCCTATTCAGCAAACAATGTCCCTGTCCCGCTGTCAAACCATCCCAGCCATGTCCTCCCTGCCAGTCCAAGTCTGCCTTCCCCCCATCGCCACACAAGGGAGGGACTCGTCCATGTGAAGCTGGGCCTGACTGGTGCCAAGCACCGGTGTCCCATTTCCCAGACCAGTTCAGGCTCTGCAGTGTTGTGGGCAGAATGGACTGGGACCTGAAGCGAAAAACAGTCTCTGGGTGTTGAAGTCACTCAAGGTTTGATCAATGCTCCTCTCTGGGGAGGTGCGCGTCCTGGGCAGGATGCTGCCTGCCATGCATGTGCTCACCCCTGTGCAACACACCACCCACAGATGAGCTCGCCTGGGGGGCTGCACACATGGGGGTGGCAGTGCCTCCCTGTGGGCTGCAAACCTGGCCCTGGTGTCCGGGATGCTGCTGCCAAGTTAACGCATCCCTGAGCTTCTTGCCTGCCGCATGCGATGGTGACACCCTGAGCCACTGGCAGAGGTGCAAGGGTCCCCTGCCCAAGGGCCTAGGGCTCCTATCGACACACAGACTGTGGCTGGGCAGCCCCAAAGCAGGAGCTTTAGAGGTAAAAGATGGGAGTCAGCCATATTCTCTTGCCCCAGTAGCCCCCTTGGAGCTCCTTCTCTTCCCTGGGATGGACCCTCAGCCCTTCCCTGGGAGGAGACTGAGGCAGTTGTAGGGGACACATTGTGTGAGTGCCTGCAACCAACACAGCAGGGCCTGGGGGAATCCATCATAGGTCTGGTGGTGAGAAAAGCCATCCCAGAACTGGCTCTAGGGGCTTCATCTTCAACCCAGGGGGATGTGGGGCATCAACATGCAGCCTGTGTTGCAGGAGTTACCCACTCTTCATGGCCATGGTGGACAGGGAAAGGCAACAGAAGGGGATTTGGGTGAAATATTGAATAAAGAGGGACAATGTGACACTCTGGAATGGTTTACTTGGAGAGGGAGTGCAGTTAAAAACCTGGAGGTGTTTGAGGTCAGGGAGGAGAGGGGCTGGGCTAGACCCTCCTCAGAGCAGAGCGATCTGTAGGAGATCTGGGCTGTCCATCCGAGAAGGGCGATGGGTAGGACTGGGATGTCCTTCTGCCTTGTGAGGTTCTGGCTCCATCTACAGGGACGTGCCTCCAAGTGATGGAGCCCTTGGACTGACGCATGCCCAAAGCAAGCTGGGCAGGAGATGATGCCTCCTTGCCTGCAGCCACCTTCTCCTGTGGCTCCTTTGCCGCAGCCCACCTCCGAGTTGTGCTCCCACTGCTCTCTGACGGGGAAACGAGCTCACACCCAGCTGGGTTCGTACATTGCTGAGACAAAGAGGCTGGAAGCCTTCCTAGTGGCTGCAGGACAGGGTGCAGCAGGGGCACCAGGAGCTGGATGCGGAGAGCTCCCAGCCCTGCTGGTCCCAGACTCGCATGCTCTGCACAGCCTCTGCCAGGCCCTGCCTGCCTTTCAAGTGCACACAGCCCAAAGATGTCCCTGTGCAGGCCTTCGGTGCCGGCGACTCTTTCCACCCCCATGGGAGTACTGTGCAGCCTGGGATCCGACAGGACCGTGTGGTCCAAGCTAAATCGGGCAACAGCTGAATTCAAAAGCTCATGTGAATAAAACCAGTGTGAGGCACATCTCCCCAGTTATCTGAGGCTCACCATGTCACTGCTCTTCCTTGGATGCCCTTTATACCAGCAATTTTAGGCAGGTATGAAGTAGTGACAAGTAAGAGTCCAGAATGTCCCAGCGCGCTACAGCCAGGCTGAAGAAAGCAGTGTGAGTTAGAGAAGAGATGTGAAGCACCTTGTTCACAACCTCTTCACCCCAACCCAGGACAACAGGGTTCTTCTAACACACTCAGAAGTCCTGCATTTCCCACCTCATTCATGCTTTGTCTTGTGTCTGCTTCAAACTACACTGATGGCCTCCAGCTGGCTGTACCCACATGTCCTTGTGGCGGGATAACCCAAGGCAAACTCTCCTCTGCCTCCTCATGTCTTGATGGTCTCAGGGTGACACACTATCCTACCTCTTGACTGCCACCTCATATCTGCACTGGCCCATTGCTTGCACCCCCCCGTCCCTGCAATGGTGCTCAAGAAGTGCCTGGCAGAAACAGGCACGCAGTTCATCTCCAGTCAAAATCAAGCTTTGCTCACACATCACCTGGGGCTCAGGACACCAATATGTCCTGATGGCAACTGGTCCCAGAAGAACATTCACAGTTAATGGCAGGGAAGAGAGTGTTTGGCCCCAAAATGGGGGTCTTCCCTTTGGACTCCAGGCTCTCCATATCCCTGCCTGCCAGACTGAAGTCACAGAGTGATGTTTCTCTGTCCTGGTGACCTGTCCCGGTGTGGTGTGGCCTTGGCATGTGGCATGTTTCTGGTGGTGCTGGTAGGAGTCCTGCTCTGAGTTTTCCTGCCTGAGTCAGGGCAATGTATACATGCAGTTTGCAATGGTGCCAGACAGCTGGGACATTCCTCTGAGAGGGCAGGTGCAAGACACGCATACACACACTCCCATGCGTGTGGATTTGCAACAGGACAGAAATATGATAGATGCCATAAATCTGATCTCTTTTCTCTGATCTCTCCTAACCCCAAGCTCCAGTGCTATCCGCGATGTATCTCCAAATTCTCACCTCAAAAAGAAAAACCCCAAAACCCAGAAAGAAGGAAAGAAAGAGCGCAGGGAGGAATGCAATATTTGCAAGCTCATTGTTTCAAGCCCCCTGCGACTGGCTAAAACAAGCCACCAGTGAGCAGCTTCTCGTGACTGTGCACAGCGCCCTTGCCAGAAGAGCCAGGCTCTAATGAAAACAGCATGCGGGAGGGGAGGCTGCGCTGAATCAGAGTGCAGCAGCGACCTCAGACCTGCTGTAGCAGAGCTCCGCTGGGATGCATTGCAGTCACTCAAAAGGGCTGGGAAGGAGAGGAGTGGCTTACTGCTGAAGCACCTTGCTGTGTTGGCTGTCTGTGGGGCAGCTTGTGTGAGAGCAATCTGTCTTAACAGGAGATGCTTAGCAAATGCCCTTGGCTTTACTGAGATCTCAGTTTTTCCAGCGCTGCTGGGTATCTTTGCTGAGCCACCGTTGCCTGCTCCTCCAGCTGGGAGAGCAGAGGGGAGAAATGTTCACCCAGCAGCCTCAGGGTAATTGCGAAAGGCTTTTGCTCGTTGTGGCTCCATCTCTGGGCTGGGATTTAGCAAGCACACTAGATTGGGAAGGGCAAAACACAGGAGGAAAGCCTGGTTAGGATGGGAGTAAATGGGTATGGTGGCTCAGGATATAATCTTTTCCCTTTGAGACAGTTTGATTGAGCCCATATCCAAGGACAGCAGGAGGGAACTCTGTATGGTCCCTCTAGGGTTTTACTGTGGTATTTCATGATCCCTGAGAGATGACTTCATGGTTTTTATGCACGGAGTGGTTTCCAAAGCACCACAGCTTTGCCTCCCTCTGTCTCTTCATGAGCATAGTCTTTGGACACCGATGGCCATGATCACCTCAGCTGAAATCTCTCCTTCCACTTATGCTAGAAAGTCAAGTTCTTTCCCACCAGCTTTGCCTTGTGACCCTTGGTTTGGCATGAATCCCTTCTGCTCATGTGAAGCAGAGGGGAAAAGTGGATCCCTGCCCACAGTTTGGCCCACACTGGCTTCAAGACACCTTCTCATGTGTGTCCTTAGCCCTTATTTCTGGTGCCTTGGGGAAGACATTCCTCTTGCTCTTCAGCTGGGGAGACGGCGCTCAGGAGCCACCAGGACCCTCTACAGCGGAGAGGAGAGATGAGAGGCTGTTTGTGGAGGTAGAGATCTCCTTGGAAGCACCGGAAAGGTTTGTAGGACGTGCCTGGGATGCCTGGGACATGTGGAGCAGCCAAGCTAACATTCCGGCAGAGTGCCGTTCAGTAAGACGTGAGGAGAAGCAGGAACCAGTGCCAAGGTCCTATTTTAAAGCGGTCCCCCTTGAACCCTTTGATATGGATAGCACTAGAGATAGGGTTTTGCACAACTTTATAGCTCACACTTCCATGTGAGAGAAACCTCAGCCTTTCTCAGGCAGGCTGCTATCTGCCTTGGCTTGCTGGGTTGCAAGTGACGGCTGTCCTTCACTCCCAAGGGCCCCCGGCTCCGGCCTCAGCCCCACTCAGAGGGAGATCCTAAATACCTTCCAGCGTGGAGAAAGTGCTTAGCTGTGAGATTTCTCAGGGCTCTGGTGCTCTTTTCTGGCTTTCCTCCTCTTCATACCATCGGGGAATAGAGACACCCCCTCTTTAGACTTCAGGAACTGTACTGCAGGAGGGAAAGAAAAACGACTGTGCAGACTATGGGGCATGCACCCAGGGACCCTAACCATAGTCCACCCGGCCTCACAGACCCCCTCCGAGGTCAGGACTTTGCTATCCCATCTCTGCTCTCTCCCTCAACCTCATTTTGACCGAGCATCCTCTCAGAGCCACCAGCCCTTGGGGAACATCTCCAGCGGAGAGGCTGAAGGCTTCGATAGCGCAAGTCCCAAGCTGGCAATCTGAGCTTTTGTGGCTGCTTCCCTACGGCCCCTCGCCATGCGTTTCCTCTCTTTTTGGTGCCTCCAGACCTTTTATTGTCCAGGGAAAAACACCCTGTGCTCTAGCTGTGGGCCCCTCCGGGCCCGAGGAGCCCCGCCGCTCCGCGCACCGTGGGCTCACACCACTAGAGGTCGGCCGGTCCCCACCGATGGGACCGCCGGCAGCGGGAGGGAGCGGGAGGCCGGGGCTGGCTTCGGAGGGCTTGGGCTGACGGAGCCCTGCGTGCCTGCCTGGGACAGACACTTCCTCTCGGGTTGTCATCTCTCCCGGCCCCGGGCCAGCTTTCCAGGCTTGGTGCTGCTCCGCTTATAGATTGGTGTGTTAGAAGTGCTAGAAAAGATTCAGGTCTTTAAAGGCTGAGGAGTGCTGGAATAGCTGGAGTGCCAGCTTTTCCTGGAAAAAAGATTCAAGCAGACAGCTGGTGCACACAGAGCTCTGGCAGCCTCAGAGGCAGCCCCAGCCATTGAAAGGGTGAAGAGAGTCACCCTCAGCTTCGTGGAGCGGGGTCTCAGCACAGGTCGCACTGCCCTATTGCTCGGTGACCTGCAGCAACTCAGGACCTGGTCATGCCCTCAGGACCTTTCACTGAGCATGAAACCCTTATACCCACCAAGTCGGGGTCCCACCTCCCATCAGTGCAATTAGGATTAGGGATTCATAGCAGAGGAACAACCAGGGGCTTCAATGAAGAGTCAGCTCCTGCTTTGCTCAGTTTGTCCATCTACAGAGCAAGGGAAGAGGCTGGCCTGGTGTACCTGGAGAAGGCAGGTTGCAACTAAACTGCATGTATTATTGGGATTCCTTCTTTAGTTCAGCAAAACTGTGAACAGCAGGTGACCATTTGGTTGTGAATGTTGCATTAACTGGATAATGAAAGACAGGATCTTTGGTACATCAGCTACACGCCCTGAAACCACCCTTTATGCAGCCCTCCTGTCTGTCTGGCTCGTGTGACCCCCAACTCTTCTTGTTGGTGCTTTATCCAGATAGCACATGAAAGGGGCCCGACACAGCTGCATTGCTTGGTGAGACCCAGAGATTAAAGTATGCTGAGGCAGAAAACACCAGCAATACTGCAAGCGACTTCTTGGGCCAGGACCCAGAATCCTTCCAAGCTGGCTGGAGATAGGCTACTGGCCATGCCATAGGTAGCCCAGACCCACACTGCCCTGCTTACATGGACACTGCAACAATCTTTCTCACCAGTTTTTAAAATTCAAGAACCTTCTCCCTTTTCTGGAACATGACCTCCAAATGTCTGCACAGGGGCGTTCCTGTACTGTCTGCCCACAGCTAGACTCAGCTTAGAGAAGGCTGGGTTTTACTTTTATTTCTTCACACGTTGCTTGTTTTCTTGTATGTCTGCGGTTTTATCTGTTACAGTCATTGGTTTCTCAGTTTGCCTTATAGGCAATACACCCGCAGCGTCAATGAGCCATAGTTCCATGAAGAGCCCATCGGATGATGTTTCACCAGATTTTCAGGTCTCAGGGAGCTGTTGGAAGGGGGAATGTAGTTCCCTCATTTACCTGTCTAAGTTTTAGGTCACTGCAGGAGTGAACCACTTGGAGGATGTGCCTCAGTCCCCTGGGTAGCAACCAGACCTGATTCTATCCAGATGCTCTCTAAATGGCTTTCAGATGTCTCTCCTCTAGGAGAATGGCTTGGTACCTAACACCCAGTTTGATGTGTGGCTCAGACAAGCTGCTGCCCATCCAGTGCTTCTAAGAACTCAGTGATCCAGCAGCTTCCTCAAGACTCCAGGCACTCAGTCCTGCCAAGCCTTCTCCAAAGAGATGGTGATGGCAAAGTTCACTTTATGGAAGGGATGAAGCAAGCCTACTTCCAAATGTCATCCCTGCCAGCTATGGAGAAGTGGGGGAAAGAAACCACAGAGCACTGGAAAATCAGAACTCTGCACTGGTCATGACTGTCCAAGCAGTGAAGGGAACCTTGCTGGAGGGAAGTCAGCCTTCTGCTGCTGGACTTGACTCTTAGCTTCAAAAGGGTCTGAGCCTTAGCTGGTTTGAACTCAGTATCTCAGTTCTTCCATTTGTTACCTAAAGCAGGCTAATTTTTGTAATTTTTGGAAACTCATTTCATGTAATCATAACTCTACGGTACAAGAAAGAAATACTCTAAATAAATACCGGCATGTTTTGTGACACAAAATCCAGATACAGTGTACGGAAAATATAACCTCCTTCCATCTGGAAATGGCTTGGGATTATCTGCTTTCTCTTGTAACTCATTTTCTACATGTCTCTGCTTCAAGGGTGATTTACTGCAAACATCTCTGTGTTCCCTTTGCTGTATTGATTCATAAGAAATCCTTTCACAATGAAATCATATTTTCCATGCATCAAGAAAAAGTCAGATAGAAGATGAAGAATATTATTGTAACAGGAAAATGGTTAGGACAAAGAAAGCTTATAATTTTGTAAACAGAGGTTGGGAGGAGGCTTTTGGAATTGAGTTTCTGGGCAGCGAGTCAGAGGGTTGTTCTTTTCGTATTTTGAAGACTCTACTGGCAATGTCTGCAACCCAGAAAGAAATAAATATAAACAATTCTCCCCTCCAACACAGCTTAGATAGCTCAATTAGCAGAATTGAGAATTTGGTGAAGGATGTGCTGAGGAACCTTGGCTGTCTTAGAGAAGTTTTCTAAACTTAGAGGTCTTGTCCCACCACTCCCAGTTTGCCAGAGAGGACTTAGCTAGATGCTGTCTTCTGCTGCTGAATGTTTAAGTGACCAAAGCTGAAGGATTTCGTGCCACAGATGTGATGGTGTCACCCGTCCTGAGGAGCAAAGAGGAGGCGAGGAGAGCACTTTCCAACTAAAATGAAAGCTTTTGAGTTAAAATTCATTGGGAAAAAAGGCAACAATCTCTTTCCCCTCCCATTAGTCACAGTGAGTAACTGGGAGAAGGGGGTGATGGTTGTGGAAAGGAATGACGTTTGGCTAAGAAAAACAGTTTATTGTATTTGCAAACACTTAGCAAAGCAGGTGATTACTGTTGTTTTGCTTGCTTAAATAATTTTTCTCTTTTGAATAACCCAACATTTTTTTGTGGAACAATCAGAAAAAAATGTGCAGGAAATTACGAAATTTTTTTCTGCTATTTTTTTTCTATTTCTACAATTGCCAGTGATGACCAGTTTGGTTTCTAAACATTGTCACTCTACTGGGATAGCTTATTGGGAAGATGTGTGTGGAATGGCTCCTCCCGAGGGAACCGTTCTGCGTTGCCTGTGAATCCTTAGCTTCAATGTGTTTTGGCAACAAGGAATGGGGAGAGGGAGAGAAACTAGCAAGCAACTTCTGGGCAGCTCCACGTAGCTCACCTGGAACTGATTTTCAAGGGATCCATCTTCATCTGATGTGAATCAGCACAGCTCCACGGTCTTTCCTTGGTTGGATATTTTCCAAAAGTTTTGCATCTGGACAGGCAAAAGGTTTGCAAGTCATAGACGATCTTTCTGTCCCAGAGTCCTGCCTGTATGCCCTGAGGCTGTGTTCCCCAGGAGGGCTGGAGATGCTTACGAGTTCTGAGCATGTATTTCAGGCTTCTACACCAGTGGGGGAGACAGGTACTTGGCTGGGAGATTTTATCTGTGTGCAGAAAAATTCTGCTTGGGCAGAACCAAGGAAATTCGTTTCTGGGGCACATGGCCCTTCTAGGTTCAGTGCCAGTGACACATCTGAAGGTGCTGATCTGGGGATCTGGGGCCTTGTAAGCTCTGGCTCTGGTTTCACACTTTTGTGAGCTGCCTTGGAAAAGCCACCAACCTTCTCATCCAGGTTCACCACCTCTTTTCCCAGCTGTAAAAATAACCCAGGGTGGGACGTAGAGCTACACCCTCTCCCCTTCCCGTGGACCTCAGCAGATGTCGTGATGGATGGTGAAAGCCAACTCTGTGGAGGTGTCGATGGAATTTGGCTGCAGAAGGAACTTGGTTTATTCTGTCATTCATCAGGGCTGTGATTGCTGCCTGACAACTGGCAAAATCAGCTCATTTCATTCAACCAACAGTGAAACTCTAGATCTTGCCTTGAGCTCTTCTTGGAGGTCTTTCTAACTGTCTGCAAGCCCTCTTTCTCCAGCTGGCTCCAGCAGCCCAGGGATGACCAGCAAGTGAGATTTCAAACTGGTGATGATGTTTTGCTGTGACTTAGGCAGATACAGGGACAATTAGCCTTAGATCAGTTTGGCAAGGATGACAAATCAAATTATACCTTGTCTTCTGCCTCCTTCCCTGCAGATGATATTTGTTTCTGTTGGTTGTAATCCAGAGGGATGCAGGTGCTTCAGAACCAATTGGAGAAATATTTGGAACAATGGAAGTAAAATTCCCACATCCATGCTTTCTTAGGCCTTATGTCTCTGCTGTTACCTGCAGAGCAGCAATAGGAAAGAAAGCGTTCACCCCAGGCATTGAGCGGACAGTGATCTCTTGAAATCACTGATCATCTCAAAACATGGGATAGAGTTCCCTGCACATTTGGGTTGAGTCTGAAAGCAACTATGCTTTCTCTGCAATTTTTTCTAGTTTCTCCTGTTATTTTCCTGACCTTTCCAGATGTGTTGGCAGGAATGGGGAAGAAGATCACCCTGAGAGTGGCATATAGGGGACTGGTTCCACATCATAGCATCATTTTATCTTCCTTGGAATACTCTCTGGGCTAATTTGGAATCCCTCTCTTTCATTTCCAGTGCAGGATCCATGCTCAGGAAGAGGACTAGAAGTCCTGAACTGTAATGGGAGCAGCAAGTTTCTTCTAGCATGGATCACATTGTTAGCTGCAGGAGGAAACAGTGCTTCCCATGGTGATTTGTCAGTCCTCTTCAAGATGGCTTTCAGATTCTTCTGCCCTGTTCATCCATCTCAAATCACAGCTGATACACTTGACTTTGGCCTGATGAGACAGCTAAAGCTTCAGCGGGCAATCCAACGGAGAGCTTGGGCAAGCTGCCAAAGTCTTGTGCATTGACAAAGTCTTCACAGCTTTCGTCCTCCAACTCCTTTTCCAGTTGTAGCCCCTGTCCCTGACATGGCCAAGTTTCTACATCCCACCTTAGTGAGAATGAGATTGCATAGGTCACTAAGCAAAGATGTGATGTGACAAAGCAGTGAAGCAAAATGCAGTGTTGCAAGGGTTCTCGGTTCCTCAGCTCATCCCAGTGCCTTATTTCAGCTTTTGCTTTGTACATCCTTGGAAATGCCTATATTTTGCCCTGTGAGGCCAGGCTGCCTAGCCTGCTTCCCATAGCTTGTAGTCTCAAGTTCCGAGTGTTGATATTTTTCCTTGCCTACTCTCCTGTCATCACTTGTTATCAACACTCGGAGCTTCTGAGAGAGAGATAAAAATACTATAATGCATATAATTAGGCAGCACCGTAATATAGGTATAAGGAAATCCCATGATGCTGCATCTTAATCCCAGGCTGGTGGTTTGGAAAAGGTTTGTCAGCTTTGGAAGGCTTTCAGGGTCTGTTCTGCTAACAAGATCCCTGTACATGTCAGATGATGTGCCTCTTAGTGGAAGTGACAGGCAGTGTGGGTTCGTGGTCAGAGCACTTCCTCGTAATTGCCTTGACTCTATCCATGACCCCATCCAGGCCTGAGCCACTTACTGAACTCCGTATTTCCAAAAGTATCTCCTCAACTCGGCTGCCTCCAGCTCTGAGAAATGGGTTTTCTCAAGTGATGAGTTTTCTTCACCTGCATGGCAAGGGCTGACATGACCTACCATTTGGCAACGTGGGAGAAGTTTTAGTTGTCCTGTCCATTATGGACACAATGGCTGGGGGGGAGGAAGAAGAGTGCTCCTGTGCTAGCTGGATAGTTCTACCAGACCTGCTTGTGTGCCCTGGTTGTGAAGACTTGCTGAACTTTGCTTACTCATCTGAAACAGTTCCCTTCAGACCTTCCCCAGTTCCCCCAGCCCTGCTCTCACCTCACTTCCCATCCCACCATGTGCCTGTGGGTCTCACTGTCTGCACAGATGTTTCTGGGCATCTGAGCAAGCATCACATTCCTGCCTGCAAAACGCGGCCCCACAGCTGTATTGCAAACAGCTGTTTGGGAGGTGGTGCCTGAGCAGGGAATTTCTCTCTGTGTTGAACCACATTTCAAACACAGACATCTCTCCTGACCTGGGGTAGGACTGAGCAGGGAAAGAAGGGTCATATGGGGGATTTGCACAGGTGATGGGTGGGAAACTCCAGGCCCAGGACATGAAAATGCCTCTGCTCATGGGGCGGAAAACACCAACCTATATAGCACCAGACTGATGTTCTTGAGCTTCACCTGGGGCAGGACTAGGATGAACAACCATGAGAGGTTTTTCCAGGGTTTCAGAGGGACAAAGATTTCACTGGGATTGAAAGTCCTCATTCAGCCATCGCTGCTTTCTGTCTCCTCCCCCAAATACTTCTGTATCCCTTTCTCTTGAGCACAGTTCCTTCCCTTCCAGTTAGTCTAGGGGCCATTTTTCAGTGGGTGTTGTGTCAATGAGTATTAGCAAACTTGTTGAGATGTGTTGAAGATCTTTGTGGAGATCTCCATTAATTCAGGCCTGACTTTGACTCTAGACACAAGCTCCTGGTCACCTGCAGAAGGCCCTGAAAACACCACATGGGAGGAGGAGCCCCTCACAGGAGGACCTCCTGAACATGACGTCCTCAACCTCCATCAAAGTATTTGAGCACAGCATTATTATAGTGGCACAGTCGAGAATTGGGTGAATCTCTCCAGAGTCCTCAAGGGGTGAGGATTGAAGCTATTCATGCTGAAGGAATTTGAATTTCTTGGATTCTTCATCTGATTGCATGGCCAAGCCCAAGTGTGAGCCATTCAAAGGGCAGGTGCCGAGCACAGCCCATTTATCCTGAGTACAGCAGGTTCCAGGCAGGTTAGAGCACAGGGTGCTCTTTGCAGTCAGGTAAAGTGCCTGCAGGGGGAAGAAGCTTAGAGTGTTCAAGCTGCTGAAGAAAGTCGTGTCTCCATTACTCTCTCAGGCATTGCTGGAGGCCACACTATAAACTAAGGAAGAATCACTAGATGTACAAGGATGGGTGAAGGTAATGAGGGCACAGGTGAAAGCAACCTTTAAGGGCATGGCATGATGTAAAGCAGAACTGTCAGTTAGGAAATGATAGATCAGTGTTAAATGAGGGACAGAGGGATGGGTGCAAAGCAAGCTGTGCATAGAAGAAAGGAGAGTGAGGGGCGGGGAACAGCTTTAGGGAAGGAGGAGGAAGGCTGGTGAAAGTGGTGGGATGGAGGAATGTGAGAATAGTAACTGTGTTCAGGGTAGAGGAGGAGTAGATGGAAGCTGCACCCTTGCAGCCAACATAGGAAAACAGCAGCAGCTGGGATGGGAGGCTTTCAGTCTCCTCCAGGGATGCTTGAGATAGTAGAGGTGTCACATTATGAGAAGTTCTTCGCTTTCAGACCCTGTTCCATCCCCACACAGGACAACGTGGACCCTGCTAGGACCCAGCTGCAGAGAGGGGCACCCTAGCCAAGGAGCACCCAGGAAGCTGGCAATGACGTGGCTGGGAAATGTCTCCCAGGAGCAGATGACTTTAAAGAAGAAAAACCCAACCAAAATCCTATGGGTTGGAGAAGCAAGGCAGAGAAGTCCCTTCAGCTGTTGAAACTGCCTTGTCAGCATCCGTGAGCGGTTGGCTGGCTTGCTGGCTCTGACAAAAATTGATGGGGACCATGTGGCAGTCGACACGGGAGAGGGTGGGAGGGTGCCAAGTTTTCCTACGTATGTGTGTATGTATATATGTGTGAGTGTGTATTTATTATCCCATCTCTTCTGCAGTTGCCTGTGTGACTTGTGCCAGCAAGCTGTGGAGATGTGGCCTTTCCCTGGAATGAGGAATGCGTCAAGGAAAGTGCGGCTGCATATACTTATTAACATATGGAGGCCCTGGAGTCACGCCACACTGTTTGCCACTAATTGAAATAGGCTGGCTAACTTCTTATTGTGGCCACCAGGAGCAACCCTGGGGGAGGGATGGCAGAGGGGGAGGGGAGGGGAGGGCAGTGCATGGGCACAGTACATCTTCCAAAGCATGACTGGGAGAAGAAAGCACCTCCCCCTTCTCCTTCACCTCTTCCAGGACGGAGAGAGGAAGCTGAAGGGATACACTGGGTGCAGAAGCAGAAAAGGAAAGCTGTGCCCAAAGGGTCAAACATGGATTGGAGGCTGCCCCAAAGCAAGGTCCGTTTGCACGTGGAGTAGATCTGTGTTCCATCAAGCCCATGCCTGGCCAGCTCTCTTAAAGGTGAAGTGCTGTGTGGGCAGTAAGAGATGGAAAGAGGTTCCCAGTTGGAGAAGAAAGGACAGGAAGAGGACAAATAGGAGGCAGCTTGCAGAAGCAACTTCAGTGGTTCCTGAAAAGGAATGGCATGGAAGAAGAGGACCAGCAACACCTAGGCTGTTCTGTGGGCACAACAAAAAGCAGTCACAGAGACAGACAACTTCTGGCTGCTCCTGTACTGCTGAATTTCTGGGCTGTGTTCATGTATGGCCAAATGCTGACTGCTCTCCCTGTACACATGCACTCTCTGAAGTGAGCTAGGAAGAGCAAGGTATACTACTAGTATGGGCTCAAAGACGTCCTGATGCATCATGGACAGGCTGCACAACCTGCGTCCAGGCTGAGGGACTTCTACGCTTGAGCACTGTAGAAGAAGAGTGCTTGGCTCTTCCTCCAGGTACCCTTCCTTCAGATTCCAATGGACCTGAGCATCTTTTCACCTCTTCACTTCTTTTCTAAATCAGGCTCTCTGTTGCCTGCTCCTTCCCACAGATGTCCACACAACTCATTGAATGCTCAGACACATCCAAGTTGAGGTGCTCCAGTGGCTGTTGAAACATCATTTGCTTTGTTTTTTGCATATATTGCAAGAAGTAGCATTTGAAGTGGTGGGGGTTTTGCATGACCTGTCCTTGGGCTATGTTGGTGATGTGAAATCTCGGAGTGAAGACAGACAGAGAGAAATACCTCTGGGTATTTCAACCCAGAGATCTCTGGATTGCCCTGGGCCCAGCATCACACCCTGTCCAGCTCTTTCCCAACTATAGACTGGTGTACTCCCTGGGCAAGATATTACCATCTCCTGACTGTGGACTTCTCCTGAAGCTGTCTTGCTCCTCAGCCTGCAAAGGTTCACATTTCTTGGCCATGTGGAGATATGGGTATGCCAGAAGGCTGGCTGCCCTGGGCAAAAGTCTTCCAGCTTCTGGTGGTATGCTGATCACAGTGAAATACAGCTCACATCACCCCTACTTCTTCGTAACTATGGTGAGGGGTGAATTCCCACCAGCTTCTCTGCTATGTTTCTTTTCTCATCTCTTATGTTCATTTCAGAAGAATTTAGTCTGTCCTTCAGGAACAACTGTGGGACAACATGGAAGGGAGGTCTATCAGCACTGCTGTGATATTGTAAGATCCTTTGCTTTAGAGTGGGAGAGCTCTGAAGAATACCTCAGGCCAGCTAAGTCTGTCCAGGTTCAAGGCATCTCCAAACCCAAGTCCAGGATTCTATTTTCTTTAGAAATGGAACAGAGATAATAAGCTAAAACTGAGACAGATTCTGAATTACCTGTGTAGTGAGTACATACTGTGAAAGGAAGCAAAGAAAGATGGTGTGGTTTTCTAAAAACAAAATTCACAAGAATATAAATAAGTAACACAGGGAATTTCCAGCAATAAAATGTGATGCCACTGTTATTAAGGGAAACTAGACTTTTAAAAATAAACTTCCAGCCAAAAAATATTCGCAAGATGACATCAAGAATATACTGCTCTTGTATCAACAATTTCTTTAATGAGGACAATCATAGAAGGTCCCTCATGTCATTAATTGTTTGGGTATAAAGGGAAATAATATGAAATTTGCTTTTCCATCATATTTATAATTCTTGTAACAAGCTGCATGAGTATTTTTCTTGAATTGCTCTAGGAATTTGCTTACTGAAAAAGAATAATGACTGATGTTGATGTATAATATTGTTAGAATATTTTAATGAAGGTTCAAAGGGTTTTCTAAAACATATGCAGGCTGATCCATTCATCATCAGACACTCAAGACGTGCCCAAAATATCTCAGGGTCATTGCTGATGCTGTGAATTTGTACTTTACAGTTCCTTAACTCTGTGTTTCTTGGGCTGCTGAGTCTTGAGTAGATCTCTAACTTTCTGCTTACGTATATCAGCATATGAAGTCAAGTCTGACAGTGCCTTTGAATGGAAAGGAGCTTGAAATATCATTACAAATACATATGTCATGAGGCAGATGAAGACTCCTATACGGCTAGAACCATCCTAATTGAATCTCCATGTCCCAGAGATCTGAAAGATGAGAGACACCAGCTGGATGATGGGGTAAATAGGGATGGGGAAGTGAGAGAGAATGGGTGACCAGTAAATATGATAGGAGATATGCAGTTCCCACCTGGCTGGGGATAGTAACCACAACTTGCTGTCTGTTCAAACCTAACCCTACACTACACTTCATCACCCACAGCACACATTGACAGAGTTTCTTTTATCATTGAAATATTTAGATGATACAAAACAAAGGAAAGGAAAAAGAAAAATAAAAATATCCATCCCTCCCTTTCTGCACATCTGTGCCAGGTCCAGAAGGAGATCAGGGAAGGAAAAGACTTTTTGCGCTTGACATAGCTGGGCAAGGAAGCCAAGGATAAAGTATCAGAGGAGGCATTTCTGACATTAATATGTAAGGAGTATCAGGTGTGTGATGAGAAGCAGCAGGTGGGATGAGGGGATCAAGTCCTCTGCTCTATATGGCTACATGCTAATGCTGGTGGGTCTTCTCTTGCATCTGCCTCTGGAAGGAAAACTGGGAAACCTGTCCTCCAAATCAATGATGTGATCAGTGGAAAGAGGGGTGCGAAGAAAGGGAGAGAGAGGATTGTACCTGTTTTAAAAATGAGGAAAGAGTTTTGGTTTTGTGCTCTTCTCCAGGTATGTAATGCCAGATGCTACCGTGAGAGTTGTGCTTTAGTGTTCCCATGTTACCACCAGCTACAGTAATTAACATCATGCTGATCCCTTGGGTGCTGGGGTCTGCAGCTTGCCCTCACCTTTCCGTGTTTCCTTCCTCACCACCCAGAGCACCATTTACAGCAATGAGCACGTGCCGCTGTGCGTGCCTGCACGTGTGTGCTCGTTGCAGGATGGCATGGCAGTTCTGCAAATGACGGTCTGCAGCACCCACTTTGACAGCCCTTTTCAACCTCATTTAGATTGCTTTTTTTAAACACTGCTTTCTGTTCCAAAGGAAATTGCACTGAATGTGTAAGTATATGTTTTTTAGGCAAATAGATTCCTTTACATTAGAGTTTGTGGGATGAAAAGCAAATAAAGTTCAAACACAAAAATGAGATGAGTGTGCCCAAATCTGCATCATTCTTTAGGAGTTTAAGAATTATATGGATTTTTCCCCTTATGCTTTCCAAACACGAGCTCCACAAGCCTTACCCGCTTATGGCCTTATACGTCCTGCATTGCAATATCTTTTGGGAAGCTTGATCCATCTCTGTCCTGACCTGAACAGACAGATACATTGCATCATAAAGGGGACAGGGCACCCGTTTATGCAGAATCTGAAGCCTAAAGATGTCCTAAATCATTGTGTGATCAGCAAAACCAAGGAAGCTTTGTTTCTCATGTGACTTGAAGGGGAGCACCTCTATGGATTCTCAGAAGCCTTGTAAAGGGTTGAACTCATGCAGCAGTAGGTGTTTTTATTAGACCTGTACTTTTTTTTCTTCCACTTGGCCAATAAATTTCACAAAACTCATAGAAAGTTCCTATTTTGAAGACTTCTACTATTCTGTTATATTTTCTTAAAACTGACCTGTGAGTTAAAAAGCTATTATGAAGGACCCATACAAATGTATTGGCAGACTAAAAGACTCTGTGATCTCACATGCCTGGTTTCCTAAGTAAACCTGTCTAAAAGCCCCAAGGTTCATTAGTACATCATCTGTTACTTCCATCAGCATTTTTTGAATGCAAGACTGTGATTTGTCCCAGAGGAGATGGGACCTGGCATCTTGTTAGGAAGATTTCTTTGTAGTGACCTGTGCAATACTTGTTTATCCCAAGGGAAACAGTGAACAGGAAAGGTAGCTTTATTTTACACATGGCCAGCTACTTTAAACCCAATGATACAGTCAGCTAAGGCGGCTTGCAGAGCCATCCTACATGAAAACTGCTGCCTATACTGCAGCGCACCATAGCTCCTATGGCTTTGTGATAGCTCAGCAGCCACAGGACATGTTTCTTTGACTGTTGTAACACCAGTAAGCCAGTCTTCTGGCTCTCTCTTGTGTCTGGAGATTTCCCCATCAGGCATATTTTGGAGCTCTGTGGATTTCTCTGCAGAAAAATTCCCCACAGAAGTAATTCAACAAGTGGCAAAGGTAAGGCTGGCTGACAGGTGCCCCCATAGGGAAATTTAACAGCCTTGGATGCAACTCCAAGAAAAATCATCTCCAACATCTCTGAGACATCTGTTAGGCTGCATTAACATCTCTCGATCTCTCTCCAAGCAGGGGGTTCACATGGCTCCAGCTTTCCACTGATCTCAATAGGAACCAGAGTAGCCCCTGTCACATAAAGCACACAGGAGGCCCAATGGTGGCAAAAAAATAAAATGGAAATATTTCCAATGGCTTTTGCTGAGGTTTGAGTTGTTTTGTGGGCAAAGCTTTTTCTGATTTTCTGATTGTTTTTGTTCCTGCCTGATGACCACACTACATAGTGAAGCCAAATCATTACCCCTCTGGCCTGACACTTTCCTCTTCACCTCTTGTTTCTTCATACGCAGATCCCCTCAGTTCCCAGCCAAAGCACACTCTGGTCCAAGCATGCTCAGGAGGTGCTTTCTGCCAGAAACTTCCCCTAGGAGATTTAAGAAACAAACAAACAAACCAAGATTCCTTCACAACATCCCGATGACAAACAAACAAACAAACAAACAAGCACACATACACCATGTTCCTAAAATGGCATCTGACCCTGCTCCCCCGAGCCTGGGGGCAGGAGGCGTACCTTGGCAATAAACACAGAGCACTTGTGTCAGGGTGAATACTTGGAGCAAACTGCAAATCACTGTTTTCTTCTCTGGGGACATAAGAGGAAAACTCTAGCAAAACCTGTTTCATGGGTCCAGCCCCTCTAAAAAGGAATGGGGTCAGGATGTTCCTAAAGCTGTCATTTCCTACTGGACCTTTGCCTGCTTCCTTTACCTCCTTCTCCTTCCTTCTCTGTGAGCAAGCTGAAAGCCATTTGTCCAGTGGTGATGCCTTTCTTTTGGAAACCTGTCTCTCCACCACTTCAGGTGGGATTGATAGGCGGTGGCCCACGTGCCGTGACTGTGGGCTACTCCTGTGTTCCTCCTAGTCAGAATTTCCAGGGCTTTATATTGAAAGTGCTGGGAGTCTGCCAAAAGATTCCTCTGAACATTGACTTTGGGAAAAATCCCCATCCTTGGGCATGGAATGATGGTTTGGACATTCAGGGTGGTCATGTCTCTGCTTGCTAAGCCCAAGGTCCATGAACAGAGGAGTCCCCATTGGTTTGGTCCTGTGTATGCTGGATGGATTAATCTACTACACCAGAAATGTGTGGTTCCACACCTTCTGCATGGAGGAGTATGCTAGCTGGATACTGTGGGGAGGGTCAGACAAGGCAGACTCTAGTCACAAGTCAAGCAAGTGGTTGTCTAAGGTAGGGAGTAGTGCAGAGCTGAAAAGCCAGGCTGGCTGTGTCTGGAGAAAGCATGAGGTTTCTGTGCTTTAGGCTTTTCTGCAGCCCATCTCTTCCTAGAAGGGCACATACTTCACATAATTTTCTGATGTCCAGAAGGCTTCTTGCTCAAGGTGCGGGGAAAGGTGTCTGCTTTTTATGGAAGGGGTGGCATAGTTAAAATACATGTCTTGCCATGGTGAGGTAAGAGGTGCTCACATCTGCCTGTGGTTTTGTCTATCCAAACGGTAGCCTGAGATTGGAGGGGGAGGTTGACTTTACTGCAAGCCCTTTCAGGAAAGAAGAATTCAGATTAATTCATTCCTGTGGGCGCCAGCTTGAAGGAAAACCACTTGCCTTCGAAGAGCATGTATGTTACAGAGGTCTAATGCAGGTTAATGAAGCCACTACACGAATTAAAGCAGGTAGCCTTTACTAATGTTACATGTGTAGGTGAAATTATGGCTATGGTTAGCACACTTAGTATGTCCCCTTTTCTCTCATGGGGGACGTGTGACAATGAGATAGATAAGATAATAAAAGATAGTGAGCTCTATTCCAGGTGGCGGCTGAAGTGCTGATGTCAACACTGAGATGCTATGCCTTAGTTTCAATTCTTCTCCTTGCAGAAAATAAGGCACCCACAGAGGGAAGCCAATTTCTTCTTCATATTTTGATGGGCTGTGATGTTCTGGATGTGTTTGAGCTGTGTGGCTGAGTGTTCTGGGTCTCTTTTGACCTGTTACATATATGTAGGAAAGGCACAGGCAGGGGCCCTCTTGCAGGTCTAGCTGGTGTGCTTGGGAAGGAAATGATTTTGTGACTTGCTCCAGTGCAGGCTCAATGCTTTACTGAAATCACTCCTCCTCTCACAACACCCCCATCTCCAACCTCCCTTGGTATAGAAGCTCTGCTGCCAGGTCCTTCAGTATGCTAATAGGCACTAATTGCTCTAACGAGCTTCACCTGGGACCTCCACCCACACCCTCTGTCCATGCTCCAGGAGCCTCATTTCAGCTCAGCCCAGGGTGTTTAGTCTTTTCCTAAGCTGTGCTGTAGGTATGGCTGGCTGCAGCCCTGTCTTTGATCCTGCCTGGACGGACTTTGAACCCGTGCTTCAGGTAACTTGTCTCCTATATATGTCATCCTGAGGTGGATTGTAGCTTGTCCCCAGCTGTGGTTTTGGCCCTGCATCATTTTGATCCTGGCTGGGCTCTTCATGTGAACCCTGGACTGCTTCACTGTTAGCCTTGTCTGGTGATGGTGCTGGACCCCATAATCAGCAGGGGGTCCTGCTCCCAGGCACAGTTCAGAGCGTAAACTTCTCTGGGGACAGCTCTTGTCAGTGTACACCTTCCTTTCGTGGAAGCTACTTCAGTTGTTCCTGCAAAGCATCCTAAACTTTATAATTAACACACACAAAGCCTAGTCATGTTAACTTTTTTGGTGGCTTTTTCTTTTTATTTTCTACACAGAAAGTCTTTTCTGGCCATGTTTGGAGGATTTTCTGTGTTGGAATGGGTTTTCCTATAATGTTTTTGATAAAAATCTCGACACTTCTGCATGCAGGTTCTGTATCAACAACGTGTTTATATTATTCCACTGGGGCTTCCTTGGGGCAAGGAATCAGTGGTGGAGTCTGTGCTTGGTAGCTAGACAACACATGTGAGTCCAACTCCTCTAGGAAATGTTGGACTTCTTGGGTCAATGTTTATTTGGGATGGGTTTTAGTCCTTCATGTTCTTCCTGTGATGCCGATACCCTCCGTGCTTTTGTAGTGCAGACAGTCTGGGGCTGCAGCACAGGGCGTTGGTCTTGGGATCACACTGTTGTGGCTTGGGGTGAAAGAGCCTGGTGTCCCTGGTCCAACTGGGATTGCCAACTGTGTGTGACTTAAGTGTGCTGTGGGCACTGGGCAAAGCTGAAAGTGGGGATGAGGTAGAAGGATGAGTGATTTATGTTGAAATGTAGACAAAGAAACTGAGCGCTGCAACAGAAATACCATGCAGGGATGGACAGAATGCATGGGAATAAATAAAAGAATAAGGGGATGCATGGACTGATGGGTAATGTGGGAAGAGCTGATCACTATCACCTAGAAATCCTACACCAGTATAGACTTCCTATGCTTCCCCCAGACCATGCCCCTTCCAGACTTTAAGTCTCAGCTGATGTTGCCCTTTTAGGAGCAGGCAGGAGATAAGCAGATGTGGAACACACAGTGGATTTTATAATAACATGGTGGTTATAGACAATTGCCTAATGAGGACCAGATGGTCAGTTTTATTTTAAGTTGCCCTTTAACAACATTCCCATCTAAGCTGTGTTTTTTAAGTAATAGGTTTTTAATGAGATGCCCATAACATCTTGCAAGACATCGGGTTTTAATCATGTGGACCTATTTAAATGGCAGTGTATGTCTTTAGCACTCCTTCTATGTTTTTATGGTGTTTAATTCCTTCCCACCACCGTTCCTTACCCCAAACCTCAAATGGGCTTTGTCAAAGGGACTATTCCTCCCAGCGCTGGATGCTGCCCCTGCTGAACTCATCTGTGCTATTCCAGACTGAGGCTGAGGACAGACCTCCTTCCAGGAGAGGGGAAGCATCTTCTCCCTCACCTCCTGGAGGTCAGGGTGCAGCTCTGCTTTACGAAATAAAAGCTCTGATTATAAATGCTGCTCTTGGATGGAGAAGGCAGGGAGTGGCGTGATTTGTCTTGCAAAGATACTATTGTGAAGCCAAGCAAGCATTTTCTTTGGAATATTGCCTCTAAATCCCCTGGGCAGCACCATGTGTCCATGCTGCAGAGGATGCCTGAGAGCCCAGACACACAGTGGACATTTTGATGGTAATAAGCCCTGACAAGTGACAGAAAATATGCAAATCCCTTGCTGTATTCTCACTTCAGGAGGGGGACGTAACTGCACAGGATGTCAGCAGATCATCCCCACTTCTTAGGTGGGGACACTGAGGTGAGCTACCTGTCCAATGTGTGAGAACAGAGCAGAAACCCGTTTCTTCCTTATCTACCAAGTTAGGTCCTGGATTGCACAGGTAGCTCATCTCATCTCTGGGAGCTGTATTACAGTAACCCCTGCTTCTTGCCTCAACATGAGGCCCATGGGTTCCTGCTCTTCACCTTTATGATCTGCATCAGCCCTCAAGACAGCCAAACCTTCCACGGCCTTCCCAGTAGAGACCAACATGACTTGTGCTTCCATAATGTGGATAGTTCGGGCTTGGCAGTCGGAAGATGTCGCGCTGTACGGAAAGGTAGGGCCCCCCCCTCCTCTCCTGACAGCCAATAGCATTTAGCCTGTGAAGTAAGCAGACAGAAGTGACTCTGTAAACCTAAGTTATATAATGTTGTGCTACTCATCAATAAATGCCATTTGCTGTCCACCACATTGGTGTCTGTGAGCTGATGGCCCGAGCGGCCTGGGGTTGGCCGCCGTGCCGTTCCTGAACCAGGTCGCCACGCCTGCGAAGGCAACACCATTTGCTGGTGCTCAGCCCAATAATGAAAAAACCCCCTGCTGTAAGAAACCTGTTTGCAGCCATGCAGAGCAAAAAGCCTCCTGTCGGGACTCTCACCAGGCAGTCCTCATGTAATATCCGTGGGGTCCTTTCCTGCCTGTCCCACTCTTACAGACATCAGCAAACACTGGACAAAGCAATGCGTGACTTTCAGCTCTTGCCCATCTGGGGATTTCATTTTTCCTGTTGATGTCAGAGGTTCTGTGAAACTGCAGATGAGATCAAGCTCCACTTTTCTTCTTGGAGTCTTGGTTGCTCTTTGGTGGAGCTTACACTGAGACCATGACTATTGGTAAAATGACATCAGTGTGTTTCAAAACATTATTTGCTTTTCTGTTTTATTTTGGGTATTTTCCTGTTTACGCAGTTACCTTCCAGCATCTGCAGACACTTTCCACTCATCTGTGGGTGGAGGAGGCATACTGGTGAAAGACACTGAGGTTTGGGGGCACTCACAGCCTTTTCTGAAAAACTCCTTTTTGAAGAAGTTCACTCAGTCAGCCTCAGCAAAATACATCATCTGCTTGCACCAGACTCAGCCCTGTTTGCTTGGCAGCTCTTCTGTATTTAAGAACTCTTGTGAGTAGACACTGGGAGGCACCAAGAAGCCCATCTTGTGTAGGGCATAAAACAAAAGGAGCAGAGAAGAGGCTGTAAGCGATTATTTACTGAGGAGTTGAAGTCCAAATGTGACCTTGATCACGCTAACAAGTGTGGCTCAGGTGGACTCTGTACTCACTTCTCAAGTCTCAGCATACAGTGTAAGTTATTAGGTGCTTTCCTGGAAAACCCCCCACTGAAGCAGATTCACCTACAGCAAGTTGCACAGGACTGCGTCCAGGTGGGTTTTGAAAAGCTGTGGAGAAAGATTCCACAACCCCTCTGGGCAGCCTGTTCCAGTGCTCCGTCACCCTCAAAGTAATGAAATTCTTCCTCATGTTCAGCTGGAACTTCCTGTGCTTCAGTTTGTGCCCGTTGCCCCTTGTCCTGTCGCTGGGTGCCACTGAAAAGAGTTTGGCCCCATCCTCTTGACACCTGCCCTTAAGGTACTTACAAGCATTTCTAAGATCCTCTCTCAGCCTTCTCCAGGCTAAACAAGCCCAGCTCCCCTAGCGTTTCCTCGTAGGAGAGATGTTCCAGTCCGCTAATCATCTTAGCAGCCCTCCTCTGGACACTCTCTGGTAGCTCCTCATCTTTCTTGAACTGGGGAGCCCAGAAATGGATGCAGTACTCCAGATGTGGCCTCACTAGGGTAGAGTAGAGGGGAAGGAGAACCTCCCTTGACTGCTGGCCGCTCCTAGCCTCTCTCCTCGTGCTAAAATTATGGGCAAGACATTTCACCTGCTCCCTCACAATAGGAAGGAAGTGAGTCTGGAGTCACCAGTGCTGCTCAGTTGTAGCCTGGCAAGTAGGATAAGTACCCCAGATCTTCCCAGACAACCTCTGGAAGAATAGACTAGGCAGCATTTCTGGCAGATACTGATCATTGATAGCTAATGGCTTTTCTTTCCAAGGTTTCCAGCTGAAGCCTCTGCCCTCAGCCTCATTTCCAATGACATTTGCTTGAGGAAAAGGTGGAGAAGCAAAGCTCCGAGCTCTGAATCTTCTCACAGCTCTTTGTTGAAGCAGGAGCAAGCAGGAAATGGTCTTCTCCATCCGAAGAGTGGCAAATGGATTCCTGCAGTCCCAGGAAAGGGCTGATGGGGTTCAGCCAGGCTGCAGAGCTGTCCTGGGGACAGAGAAGGAAAAGGAAACGTTGGCAGTGATTGAAAACTGCTCTACATCTAGTGCAGGGGCATGGAGTGGCTGCAGATGGAGGCTCATTCTTGAATCACACCATCAGCAAGACAGAGAGAAGTGCCCTCTGAGGACACACCTTGGTGTGCAGCACTGCTCCTTGCTGAGAGGTGTGCACAGCCCAGAGGGGCTGCTTGCCTTGGAGCAAATAGCAATGCCTCAGTTTCCTTCACAGCCTCCCCTTTGGAGGTTTGCTGGCTCCTGCAGCCTGGCGTTTGGTTAGCTAAGCAGCGTCTGTGTGAAGTGGAAAGTGTGTGTGAGCACAGGGGCTGGGGCACAGAGCCACAGCTGGGCTTAGGGCCCTGAAGCGTGTTGTCTGAGCCAGCAGTTGCTCTGTGGGTTCAGGGAGCTTTCCTTGGAGCCATAGCAGCCTTGCAGGCAAAACAACGGCAGTTGGAGGGAGCACCGTGTGTGTGTGTGTGTGTCTGGCACAGAGCTAACACCCCCTTCTCCTCTTCCCACCCACCCTCCAATGATGGGGCATGTTTCCTGCAGACACATGGAGTCAGTAATTTGTGGTGAGCTCCACTGCCTGACAGTGGATGGAGGAACCTCAGCACGGCTGGGAACGAGACAGACACACGACAAAGGGGCAAGTAGGGAGATGGAGTTTGGCTGGCAAAGAGGTAGAAGTGGGAAAACGTTGAGATGCCGTCCCGCTGCGGTTACGCCTTGCCAGGAAGTTGGCTTCTCTGAGCCACGGAGAGCTGCTTCACGCCCAGAGCACTCACTCCTGGGTTGGTGCCAAAAAATGGGCTGGGTTGCTCAGCTCTGCACTCCCATGGTGGTGTGAGACAGAGCTGATGGGCTCAGCCCCTCTTCTGAAGTCAAGGCTTGTTCATCTAGCTTCTTGCTGCTGCAAGAGGAGGGGGCAGCTTGAGAAACTTGGTGTCAGCTGGTGATTCTGTTTGGGCACGTCAGTCATGTCCCCAAGGCAAACAAGAGAGCCTGAAGCAGTCTTACAAAATGAGGGAGGCTGTAACAAATCCAGTGGTGTTTATCCCAGTGTTGCCTGAGAATTGCAGCTGCAGGAGCAGCAGGATTCAGAGGGCTCTGTTGGCAAAATGAGCCATGGAAAGGCTGGCAAGGAATTGCTGCTAACAGTACAGGGACCTTTGGCCAAGTGGCTCCAAGGCCAGCCATGCCATAGATCCCTGTGTCAGCTTGTTGTTTTCCCTTCTGTGATGATGGAGACATTGCACTCTAGTATCTTCCTTGTGGGAAGAGAGGGGGAACTGGCTTCCCATCAGAGAGAGTGAGACCACCAGACACAGCCCCAAAGTACAAACACATTAAACCAGTCTCTAAGGGAGATTACTATGAACTGTTTCCTAGAGGCCAGGTCAGAAATCTCAGCAGACAGCCTTTATTCCCATTGTCCAGGGACTTGCACTAGAAACAAACCTCAGAGCAGAGCACCGATTTTTAGCCTGAGCTTTGTAATGCCTTTGATTCTGCTCTGCTGGAGATGACTGCCCCTCGAAGAGTGAGGCCACCAGCTTCTACCAGGCTCTTTGTAAGGAGGCATAGCTGGCCCCTCCTGTTCTCTGTGGGAAGGGACAACCCCAGCAGAATAGTTGGGGTGCTCAAGATGAAGTCTTGAAGGCTGTGACTGCTTTGGTACTGAGTTGAAGTCCTGCCTGTGGCTGCTGGCAAGGTTCTGCTAGCTGTTTTCCTCCAGCAAAGCCCTCTTGTGTTCCCATGGGTGGCCCAGAGGCTTCTCCAAACCCAGCAGTGTCTGGGCTCAGAGGACTGCAGCACCTTGGACGCTGTGGGGAGCATGGTTTGGTTTTGGCTTGTTGCATATTAGCGCTCTCTACTCTTTGATCAAAGCTGTGACCATTGGGCAGCCTGGCCTTGGAGCATAAATGTAATAAGTAATGGTGCACCTGTATGTGGATTGGTATGGCTGAGTTCATCTCTCACCCTACTGTGCTGCAGGATCCCTAATGCAGGCTGTATCCTCCTTCTCAACACTTCTTTTCACCAGTGTGGCAGTAGTTTCCGATCTTTGAGATCTCTTCCCTTTGAGCACACTCAGTGGAAAGGACCTAAGGCTTTTGGAGATGCTAAGGATGGGGCAGATGGTGAGAGTGTGACGCACAGACAGGCAGATTGTGTAAGCTCGTTCATTTAGGGAACCACGTTTAAAATAAAAGGCACTTTGTAAAATAGGAGGGACTGGAAGGTGGGGTTTGTAGGACCCACATCTGGGTCCTTGATTGCTTGGTTTCAGAAATACAAAGCAAAGCTGTTAGCAAACAATAGACTATGAGCCCTTGTCACTCACCCCTCTGTTTATCCTGAGAACAGAGACATGGAAACTTTCCCTTTCTGTTATTGTTCCAGTGGAAACACTTTGCCCCTTTAGCTTTCATCAGAAAGGATGCAGCAGGCATCTAATTAAACCTCCACACAAGCTCTTTTCTTTCCTAGCCAAAGCTTTTCCACTGCAGCTTGACTTGACTGGAAGGAGCCTTTCTGTCCTGCCTCCATGAAGCCCTTGGGCTGAGCCACTTGAGGGAAGGCTGAATATCTCTCATGAAGGGCTTTTTTCTGTTTGGGTGTGCTCTGGTGCTACTGCTGCTTCCCATGCTTGGCCTCATCCCACTTCCTTCTAAAAGGTGGTTCTGCTCTGTGTCAGAAGGGGACAGGGAAGGGCAGGATGATGGGTGCTTGACCACTGGCAGACTACTTTGGTTTCTCAGAAGGCATAGGTTCCTGGTGATACTTCTTCTTCAAAGGACATGTGGTGTAGATGCTCTGATGGCTATTTAGGGTTGAACTCCCCTCAGACATGTTTCCCTTTTAAGAGTAGGATTCAGTTGAAGATGAACACTCCCAGCTGTTGGTGTCTAGATATGATGGAGCTTCCATTATGGAAGCTGGCTGAAAGTGACTAGCAGGGTTAAAAATTACCTGTGGCAAAGCAGGCATGCATGACACCAGTCATGTTTCTTGGGAAGTCAAGGTAACAGAAGATGGCAGGCAAGTCCTGGCTATGATCTATGGCTGCATGGCAGAGGTAAGGATCATTGTCTGAGATGCCTTTACCACCGTCCTGCAGGCTTGGAGGTGATGTACTCTGCCCAAGCAGAGCAAAATCATGGAGATCTTTTACTCTGTGTCCACAGGGACACAAGGGTTGTTCTGGTTCCCAACTCAATGATTGCACAAGTGGTTTGGCTGATGCAGTTAGTCATGAGAGTTGGGGCTGTGTTTGCATTGCATGCAGGACAGAGTGGACACCCGAAACTTTCAGGAAGGTGGTGGCTTGCAACGCAGCGAAGTGCAGATGTCCAAGTTTGTCATGTCTCCTGACGGGGCTTGCAATTATACTGCAGCACATCTGTATTTGTAACCTCAAGTCTATCTGCGATTGTGGATCAGCTGATGCCTGTGTTATGTGACCACTGGGATGGAGTGTGCTTGGGAGAAGCAGATGGCGAATACTCAGTACATAAGGAGGACTGGAGTTTGTACTGACAACCTTGGCAGGTTCTTGAGACAGGTTTTGACTATACGTGTAGAAACAGGAAGCTGTAAAATTTTTTGGCTACAGAACTGGACTGTGGAGGCTCTGGAGAGCTGGGTTGTGTTCTTGGTCTGGCTGTTCCTCCTGTCTTGTTGGAGACACTTCTTTTTAAACGTGCTTTGCCTCAGTTTGCCCTGGTCTACTCTCACAGTCAAATTGCAACCATTTTGACAGCCTTCCTCACTGGTGGTTGTGATCAAGATAGAGACGTCTGCCAGCACACACCAGCTGTGGCACTCAAACCAGATGGCCTCTGTTTGTGTCCTTAAATCAGCAAACATTTTTAGAAGGAAATAGGCAACACATTATCCTTCAGAGAGACTACTGGACCCCTTCCAGGTGTAGCCAAAAGCCATTCCCCAAATCCTTGCACATCTCAAGGGCTAGCTGGCTGACTTTCATTGCTCCTCAGATGATCTGACGGTTCCTGGGTCTCATCTGATCACACGTGCTTCCTCTGCCTTTGCTGGGATCCTATCCAAGACTGGATGACTGCAACATCACAAGGACATTGATAGGAAACCTTGTCATGGGTCTGGAGAGTACCAGCCTTAGTTTTAAATGGGGCTGACGTATCTAGATGGAGGCACAGCTGGGTCAGAATCTGACCCCTCTGAGAGGCTCCCATGCTTGGAGCAAAGGTGAACATTCATTTCATTCAACCCAACACTCCTGCTGTGAGTTCAGCAGTGTGGCAGGATAAACAGTGAATCAGAAACATTTGGAGCCAGGCAAGGAATAAGGAAAGTAATGAGATCTCAGGCATCAGTGGAGGGATCATCCTGGGAGCCAGGGAGGAATTAGCCCCTTCCTCCATTCCTTTTAGCCACACGAAATTGGCCAGGTGCAGTGTGGCAGTTTATTGCTTTCCTCTGAGGCATTAAGTTTTGGCTGCCATCAGAGAAAGGATATCAGCACACTGGTTTGGGATGGAAATCTCCATTCCTGTCAGTGGAAGCACCAATATTTCATTGAGTAAGAATGTACTGGGTCCAGAAGAGCTTTTGCCTCAATGAATTTGCTTTTCCCAGGAAATGTCAGTCTGAGGGGAACAACCATTTCCATCCCATCACTTTATACCTGGCTTTCTGCTGGATGAGTGGCTGTCAAGCACAGGGGCAAGCAATCCCAAACCTCAGTCGTCATCTGATCCTAGTTAGCCACCTTAGCTATGAAACTGATCCCCTTCGGCTCCTGGTGAGGGCTGTATAGACACAGCTAAGCTCAGTCGCCAAAGATTCCAATGCTTTGAAATACCTCTATCATAATGAAAGATGTCTGTGCTTATATTCTGGACTCAGGGTTCAGGCCAATGAGAAGTTCAGGACATAAGGGAAACCACTGACTGGGTTTCCCGTTCTACTCTTCTCGCTTTCTTTGGCTGTTTGACCTTCCTGGAGTTTGTTTGTTTGTTTTTCTTCTGTTCTGTGAATCACATTCAGACTTGGTGTGACTGTAGGAGCTGATAGAGTTACTCCCAGGTTGAACGTTAATTTCTTTAGTTTTATGTAAAGAAAGCAGTTCATATGCCCCTAAGTCGAGGCTGTGTATCTTGCTTATGTGTTTTAGTTCAGTGCTTTAAAAAAAAAGGCTTTGCTGGAAAATGCAAGATGAGTCAGATGAGTGCTCAGATGATTCATTTTCACTGCAAAATCCACAGCTCTTGACTTTTCCTCCCAATTCTGAGCTCCCCTTTTTCTTGGTTCAGCCTTCCCCAAAATGCATGGCAGAAAAATCCCATTATGTGAGGTGTCCTTCCTCTCATCCTGGAGCTATCTGTGCTAAAATCTCACAGCAGACCTAGAGGGAAGAGGAGGAGGAGGTCTTGTGTAGAAGCTGTGATTTCTGAAGCCAGATTTGACCACACCACATCCATTTGGTCACATAAATCAATTCTACAACAGTCCTGCCATATCACTGCAGCTGAAGTTTGACAATCTAAATTGGTATGATGTTGTGGTATTCTCTCAGAAGCACAGTACACTAATGGAGGAGTTTAACCTGTTCAAATGCATTCTGTGGGAGCAGCAGTAAGAGGATGGAGACCCTAGAATAAAGAAGGGGTTGTTTTTTCTTCTTTTCCCTAAAGTAACTGGATCTGCCTTGCTATCACCAGGAGTATGGACTTAGAAGGAATTACGGAGACATGGTAAGACTCAGTGGTATGTGTCCTGTGCATAACATGGAAGATTTCTCTGGTGCTTTGGGAAAAACTGAATAATTCTGACCTGAAAAAAATTGGAAAGTAACCCTGAAAAAAGCTGTGTAGCTGCAATCTCCGCTTTTCAGCACTGGGGGACAGATCAGTTCCAGGCAATCTTGCCCAGAGAAGGAGCCAAACCTCAAAGGCTATCGGCCACATGGTTCTGGAAAGCCACAGAAGTAGTATTGATGCTACCATTTTGCAATGAGGGGAGGGAGGAAATAAAAATATTTTGGGAGATGGGTTGTGAAAGCTGAAGGAGGCTTTTTCAAGCAAGAAATTGCCTGACCGTGAGTAAAGATGGAAGACTATCTCACATTCAGAATCCTTTTTGCAGAACTACTATGTTCAGGCTTCCTGAGAGAAAGGGAGTAAATTCCTAATTGTTGAGTTAGAGGTTAGGACTCAAGAATTTGATATGAACTGGCTCAAATGCAAAATATGTTTTCAACAGCATGTTTTCAACAGCAAGTCTGAAAACCAAGTATCAATTCAATAGCCAGTTCTACAGGACTGCACCAACCAGCGTTGTGCTGCTTGTATTACCCTCTGCCCCAACAGATTTCATTACATTTCCAAAGTAGTATAGCTCAGGAGCCTGGTTTTCCACTTAGGCAAACAGGATGTTGAGGTGTCCCAACAGTTATGAACAATGAAGCACATACTGTCTACAGACCCTGCATAAGACAGCGGTAGTCTCTGCATCAGGTCTCATCTGGTCTCCGGTTGTCGATCAGGCCACCACATCGTCCCTGCAGATGTGGTAGGTATTTGGGAGGGGAATGTGAATATTTGAACTTCTTGCCCAGGGTGAAGGGTACACGTGTGATTTAACAGGGAACCACAGGTGCATTTTTTGCAAAGTGACATTTGAGAGACTGTTGTTTGCCAACAACAACAGACCATGATCTGGTCCAGCTTTGCCCTTGTCATTCCCTGCTGTTCAGATGCTGGGGAAAGCAAGACCTTCCAAGTGAGGATTCAGTAAAGACAACAGTGAGGCAATTGTGAAATGAAATGCACCAGTGTTTCTGCAGTGAGGACAACACAACTGCTTCCATAAAAACCCAGGAGGTGTGCCGCTGCTGAATGCTCTGGCCAGCTGCCGCTAATGAATCATCCAGCTCCTGGATCAGTCCCATGAAGGGGAAGGAAAATGGATCCAATCCAGAGAGATCTTGGGAGTTCATTGCAATGTGATAACCCTGTTTACTACTCTAAGAACTCCAGAAGTTCAGGAGGTGCTGGCAGAACATCTGCTTATTGCAGGATCTTGCCAGCCACTCTTTGGAGATACTAGCTCTGTGCTTCATTTCTCCATTGAGAAGCCTCAGAAACAGTACATTATTATATCCTAAGGAAGACTAAATGGGTCTAGGAAGAAGTAACTCTGCTTCTCTTCCCAATAGAAACTCAAAGCTCTGCTAAACTTTCAACAAGTTTTAGCTCAAGTAATTCTTCCAGGGCAGACCAGGTGGATGCTGTAGGCCATATTGCCCTTATGGTTCCTCTTTTTCTTTTTTTTTTTTTTTTTTTTTTTTTTT
>Ga0065711_1027340_pt1 | contig 50711 bp, 20 predicted proteins | sample Hoacrofraction12_FD_59098 | JGI IMG/M metagenome (GOLD analysis project Ga0065711, IMG submission 59098) | Hoatzin crop microbial communities from Cojedes, Venezuela - Epithelial fraction 12 v2 (version 2) | ecosystem: Host-associated > Birds > Digestive system > Esophagus > Crop | place... | reverse complement strand
ATGAGGATAGGCTGAGAGTTGGGCTTGTTCAGCCTGGAGAAGAGAAGGCTGCGGGGAGACCTGATTGCAGCCTTTCAGTACTTAAAGGGAGCCGATAGGAAAGATGGGGACAATCTGTTTAGTAGAGACAACAGTGATAGGACGAGGGGTAATGGTCTTAAACTAAAACAGGGTAGGTTTAGGCTGGATATAAGGAAGAAATTCTTTACAATGAGGGTGGCGAAACACTGGAACGGGTTGCCCAGAGAGGTAGTGGAAGCACCATCCCTGGAAACATTCAAGACCAGGTTGGACAGGGCTCTGAGCAACCTGATCTAGTTAGTGGTGTCCCTGCTTGCTGCGGGGGGGGTTGGACAAGATGACCTCTAGGGGTCCCTTCCGACCCAAAACTTTCTATGATTCTAAGTTTCAAACAAGTAACTGTTCTGTTCCTCAGGGATCTCAATCCCAATACCCAATTACCAAACGATTTCCCAACATACTGCTTCCAAAGCAGAAAAAGCACTGAAATATGTATTGCAAAGAAGGGCAGATAAAAATCACTTGGCATAATTTGACTATCAAAGACAGGAGGAAGAAAAGCGAAGAAAAATGACTACATATATTCCTCATCCAAGTTCCTACACACCAAACCAACCTCATAGATTCGATGCTTTCAGTAATAAAACCTGTCATAACAGCATCAACTCCAAGAACGCTCCCAGGGCAACAACCATAACGTTTGACACCAGAGACTGAAGGATAGTTCTTTTACTTCAAAGCCACTACAAGACTTGTCTTCAAGTTTTGGCTTCAGCACAGCAGATGAACTACACGCCTGCTAGAACAATGCACCAAAGCACATTTCAGAGCACAAAGCAAGCACCGCATTCTTGGAGCTGGCAAGAAAACCTTTTTCACTCTCGTTGTGCCAGGCAGTGCTTCTCTTCACGAAGATGATGCATAAAGAAATGCACAAAATGCTATACGCACAAGCTAAAACGATGCATCAGCCTTGTTGGTTTCATTCATGTTACAGACCCCATGCTACCAGGACAGGATATTTTTCTTTTCTCTTCACTAAAGCTTTTAAAGCAGGCCAATGCAAATGTTACCCTTGATGTGACAGGATTTCTGTGCATAGAACACAGAATAGTCACCGATTCACCCAGATTTGTTCGCATATTAAAACCTGTAAGGATTTTCTGCCAAGTGACTCAGTACTTCATTTGGCCCTTTAAGGTGGGCTATATATGAGAATACTGCAAGACTCCATAACAACCTGGAAAATTTTTTTCTATCACATTTCTGGTCATAACCAACTAGATTGACTTCTTGCACTGCTCTTCCAGAAGTTATTGCTACTATAGAAACTTAGCCTCTTTGGTTTTCATGCCAAACTTACTCATGTCAACAACAAAAGCAAAACTCCTATTTACTCATGGAAGGGTTCAACTTCTTGTGACTTCATCTATTCAAGAAAAATATATGACACATAAGAGGTTCGGAATTTTTTTCTGTTTTGTGGTGGGTTTTTTTGTTTTGTTTTTTGTTTGGTTTTTTTTTAAAGAATCCTATTGAATTTTTAAGCCAGCAATGATGTCCTCAAAAATTTCTCCCATGTCACAAAACATGAAAGGAAGAACCTATAAAAAAATCATAAAAATTCCAAATTAGTTTCTGTAAAATTCTACATATTTTATCATTGTTGAGTATCATAACACTCCTACAGAAAAGCAGAAAACAGAGGAAAAAGGAAGGGGGAGAGGAACATTTGTTTCAAAAAAAAAAATCTTCAAGATCATGCCAAATGGAGAAAACATTGCTCTTCTCCCGATACTTCTTTCCAGAAAGGCTGATGAAATTAAGAACTATATACAACCCATGCATTCACTTGAAATGGCTTTTTAACATATGACAACCAAAAAAGAAAAATGCAATAATGTTATACATGAAAAAACCCCATTGCATATTACTGAGAGACTGTAATTTCATTTTCATACTTGCCTAGGAGTCACGAGTTCTGCATTATGTGGCATCTGAGTATACAGACTTATTATTTCAGTATTTTGCAGAGTCTCAGTAGCATATGTTCCCCAACTTTCTTCTTTGCACATAGCTCTTCAAACTTGCAGCTAATCAAAAGAAATTTCTGGGATCTTACCTTCCATTTTTAGTGCTGGCCTACTTAAAAAAACCAAAGGGAACACAGCGATAGTAAGACATGCTTCTCTTTTGGAAAATAAGCAAAAGGAAACAATACCTCTGTTCCTCCCTTGATCAGATTATTGAGGCACCCAGGTTCAGAGAGTCTCAAGTACTGTTAACAATTCACCCAGCCCAGTGTAACATGTGGAAGGAAAGTAGCTGGGGAAAACAGGCAACCGGCAGCTAGAATAGGTTTGATGTAACATCAAACCACACGCACAGCCACGGCCCTCTGGGGCAGGGGTGGTGGGACACCTTTCTTTTGACTAAACTCCTGGACTCCTTCTGCCCAATTCAGTTTCATTGGATTCAGTTAAATTCCTTATCTGTGACTTCCTGAACAAGCACTTGTCTGTCAGATTCCCACGCTTCATTCATTAAGCCCACCAACTGCAATTTGCAAAGGCAAGAGCAGGATCATCACACCAATCAATTTTTCCACTGATCAAGGGTAAATGGCTGGTAACAAAACCTTGACAGATCACATGGAGGCAGCTGACTTTGAGCAAGTAAAGCCTTTGAGAAAAGGAACTGTATATGTATCATCAGTACACGCTAAGTATTTCTGCAAAACTTACCCTAGGAAATAAGCTAAGAACTAACTCTGGCCTAGATTTCCACTGTCCCCAATCTTCCTTACTGTTTCCATCAGAACTAGTTTTCTTTACGCCAGTGTACGTCCAAGATGACTGAAATAACAGCTGAGTGACAAATTAATAGGGAACACAAAAAACTTAAGCATTACATCAAGAACTACGCCGATTCCATCATCGTGGGATTCTACCATACCATAACAGACTCGACTACACTATGTTAGTAACTATGCATACAAAGCAGCCCACATCCTAATTTGGGAGCAAACTTGATTTCACAGCTAGGGGCTTCCTCTGTTTTAGCATAGTCCAAACTGAGGCCTCAGGAAAGCTGATTTGCTGAGCTCTTCCCAGTATCCTAAATTTCAGTGCAAGAGGAGAGGCTGTCTCTTCTCAAACAACCCCTAACTGAACTGGCACCAAACACTTCCAGGTGCCTGTTTGGCAGACAGTATTCCCAACCAAGTCAAGCATTGTCATCATGTTGTACCTATACTGCAAATCAGTGGAAAAGGGAGAAAATAAAAATGTGGACTCTCAGATTTATCATGAGTGAAGGAACAGGTGACAAATGAGGTTCCAACCCCCGCATCAGTTCTGACGAGAAAACGACATGCTTTCCCTCACAGCACAGGAAAGCACACGTGCAGCACCCACATCTGTACTGCAGCTGTCTCCAGCCCTTCTGCTTTCTGCAGAAGCTTCAGGAGTCTAACAAATGCATTGATTACAATTTAAAACGAACCTGCACTGGAAGGAGGGAGAGGGGGAAGGAAAAAATGATGTGGCAGGTACCCTTGGCAGCAGTCTAAAGGACAGGCATTTACAATTATGGGATTGTTTTAACCAGGCAGCTTTCCTTCCTCTGAAGCATTTTTGTCCTCTGCACACTGCAGCTTATCCGATGTGCTCAGCAGTTCTATTTACACAGATGCGACTCACCTTAGAACTGCCTCAGACAATGCACCTCTTCCACTTTCTCTTAAAAAAATAAAAACAACAACAAAGGAAAAATATTGTGGAAATGAGATCTCTTTCTAAAGTTCATCCTGAAACGTCGACAAGACTGTAAAGACTACACAATATTCAAGATTCAGACTGTTCAAAACCGATGTGGGGGTCTCAGATGAGCAGAGGGGAACCGCTAGACCAGAAACTGTCATCCTCATTCCATGTGACACTGCCATATGCCTAGCACTGCAACAGCATCAGGAATAAGAAGATCCATGACCTCATCTGCATACAGAACATCATTTCAAAGGTGTCTTCAATGGTCAGACAAGTTAAACAGTTCGGTGTTTTTGTGGTTTTTTTTTACTGTAGTCCCTTAAGTGATACTGTGGTCCCTTAAGTGAATTGTTATATTGAGGACATTCCTTTAAAATAAGAAAAATATGCAAGAAAGCAGGGAAGCTTGGCAGGAAAGTTAGGTAGACATGTCCCTGGAGATCTCTCGTCTAAAGTCTGGGAAAAACAGGCTCTAATCTACTCTGGTACTCCATAGACTGCAAAAGAGAAATATTTTGCAGATGGTGTTCCTGAGGGGGCGTGGGAGGCAGAGAAAAATAACTTCTCCAGATTAAGTCTTTCTACAATGCCTAAAGGTAAAAAGGAATCTGATTTCTCTCACTTCTTCAAATTCTGCTTCTTGTTGTTTAGCTCAATCCTGGGTGCTTCCTTCTCTCAGTTCCCTAGAACCCCATCCACATGCTTCCTCTCCACTACCCCTTATTCCCTTCAGCGAGGCAAAACTGTTCCAAGGCTGCAGCCACCTGGTCACCACGGTCACCCAGTCTTCACTTCCCAACAGCTCTTTCCTCGTAAGAGCTCCTCATCAACTCTGCAACAAGCAGGGGATTTTCTCTCTTTTCTCATCTGTGTAACAGGGTTGGAACAGCCAGACTCACAGCCACCGAAACGGAGTTAAAGTGATCAGGGCTTCTTGGGTACACATCCTTCCTTCCCCAGAAGACTGCATATGGGCTCAGTTTCAAGGACCTACATTGAAACTGGGAGTTGCCAAAAGTCACAACGGCTTCGGAACAATTTACTCATTCATTACTAATACCAGCAATAAGACTGATGTGATAAACAATATCACTTCCCACTAGAAAGCAGTAAGCTGTTCTTACAAAACAAAGCAGAAAACTCTCTTATCCTGTCCTCTATCATGTCCCAGCTATTTCAGTTAACTACAGATGATATATCATCTACAGCAATGTCTTTTGTTTAAAATCATAGTGTCAACTGCACGCTCATAAAAATCCTTTGTTCTCCTAAGTAAAAATGTTTTGGTTTTTTCGTTTGTTTTAAAGCTCAATACAAAAAGATCAATCTCTTCCTTTATGCAGACCTAACGCCCCAATTGGCAAAAGTTAATAGCAATAATCTCTACCCAGAAAAGGCAGAGTTGTTCCCAAATTCCTCAGCTGTAAGTAATCTTATGTGAACCACTGTGAAAGAAGTAAAACCCAGCTTGTCCTCATATGCAGACAAACTGAAGTGTCAGCATTCCTCAGTGAGCTCCAAAGTCAGAGAAAGCTGTTCAGCACATAACACGTAGGTCTACGTGCAGTTAAGTATGTGCTGAAATGCTTCTATGAAGTGAAGGGCCAAGACAAAGCTCCTAAATAGCAGCCACTTCTGCTCCATCAGTTGTTACGTTGTGAAGTGCAGCCTTCTTGGATCGCGAGACTCCACCATCAGCCTGCCCAAGAAGAATCCAAGATGTGCTCTCCTGTTTCAGGCCTGCCAGGTACCATCGCTAAGCAGGCAGGACAGACTTACAGGAATAGGAAGGAAAGGTTCTCCACTAGCTCTTTTGTTCCCATCCTTTTCGGAAGGATGGAGTGGAATTAAAGCTCTCAAATCACCAGAGCTATTAAGAAACCAGGAGGTACTCCAGCTACCTGCAGACTCACACAGAACACAGGACCACTGCTTTGGTACAGAAACTATGCAGGATGACCTTGAATCTCCCTCTCAGGTACAAAACTCATGTAAGTATGCCTCGCCTCACACTTGCTCTGACATTTCAAATGCCATCACTAAGATGTCCTTATTGCACTTGGTTTCAATGGGCAAGTCCTATGAATGGAAACTGAATCAGGGCAGAGTCGGTTAAACAAAATTTTTGCTTTGCTGCTGCCTAATTAGACGATGCTGGCTAATCCTCTGCATTGCTTTACAGTGAAAGGAACCCAGCAGGAGTGTTAAGATGGGTTTGTAAAGAGCTAAAAGCCATGAATTATTTCCTTTTACAGGGAGTATTTCTCTTGCACAAGTTGCTTCATCAAGTGTTCTTTTCTAAGGCTATATTATCCACAAAATGTCTCTCCAGCCTTCAGCGTTAGAAGTTCAAAGAACAGCATAAAAACAGAGAAGAGAAGAAAAAGCTGGACACCATCTCCTACAAAATTTTCCATACAGAAGTGACTACAATGAGAAACGATTTCCAGGACTGGCCTCTTGACCTACCATTAAGTACAGAGGGACTATAAATTTTTGCTCTCCTCTTGCAGAAACGTTGACATGTGGTTAACTGTAACTATAACATAGCCCCTTACCAAATTCACTAAGAATTGCTCATGGGTTTACAGTGAGGCATGCGCAGGCAGCCCTTGCAAAGCTCAGCCCCACGCTCGTATAGCCTTGTTGGACTGAGAGAACCTTAACAGACTTCACACTGCTAGAAATTTAAATCTAAAACATTCTAATTGCTTTCGTTTCCTCAGAGATCCTGCTAAACCACAGCTACAAAATACACAAGTTGGAAATATAAAGGCCCCAGACTAAACTATTCAAGGATGGAAAATCATTATCAATCTTTTTTGAAGCTTTAACAGAATGACATCATCAACTCTCTCATTATGTCAAGCAGTTCCTATGGCAAGGAGAATTCAACTGCTCAAGCCTTCTTTTTTTCTCCGAGCTTAGCTCGTTAAGTTACAATCAATTAAGAAACATAATGGTCCTACTGGAAAGACAAGGCAAACAACAATAGAGGACCAATCAGCAGGGGTCATTAAAGCATAAGACAACCAGCACTGTTTAGGAACAAACGCTCCATAGTCATGGTCAGTATGTAAAGCGGTCTCCATTTTCAGTGACATCAGCCAAGGGAAAACAAATGCGCTTTGTAGCTGGTGAGTTTTCACTACAATCTGAAGTAAAACGACCTCAGTGCTCCAACATTTCACCTTTCATAATGAAGATTTCCCAAAATCATATAGACAGCACTCTTAATTTAACTTACAGCCTAACCCCTTCTGTGACTTGAGATACAAATCAAAAACTGCTGCCTACCGCTAGCCATATGTGTGCAAATCTAAAGAACACCAACAACATACTTACAGTGATCATAACTGGGAGAAACTCAACCCTCTACTGGCAGGATGCTCAAGGCCGTGTGTACCATTATCAGATTCACGTCAACTGCAAGTTACACCGACTGACTGCGCCACAGGGTATCTTCTTTAGGCTCCTGTATGTGCATCCCAAACTGTATTAAAAAGTACTCTTAGAAAAGGACAATTTTTGAACCACAACTTTATCCTTAAAAATAACACAACGTAAAGAGCCTTCCGCTCAACAGCACAGCTCCTGAAAGTGGTACAAGGTCAGATATGGCTCCTTACTTTAGTGACAAAACCAGGCCAACAGAACTGCCTACTTACTTCAATTACTTACCAACAGCTAATCCACCGGGAGCTATACGAGAGCTGCAGTACTCACCGAGGACAAATTTTTAAGTCTCAGGCTTACCTGAACAGGCAAATTGACTGAGCGATTCTCTCTTACCAATGATTAAGCAGGAATTTGGGTTAGTGACCGAGGAGAAAACAGGGACAAAAGACAGTTGTGTTCACAGAGCTCCCAGGTTTGTGCAAGGAAAAATATAAAAACTCCTACTTACATTGCAGATATACTTGGTCAGAAAACACAATGAATATACCCAAGTCCACACAGCTGTTTTCAAAGTGCAGCTGCTTTCAAAACAACTTCTTAGGTCTATCTGCAGGAAAGCCTCTAAATTGCATGCAGCTTTTTAGATCTCGTATTTTTATGGGCAGACAATTTTACAAGTACCTACTGCAATAATGCTCAAAAAAAAGGTAAATACGTATTTCTGCATACAATTAAAATAATAACTAGTTCCCATAAAGGACATACATGCAGGTATCTGAAACAATAGCTGATGCAGAATAGCTGACCCTGAGGAAGTATGCAGGCATTAATTAAGTCAGTACATAAATGCAGAAGATACACTGCTGGAAATAACTTTTGCTCAAGGTCACTGGTGAAGTTGTTTTAATGTAATTAATGCAATAGCATTTAGAATAGTTTCAAAGAAGCTGGCATAAAGCAGTAATTCCTATAAAGCACAAAAAGAAGCCAAGGACTGTGCATCACCTACAAACAAAAAAACCCACTCCACCCCTAGCTGACATTTGCCAGGCTGGGAGAGTGTTAACCAGATTCTGCTGACTCACCAATGCAGCTCAGTCTTTATCCCCTCCAAACAGGATAGAGAAGAAATGTCCCTTGAAAGTCAGGACCCAAAACGCAACTCCAGAGGAGAAAATAAAGGAATGAAGTAATTTTAACGTTAGCTGTTTTCTAGGAGAGTAAATAGCCTGTCTTCCCCCTTGGTATTCAGGTAATGGCACACAAGAACAAAATGGAAGAACAGCAGCCACAGGAGGATGAAACACCTCAGAACGTGTCTCAGACTGAACCAAAACAGATTTTATAATTTCAGTTCATCTTATTCCAAACTGTATGTGACCTATTTTAGGCCTCACTCGGAGCTGACTATAATTAACTGTAATTTGAACAGATTTCAATTTAATACATGAACTGGCTTGCTAAAAAAGATAGAAAACAGGGCAACTTCTAAAGTTAAAAAAAGTCAGCAACCCATTTATAAGTCAAACATCAGACAAAAATACATTGTATATCAAGTCTACATATTATTCTCTCCAACGCAACTCTAAGCTGAACATTTTACAGAGGCCTTTTTGCTACCTTAAACCTTAGCACAAGGACAAAATATGATTTCGTAGTCTGAAAAACTACTTCCCTCCCCAATAAAAATGCATGTTTCAAAATCTGCTTTCTTAGCATCAAGCAAGACTCATATTTGAGAATTTGTTCTTGCTTTGTAACGCATCCTTTAAAACATTTTGCAGACATTACAGGAATAGATGCATTGAGTTACCTAAGGAGAAGAGTCATAAAGAAGAAACGGAAACAAAAACATTCCATTGCCAAAACCCTACATGGCTACACACTTCATGGCTCTTATAGGCTTCTTCATTTCCATACGCTCCCCGCACACTACTCCACTCAAAACAATGTCCCCTAGAGTTCCCCTTCCCCCACACACCAATACTTGGAAGAAAAAAGTACTTGACCTCCAGCCCATAATTCAGCAGAAGGCTCACCAGGTTATTTATTTATATAAAAATCAGTTTATTCAGCTAACCTGTGGGTCTTCCCCAGCAATATTCCCTTACAGGGTGCTTGGTACACTGAGCTATAGGCTGAATGAGGGATTTTGAGCACAGCAGCGCTCTCATGGCCACTAGCTCCAAGTTACCATGACACCTACAGAGAAAAAAAACCAACATTAACTGAGTATGGAGCTCAAGCTTACCTCTTGGCCAAAGATAGAAGACACTGCCATTAAACCCTCATCTAAAATTAAGCACATCGCTTTTCTCCTTTGCCCCCCATTTCATTGACAAAGAGGGCTACTACGATTTCCCTACTTACTTATCTTGGAAATCTTTGAATAAAGAACGCATGATTAAAACAAGAATTTTGCTGTTACATAAAACTCAAGCTTGTTTAGGTTCAAATGAGATCCGCATCCTTGGTGAGACGTATACCTATCTCAAATCTCCCTCTCTCTTCTCTCCTCTTTCCTTACTCAAGAAAAGACGGCCATTTGCAGCCTCCCTTGCACTACCACCCCAGCACCACACATAATCCCAGGAGTGAAAACAAAGAGAAGAAAGTTCTGTTTCAGAAACTCATGCAGCCATTCCACCGGGGAGGGAACCCACAAAACAAAAACAAAGAATATTTATATCCAGGCCTTCCTTTTCCTCTCCCTCTCAGACACTCTTATCTACGCTACAAAATTTTCTCTGCCCACGAAGGTGAATTATCACAAAACGCCTTTTGTAGTCAACATGACAAACAGAAGAAACCTACAAGGATTTTAATTACAACTTGGCATACTGTACATTTCCAAACAGATAAATCTTTCTGCCCCACACGTCCATTTTGTTACTTAAATGACATTTCTGTGCTTTGTATCCGTACTTTGTTTGAAATTTTTATTTTTCTGGTAACTTTTGAAATAGACAGCAGTTTGTGGACCAAAGAATAAACCCATGAAACCTTACTTGCAAGGAAGGAAAGCAAAAAATCTCCCAGAGCCCTTATCTGTATCAGCACCTGCATGAAAACACCCACGGGATTTCACTCCAAACATCCCTTCAATGAAGATAGCTGCATCTGCTTCAAACTTCAGCGTCAGACTTATGCCAAAAGTTTTCCTGACTAATACTGCAAAGCCTGGCTGTGAACTGAGCTGCAATGACTTCAAATGGAAAGCAAGTCTGATAGCTTCGCAGTGCTCGCTGGCAAGCCGGAAAAAAGATGAGAGCTGCAAAGAGTGCTGGAAATGGAATTAATAAGTAGCAGATGAGGCAACATTCAAGTGGAGGAGATACAGTAAAAGCACTAAGAGACCATTCTGACTTGACAAACTTCAGATAAAGTAACTTCAAGTTGACAGAGCATAAATAGTCGCTGGTGATGTAAAAACATAATTAGGAGTACTTGGAAGTATTAACTTTCCCTGGGTAGCTGTCATTCCTACAGCCCAGACAGCACTCTTTTGCCTCCCTATAATTTAAGTTGCACCTGCTTTGCATCTAGCTTCCAAGTTTTTTTTTTGTTTTAATTCAGGAGAATAGTCTTTTTCAGAGAAAAGTGAGTTCCTAGCACCACAGTGAATGAATAAATACAGCAAAGGCACATGCAACCTCCAGCTTGCAGGGTGTTAAAAAGAAAGGCTTCGAACTCATTCCAGCACTTAAATAAAAAAGGCAAAGCTCAGTCATAATCATCATAGAGAGGAGGAGAACACACAAGCACACAAATGCAGTCCAGGTGGCCATCAGCAAAGTGTAAGACATCAGAAAAGCACTGCAGCACTAACAAGAGGCTGGGGCTCCAAAGTGTCCACACCTGCTCAGCTCTGGGCTGAACTGCACACCAGCAAAACTACTCGGATGCGCCGTCCAACACCAGAGATGTGCACAAAGGCACAAAGCTCTGTCATTTTACGGAATAAGTGAACTTCCAATACACTGCAAGCGCAGACAAGCTGAAAGAGAAGACTCAAGCGAGCGAGAACTTAGGGCAGGGACAGCTGTATGACCCCAGATGTGCCCTACTTCTCAGTCAACAACTCCTTTGCCCCCCTGCAGCACCTTGTAACGCAGCCAGACTGCGAGAGCGGATCTTTCCTACAGTGCCGAGAGCTCTTGCAGTAGTTCGCCATCTGGTTCTGCTCCTGCTCCTTGTTTCCATGCCACCCCACTCAGACACAGCAGTAAATGTGGTCTGACTGAACGGTGTCACTGAAACATTCACCTCTAGCAAAAGTGTCGTCCCAAAGACATAAGAGCGCGTGGACATAAGGGGAGCAGAGAGCAGTAAGACAAAAACAGAGAAGAGATACAGCACTGGAACACGAAAAAACCTCAAGGAAAGAAAACAGGATATAGATATAGGAAGCAAGGATTAAAAAAATTAATAGTCAGAAGAGTAGTACCCTGTCTGCTCACTCTAACAATTCTGCATCATAACACACTTCGTATGCTTCCCTGTAGCAGCATTTAATCCAATGGCTGGTATGTCAGAATCATCCCTTTCTGGAAAACGCTACTGATTGGGCTTTATCCAAAGTGAAAACTGTTAATTGTTTACATGAGCAACAGAAGCAGCAGCAATCAATCATCACCATTTTCTACTATTCCTCTTTGGTTCTCCATTTTCACTGCTGTGGTAGCAGTTATTCTTTACCACTAGCACCCCTAAATGAAAAGCATTACTCTTTATGTGGCTATTCTCATTTGCGCACTTTCACCCCACCCCCCCCAAACACAGGGCTTGTCACAGGGTTTGTTTAGCAAAGAATAAGGACACGGAAAAGAACCATCACTGAGAACAGACTGGGGATTCTGGCCTTCCAGCAGCATCCACATCAGGATAAAGGTTTCTAATAAAGACAGCAGCTATTAAAAAAGTATCCTTAAGTGTTCAGAGGCCCAGCTTGAGTCACCATGCAGTTCTGCCTTTCTGACAGCTGACCAAACTAGCACTGCCTGTTTTGAATTATAGCTAGCCCCTTATCTCAGCTGAGATTTTTATCTTGCCAACCCTTAGAAAGTCTCAACTGATATGCACATAACTACCCTTTCACTGAAGTTAAATCAAGTTTTCAGCTATTTTTCTATGCTATAGAGACTTACATGTCGTGCAGCAGCTGAGATGCAACAGACTTGCAGAAGAGCAGGTCCATTCATTCTTCAACATAAGGTAGGTCACCAGAAAGGCTGCCTTTTTGAACAGTTTTGAAAAATAGCATGTTCTTCCAAGCTGATCACGTGGTTTTCAACAATCATCACGCTTCGTATTCTGTCCAACCAAAACACAAGCCACACTGACCACATAACTGAAATTGCGGCTGGAAAATGGAAAACGTTTGCCTTCATGAATGTACTGACAGGAAGTAAATAATCATCCATTAAACACACAGAGACATAAACAACAACATTGCACTGTTCCGAGCTGTTTTGACTTGTCACAACTCAAAAAGTTTCTTTCTTATTGAAATAGATAATATGAACTCTCAGTAACTATACACCGATTCCCTGTCCCTGTTCAGTAAGGGTACATATCACTTCAGTTCTCCTAGAAGATTCAGCTACCCCAGCTTAAAATACCAATAAACAAGACCAGCTCCCTCTCCCAAAAGTCCAACTTTATCTTGACTTTTGGAAGGGGAAAAATAAACCCCACTGATACTACAAACGCATCCCACCCCAGCATGGAAAATTCATACCAAAAAAAAGCTCAGTCCTGTGATTAATCTTTGTTATACTTGCCCACTACCAACTACTGAGCTGTGAGACAGTTATAAAGTCACCTTCACTGAACTTTGGCCCCTCAGAGAAAGTAATATACATTCAAAATTATTGAACACTCATAATTCACTAAATGCCTTTGATCTTCAGCACTAGCTAAGATTTGGATTAGGCTTCAAGGCAAAACAAGTTCTTGCCCCAACAGGCCCAGCACATTCAGAGAAAACTCAACTGTATTTCCCTGTGATGGCTTTTTGGTGAGTGTTTGGGACTCAGAGAAGTGAAAAGAACCAAGCACAGCCATTTTAAAAGCACTGAATCCGTTCCAACAAGAGAGACGACCACTTCTGCCACACTGCCTCGAGCAGAGCAAAGCCTGCCTGCTGACCTGCTGCTGCTTCTGCGCAAAGGCTGCCTGCTGACCTCCGCTCGCCACCACCTTCTGCTCTCCTCTGCAGCAGCTTCAGTCAAAGGATGCTCAGGGATGCAGACTACCCCACAGGTACCCAACGCCGAAGGCCGCGAAAGGAAAGGAAGACAGTGTCTCTGCTTGCTAGTTTGCTTTTCTTGCCATACCTATGTAAATTGGGACTATAAACACAATCTCAGTTTACACGAGAGCAATTACACCAACAATTTCAATCACATCCCAGTCCCTGTAGTCTCACCAATTCGTCTCAAGAGGGGCAAAAGAGACTTTCAGAACTCAATATGAGGAAAAGATCTCCTCTGAGAGGGGAGAAAATTAAGCATTGATTAGCTACAAAATCCTGTAGCCTTCTGGAACTCCATTTCTGTGTGCAAAGTGTTTATTTTATTTCACCTGCAAACAGTGCTCAGAGATACAGGGATGCTGTTTTTTGAGCTACACATTTATTATTATTTGTGTCAGAAATCTAAGTGCAAGCTACTCAACCCTAGATTACATTTATAGTCCGTGGAAAAAGAAACTGACACCACTGCTCGGGGGGAATTGATTTTATCCTAAGGCAAGCATTAAAGACACCTCAGCTTTATCACCCTTGGGAGATGCTTATTTGTCTGCATCAGCTACAGAGCAGGCCCAGACAGCCATCCATTTTTTAACTGCACAAGTTGGGGCAGATGTATCCTGTCAGAGGAGGTGGTTTTTAACGCCACCGATCTGGTTCAGTGACTGGAACATTGTCAGGCAAAACTTCAGGACTCAATACAAAAAAAAGGTCACTTCAGCTCCTTGTGCAGATCTGACTGAAATTAAGATGACAATTTAACCTAGAACTGGGGGGTGGGAACCCAACCCAACAGTCCTGATTTTAAATAGTATTATCAGGTCACAACCATCTCTCTAACCTACATTTCAGGGGGGTAGGGGGGTGTTGTTTTGGCTCTACAAAGGTATAAAAAAGCTTCACATTTAGGCTCAGAACAGCTGAATACTGAATCAAGTGGATTCTAGCCTTAGAGATAAAGAAAAACAAACCTTTGCAGAAGAACTTGTCTGCATAAAGTTATTTCCAGCACAGCTGCTATGCTGCCAGATTTGGCAAAACCCAGCTCACTCTTTGCCTTGAAATACTGTCCTTTATCCTGATTGTGAAATAATAGTGCTCTCTTCTCCTAACCAATGATGTGTCCTGCTGTTTAATAGCCTGCATTTTACAAGACATGTTAATCAAGTTTCTTCAAAGTTTCCAGGAAAGAGCCAATAATTGCCATAATTCGTCTCTTGTTTATTTTATACTCCATTAATTGCTTTCATACTAAAACCATTGATTAGTTTTGCTCCCATCTGACTAAATGCAAATGATAAAAATATACAAATGCTCACTACTCTGCCACTTTTCTCAGGAGTTAAAATGGTATGCTGCTATCCTTTGGAAACATCTCCTCTAGCTGCTGTCAGGTACTCTTTATACGCAGGCTTCTTAAACATTTTCTATACAGGACATGCATCCTCGTGAATGTAAGTAAAACAATAAAGCCACAAAACAGCATTCAATGATGACTGAAAAAATCTAAAATTAAATCCTCGCCACTGGTAACAGGTAGACATTTGCCACAGCAGCTATGAGACAGCAGTTGCACCAGGTGAGGTAGGAAGCACAGCAGTAAGTTATGGAGCAGCAACAGATGCCTTTGAGGAAGCATTACCTCATTCTCCTCCTCCTCCACATTCATTCCCAATTGGAATGATGATATTAAATCCACACTACTTATAAAAGACAACAAGCAAATGAAGTGCCAACATGCACACAGCACAGAAAAAGCAGCGAGACAGAGGGATTTCTCCCTACTTCTTCAAGGCAATGCCCCGACCCAGCTTTCTCTCCCTGCTGAAGAGCATCTACACTAGAGCAAAATAATAAAAAACTTAAAACAAAAAACTCCAAACAAAAATAGTCACACTAATTTAATAGAGGGTGGAAAAACCCCACATAGAACAACTCATATTAAAGAAAAAGCATTTTAGGGGACCTTAGAAATACAGAGAGATGCCTTTTAAAGCACACAAGTGCCACAGAGATTTCCTTTTCCCTTCTCCCCCACACCTAATCTCTCTCAGTTGTACACACTGTAAACATATGAGCCTCGGAATATAATGAAACAATTGTGTTACAGAACAAATTTGTTCTTTTGCTTTATTAAAATAAAACAGCAGAAGGGGGAGGGTGTGAGACAGATTTTGAGATGAGAAAGCAAACCAATATTTTGTCCCAACAAGTCCTCCTGATAGCACATTTTTGCTGCAATATGTAACCCATTTCTTGTTTCTCCACACATTCTCAGTACCGCCAGGCAGCTGGGTAGAGGATATACCCATGCTGCATCTTTTGCCCCACTGAACCCCATGTCAACATTCCCACTCATGCACAGCTGGAGAAGGGACTTAAAACTTCAAGAGCAGTTTTACACCACAGGTGTGGAACTCAGGACCGCTAAAAAACATGTTACAAACTTCCAGAGGATAAACCATCTCAGCAGCAACTAACTCAAAATGCCAGACATCAGAGCCTGTTGGCTGACAAACACTCAGTGGCAGAAGTACTCCAGGAGTTCAACATTGACGTGAATTTGTAACATTCCTGACAGAAGGCAAAACCACAGCTCTAGCAACAAAACAGACTTCTTTTGATTACAGAAAACAGATATCCAGAGACTATCACAGCCCACTAAAACAAAAGTTATTAACAGAAAAAATTTATTACCTAAACCACAAAGCTGATGGCAAAAGCAAAAGAGTAGGAAGAAATGGAGGAAAAGGTCATCCTTCTTATGACTTGTAACAACAGAAGGTTTAAACAGAAAAGCAATCATTAAGAAGATATGGCTCTCTAATTTATAAAACCTATTAAATTAGTTCACCGTAGTCTTAAATCAGGAGTGATTCCGTATTAATTGATAAAGCACTCTAACTCAAAGACAGCAGTGAAAAATTTTGATACACCAGGTTTTTCCCAAAGCTTAAGTAAATGCACCTTGTACACATCCACTCCCACAAATCCACGAAGGCCAGAAAAACAGAGCAACACAATTCTTGGGCCACAGTAGCAGCAACTTAAAAACAAATAAAACAAAGCAGACAAGCAACAGATTCTCTTTCTGATGAACCCAAGAAAATCTTCACTCACAAATCGCTTTCATTTTTCAGAGACCCCTGAAGACAGGTCTCCAGTGCGATTTTAGCCTCTCACTGCAAACTCATGCTCAGTCCCTGTACAATTAAACACAACTAAGGGATTTGATAAGGCTCTTGAGGTACAGCGTATAAACACACTGAAGGGATCCACTGCTTAAAGAGGAGGGGCCCTTCCGGCACTTCTCAAAGGCGAGGCACTCACTTTTAGCAACAGCAGTACCCCAAGTACCTGTGCCCATAACATAGCCTTGCTGTTCACACCTACCTTTGTGTGTGTATGTGTGCACACTGCAATTACTGTCTTTCTATATATAAATATAAACAAAACGTAGGGTTCAGCGTGGGCACAAACACCATATATAGAAATTGAGGTTGCATTTGGAAAATCTGATCTGCAATTATCACATTCTTGTGTCCTACACAGAGACCACATTCACACATACGGTACACAGACTTATTCTCAAACTCATCCATAATTAAATCAAATTGCTATATCACAAAATTCCAACTTACAGGTTTCATACCTCTTCAGTTTAAAGCTAAGGTAGAATAAAAAAAAAGAAACAGTTGAGTATTCACCACACAGAGCTGTATTTACTGCTCAGATGTTGAGCATGTAGCTAGGAGAATATCCTTCCTCTGTCTTAAAATGGTAGAAGTGAACAAGGGTATGTGAGGATGTTTGATGTTCAAAACATCTCCTAGGGAAAAAAAAACCCCAAACATAAATACTACTTCATTGATTCACCTGAGAATCAGAACTCATTTCATTTCCAGACACCCACATTCAAGCCATGAATTGCCATATTTTCTGGCTGAAAGCCAGTGCTGCAGTTCTAGTTACTATGACAATACTGATGTCTTAGTGCTCCACAGTCTTACACATAAAGGTACCCATTCAAAAAATAAACAATTTATAGAGGATGGGAGAAATCTAGGCAAGATGACATTTAAAGAAAGCACTTCTCAAAAAATGCCCCTATAAAATTCAAAACCTGCTGAAAACACAAGGAAACAGTCAATCCATCACGGGAGCTATTTCTGCAGCAGGACACCTCTGAACTTCCCGAACGCCCCTCTCTCTGTAGTAAAACCTTACTTCTGCAGGCTTCCCCTCCCACTCCCCCAGGAGGCTTCCCCTCTCCTAACGGCAGCTAATGCAGATGAAAGGCTTGGGGTTTTTTTAATTTTTGCTTGAACATCTGTTTGCTTCTCTCTGAAAGGACACACTGTTGTCCACATACATCTTGACCTAGCTACTGATCTTAGCTACAGTTTAAACAGATTCCAAATCCTTAGCATCACAGGAAAAGAACAAGGACTCCTCACTCAGATGAAATTATTTTAATAAAACATCATGCCTGTTCTGGTATTCCAACTGTTTCTTCCTTGCCTTTACAAGCATTACAGTAAGCTTAATGCATAACCGAAATACATAGTCATTGTATGGCCCTCTGCAGAAAGCATCCGAATGACATTTCGGTCCCCAGACAGGAAATGTCAAGCCAGACCCCTGAGGAAAGAGAAAGCTCTGTCTTTCCAGAGAGAATTTCATCTGCTATTAAAGGGCTTATAGACACTCCTACATCAGATCAGTTTTTCCAAAAGCTTCTGCTAACTTCAGTAATGTTAAATCAAACTCGCAATCGGTTAAGATTAACTTCATTCAAAAGATAACTTTTTCACAACTGGCAAGTACACTAGGAAGTCCACAACACTCTCAAAAGCAGATCTGAGAGGATTTACATTTTGTATTACAGTTATGCTGGTCTTGCACTGATGCAGAGATGCTCCCTTGAATCACAAGTCTTCAGACTCATCCACGCAACCTGGGTAAGCTTTCCCTAACTAAGGTAGAAACAGTACCTCGGAAAGCACAGTGGCAAAGTGAAAACATGCATGCTAGGAGTACAACATGGTGGCAGGCAAACAGCCCACAGGCAAGCACATACAAACAGTCAGTGGGAACAATAAAAAAAGAAAGAAAGAAGTCTGACAATTCCCATTATAGCCCATATCGCCATACTGCGTCGGAGTACCACAGGCTTTTGAAAGCATTTATCCCAGTCAGGCAACTCCATATTACCATCCCTGCTGTACAGAAACGTCCATAGAAGCGTAGTTGCTTATCTTGGCAACAAAGCTAACTTGGGCAATGCAATGAACCAGGCTGAAAACTAAGACCTCGTTTACCTGAAGTGCAAGGGCCAGTCTCCCAGTCCATGTCACCGTATGGCAGCACTCAGCTTGGTAACTAAAAAATATTTCTGGCTGCCTCCTTTGGCGTTATTTTTAACATGCCACTGAACAAAGCACAACAACATAAAGGCTAATGGATCAAAATTACCTGTTAGCGTGTCACCTAACAGAGAGAAAAAGCATGCCACTCATTTCCATGAGAACAATCTGAGCTCCATGGTCTGGGAATTGCAGGAGAAGGAACACCTTGGAGTGGTATGTACCGCTCGGCAGCATTATATTCATTTTGCCTGAAGCTTTTGAAATTAATTTCCATTATAACAATAAACACTACTTAGATGACACAGACTGTTTATTTACAACGTAATTGTTTTTAGACGGTTGCACTGTCATTTCTGCTCATTATAAAGGACTCTGCAGTTGCCTCTTTGGTAGCGTAGAAATCAGCATTACCCATGATCTCCCATGAATCCCCACACTTCCCCCCCCCCCTCAAATTATTAATAGTAGTCAGGATCTTCACCTCGAAACATCTGCTCTTCTCTCCGGGCAAGACACTTGTGCTACAAAGGACTCTACTGCAGAGTCCCTTTTTGCATTATGGTCTCAGCTTTGCAGCAGAGCAGCACATCTGGCCCTTATTACAAGTACAATAAGGTACTGGTGAATGTGTTTTCTCTAAAAACTGCATAAAATTTACATTCAATAATGAAACAGCAATTTAAAAAGGAGGCTAGGTCATTCGGTTATTCTGAAAACCTGTCCCAAAAAAACATGAAAAGGCTTCCTGTAGCATTCTGGAGTCCTATTACACTCTCCAGAATTTTTCCTAAACACCCCCAACCAACTGCACTGCAGGAAAGCCATGCTTGTAACAATTAGAACTCATCTCTTTCTTTTCTTTTTTTAAAGCTTCAGAGCTTGAAAACTACTTTGGCTAGAAACTTTCTGTTACCAAAAGTAGAGTCAACAAAATCAGAGACACCTCCTTAAGGCGTGGTAACTGAGAAAGCACCAGATCTACACGAGTACATATGCTACCAGAAAAGCCTAATAATCCCAACAATTTTAGCATCTCCGCTAAAGATTAATGTTTTACATAATTCAATATACGGTGTTTTAGCTGTGAGAATCCGTTGCTGAAATTCTAACATTACATAATAACCTTGTAACTTCATGTTTTATGACTAGCAAAAGCTAGAAAGACATTGGTTGGCTGGTCCAAGGCCTTTCAGGATTTGCAGGGGTAGGGGGATTTTGTTGAATATTTGATCTTTGTAGCTTTTTTTCTTCTCTTTTTTAAAATGATATGCTCTAAACCTATATTCAGGAAGAAAGAAAAGTTTTCTCCCCTATATCTTCATATCTAATGGCACTTTGAGACAGTTAATGACCTCTTAATTTATTGCCAAGAGCCATGCCAAATCTTGAAGGCATCACAACCGCAAGCCCAGTGTAAACACACAAATACGCTTGACTAGCAAACACAAGGTTTGCTAAGAAAAATACAGAAACCTTGAGCCTCACCTGCCATGTACACCTCAGTATCACAACCCGAGTTCACCACCTGCAGACACTGTCTGACACCAAAACCATATGGAATTAAGACAACGCATTCTTACCGGTAACACAAAATATGCTTCAGAGCCTACAAAGCCCAGCTAAGCACTGGAAACACAGCCTGACTGAGGTTGTTAAAGGGTGCAGGAACAGTTACAGTTTCTTGAGAGTAACAAATATACACCTTCTCCTTAGCAGGGAGTTTGAAACGTGTTCAGGCAAAATTTCTTTTGCCATGTCTCATCTTGCCTAACTTTCTAAGGCCTTCCAGGTGTGCTGCTCTACCTGCACATTAAGCAATCGCCAGGTAAAAGGGAATTTTCTTTGTATTTAGTGAGCAACCCTTACACTATGGTGTTCAAAATCGTTTTTTCTATAGCTTTTCCTTCATAGTACTCAAGGTCAATGACAGCAAAGCGCCAAAAATAGCTGTTCCCCCTCCATCGAAAACAAATGGCTATTAAAGGCACCGAGTTGTCCACCCGCATTTCAGGCAGTTCAAAAAGATTTACATTATTACTTTGTGCTGATCTTGTCAAACCTCTTTGGAGCTGTCAGCAAAGGGCAGCCCTCTGCCTGTCTCTGGGGGCAGATCTCCAGGAGTGCCGAGCACCCTGAACTCCAGGTAACACTCGGGAGTCTGGAGGGACTCAGCACCTTCAGTACAAACCAGCACACAAGCCTTTTCCCGTCTCTGCCATATGCTGGCTCATTCTGCTTTATAAGTTGCATTTCCTCCTAATCATGAGGACAAGCAGCCTGCCTCTCCTCAACATACCCACCCCTCCCCGCGTCAGAAGTCTGATTCATTTCACTTGCCTCTTTCTCTCCTGATCTACCCGCACCCACCTCCTCAGTCACGAAGTGACTTCACCCTGCACACACCGCCTTTCAGTCCCAAGCAGAGAGCTGACAGAGGTAAACCCCGCTGGAAATACAGGCTGGAGAGGCTAATCATGCAACAACTGCACAAACATGAGTGCTACGACAGATCCCAGTACAAGCAGAGCTAACAAAGATTTCTCTTCATCAGAAGAGCTGTAAGTTCGCTGTGAAAAGGAACAAAATTCAAAACAACAGCCTCCAATGCACTGTCCGTTCACACCAGTCATGGGGGGGAAGGTGGGGGGATAAGGTATGTGGAAACCACAAAAACTCCCAAACAAGCCCAGCCAAAAAACAAAATCCTGAAACGCTCTATGAAGGGTCAAAATCTGAACTTCCCAACAGAGCCAGATAAAAACAACCAGCATGTTTAGTTTGGAGGAGTTACTCAGAACTGAGAAAATTCTGTGGAAATCACTGCAAAGCAGGAAATGAACATTTTCTGGTTCTATTTATTATCAACACTATAATGACACCAACAGGATTCTTGCTAGAAAATGAGACTAACTTCAGCAGAGCTGTCTGCAAGTCAAGCATCCCTGTTCTATTTCAAGCTCTAGACTCAGTTTTTGTTTGACACAGGAAAAGGCTTTGCTGAGTATCTCTATCTCCCAGTGACTTCAAGTGCTAAATTTTTCTCCTCTATGCTTTTTCCTTTCCATGTCCAGAATAGAGGCAACACCCTTATTATTTCAGAGCACTGTTAGCAGCTCAGTAATTATAAAACACAGAGTTCACGGAATAAAACATATACACACTATAAGTAACTGTGTGATCTTCCTGCAACACTTCAACTCCCTCAATACCTGGTTTTACTCTTTCCCCTGGCAGCCAAAGCCCGCACATGGCTGTGGCCCACCAAGAGAACAGCAAGAATTCAGTGCATTCTGCGTCCACTGCGCACAAGGGCTGAGTAGTCACTGTCTGCAATAAAAGTGGATGTTAAAAAGAATACTTCATTTTTATATCCCTGTCTGCAATTTGGTTCGGTTTAAATTATTTCCGAGGCAAAAACCCCAACGCTTCAGAAATAATTTTGCCTTACAATTATCAGGGAATAAAGCCAGCCTTAGCAGGAACGGTATAATGATCTCAAGAAAAGTGACCACTTTGTCAGAGGCAAGGAAAACACCCCGACTTTACCTTCAGCTTAGCATCACCTTTAACAAGGTGCCTCTTGCTCAAATCAGCTATTCAGCACTATGCTGGTTTATGGAGCAGAAAATAAAAACCGTGTCTAGGGATGAAATATTCTTCAGACAAGTGAAACTGAGAAAGGAAACACTAAGCCAATAATAATCTAAGGTGTTACAATTAATCATTTGCACAGCAGCACTGTTTGAAATACAGCATATGATGGGACTTTCCTTTAAACAATGACAAAAAATATTTCCAAGACTAACAAAGATGTTGCAGCAAGATGATGGCTTGCCTTCCTCAGCTCGGGCAGGACTAATCCTACAACCAAGTCTTTCAGCCTTATCCTTCAGGGCACATCTCAAGCCACAGAAGCTCACGAAATAAGGCTATTCCTGCCACCAGAATTAGGCTGTAAAGGACCCAAGAGTATTTCCCTCTCACATCCTACTGCAAGGCCTGTCCTGAAATGGAAATCAACAGTCCTTTATAGACCTCCTCCATCTCTCCCCTGAGGGTGTGATAATCAAACAGCACAGATAAGGTCCCACAAAGCCTCTCACTTTGTAAAAGTAGACTTCTTCCTCAAACTCCTGAGGGTGGCAAGGACATATTCCCTGCCCAGTAGTGACAGAGCACTCATTTTAATAAGTTCACAGCACACACTGGAGGCCCAAATTTAACTTTCTGGTATTTACAGCTTTGCTCAGTTTTGGAGAATACATAAAAATTTTTTTTTCATCACAGCTAGTTCTTCTTGCACCCTGCCCCGATCAGCATCTGTTTCTACTCTCATCAAGCAGCCTCAGGTGTTGTGCTTCCAGCTGCAGGCAGAAAGAGCAACACCAAAACACAAAGCAATGCAGAAAACCCCATACCCAGCTCTGACAGAGACAGGCCATATAGGTCTATCTTCTTAATTAATGAAATCAAAATCTGAAAAAAGACAATGTGCCAACACCATCTCCATACCGTTTCAGGTACAGACTTACTTCTCTGCAATCTATATCTTCAGTAAACACAGCATTTTCCTGCCTTCTGTGGCTTATTCACTTCTTCCCCCAGCACTTCAGTTTTAGAGAGGGAAGCACCACTCACAATATCAATGATTTTCCATCTTACTAGTGCAGCTGAGGTATACCTTTTATCTTTCGGTCCTTTCTTCTGCCCAAAATGATCTTCACACAAGATCCTTCATCCGCCTCTAACCTCTCTAGCAAAAAATCTTCCTCTTGTGTTCTCATCCCTCCACTAAAATAAAAAATAATCCTATTGTCACTCCTCTAGCCCTTCCTCCAACAGCCTCTAAACATCCTCCACTCCAACCCTTTTCACTTCAGCTTTTCATCTCACATTTCAGTGGTTCTTGCAAACCCCTCCCTTTGCCTTTCCTGCCATGTCCCATTCCTTCCCTCCAGCACTTCTGAAAACTCTGCACCACTAAAAGCTTCACAGCTGTGAAATTTACACTGTCTGGCACTATTTACTGACAGTACATAACCTGTTTACTAACTTCTGGAACTATTTCCATTACATGACAATGCTAAAGCTTTGGGTAAAGTTCCATGCTCTGGAACTTTCTACTTAAACACTCCCACTGAAGCTGCAATTACAATTCTCTCTTGACATTTCACCAAGAACTTGAGATGACAAGTACTCTCCCCAAGAGCTCCAAGAAATCACTCGCTATAATTCAGCACAACAGAAGTCATGCTAGAACATATGGGGCTGGGAAAAATCCCACCACTCAACAAAAGTTTAACCTTGTGAGTTCAAACACTAAGGGCCACTAACCAGCAGAGAGAGTACAGAATCAGGCTCATCACATTTATCAGGTTCAAAGTATTTACCTAAAGCCAGGCATGGCACAAGATGACATTCTGCAGCCTTTCCTACAAAACCCTCCCTTCATAACTCAATCCCGATTTATGACATGGCCTACTATTCCAGCAAGGCTTTGAAGTGTGCAAGAGGTGCTTTATGCTAATGCAGGGTAAAAGAAAAAGGCAAAGTCAAAACACTCACCATTTATCCTCTTAAGAAAGGGAGGGTTAAAACCCTTTATTTTCAGCCTAACAGGATGAAACAGGAAAATGCACCTCTACAGGCCAAAATCTTGAAGAAGGAGTGGAAAAAACTGCCCACGGACTTCTCTTGGCAAGGTCCAGAGTCAGGAAAGTCAGTCAGTACTCCACTTAATCACGACAGCAGTATCACCTTCACTAGCTACACAAAGGAGCCGATTCAAGGTGAGGGGAAAAAAGAATACTCTGAAAAAGATGCAGTCTAATTTAATGCTCCCCAAAGCTCCAGTCTGTCACTTTTCCTGCTCTAAATATAATCAACAAAATCTGATTGAAATAATTTGTAAATAAATGTGGAAGCCCTTCCCCATCTGTGGCTTAATTGGTGACTCATTTCACAGCCCTGCTAAAGGATTTGTGCTCTCTTCCCTTCTTCCTCCCGCTAAATTCATCACTACATTCCTCTGCTTTGCCATGCAAGCAGTGTCTCTCCCTCATCTGTTACCATAGCAGCCACGAGTAACAGAATGCAACGTTAACAAAAGATTACTTCCCCCCCTTTAATTTATTTATATGCAAGTAACCCACTGAGAGTTGACAACAGCAATAACTTCACATTCACACTACAACAAAGGGGGTTTTTTAATTCCTTTTTTTTTCCACACATGCGCTACCAGAATAATTAAAATTCCTCTGGATGTGGAAAAAAAAAATCCTGAACTTCTTAGGATTAATAGAATGCAGCAGCAGATCTGGATAGGATGCTGATTTGGAATTAAAGCTGAGGGGGAACAAGAGGCTTAACACATACACTGCTTGAGAATCACTCTCCAGAAAACTTTTCACTATTTTCAGCAGATCTATTAGAACCCGTGAGAAGCTGAACTGTGAAAAATACCTAATACCAAGCATTTACACTTATTTAAAGAACCAAGCAAAAGGGAAAGCAAGCTAGCTAGAAAAAAACCTCATAAGTAAAGCCTTTTGAAACGTACCTGTTTCTGAAATGCTGGTTACACACACAGGCTGAATTCAGCCATTCAGTTGTCGGAATTCCTGGAAGAAGTACTTGCGTAAAACAAGCTTACTTACAGATTCTGAGAGACAAACAGTTAAAATAAATTATATCCTGGCTTAGGTACCTCTGGTCTTGTCAGGACCAAGGGGCTCTGGGGGAAGACAAAGGCAGGTCTGTGGCCAAGCAGAAGACCAGAACTCCTCCACCGCAGCCCAAGCAGAGACTGAGGAGGCCTTAAGGGCTGAACTTCCTGGGCCCATGGGTGTGGAGGCCCCAGGTGAGTCTCGTCAGGGTCATTAAGGCTCATTAGTGCTCAGGGCCCTGATAGGTTTGTGAACAGGTGTATCATCTTCTGAGGCTAAAAAAAAACCCCACACCTGTTTCCAACCCTCCCATCCCATCCTTCTTACATAACACAGACTTGGCCCAGCAGCACTTACCACTTAAAAAACAAATTTGACCCCTCTCTCAGTGATTTGCAGAGATAGATATGTATTTTACCCTCAGTAAATTCAGCTAGAAAACAGTTCATTTTCCCACATCCCTGCTCAGCTAAATAAAGAATTTGGATCAGAGTTGTGGTCAACATATGTTCCAGGCAACTCCCGATTCACTGCCTCCCAGGTCTAAGAGACAGGGTATCTCACAAACAGCTCCAAAGCATCTGCGCTATTTTCCAAAGCTTGGAATTTAATGGCAAAATAAGAAATCCTAGTACTTTCAAGGCGTAATGGCCACTTGAGATGAAACCTCTACTCAGGAGAAAGATGATCAGCTGCCCTTAATTTAGTCATTTTTAGAACTTGATATATTAACCAATTTATAAGTTTATCAACACTATAAAAATCAGAAGGGAACATTTAACAGAAATCAGAGCAGAACATTTAACAATGCTTAATGTAAATGTATTCATAGCATATGGTTTGTGGTTCTTCATAGATTACTGTACAGACATAAACATATACATACAGTCCTACGCTATCGTGACACAATTTTTCCAAAAACATAAAGCACTCAATCCTCAACTGGTTTTAGCTCCACTAAAAATCCATAAGGATGCAACAATTTAAGGTGACTGACCTGTGAAATTCACTGGTTTGATCATCTGTATGGACTGGGAGGAGGACCAGACCTTCAGACACAGTTTACATTAAATAACCTAGCTACGCTTTTTATACTGATGCCTCATCAGAAAGGGAGACAGTGCCCCCAGCGCAGTGACTGGGAGGTACTAATTCACAACGCTATCATCTGAAGGCATCTGTCTCCTTCGGGTGTCCTTTCTACTCTGCTGTTACTCAATGTAAATCGAGGAAAATGAGACAGCACCACGTTCAGCTAAATTCCACGTCCTCCCTCCACCCCTGTTACTACCTTCTCATCACACTGCATCCCACTCTTACTCTGCTGCACTTTAGTGGGAAAATGCAACTTCATCTGTGGGAAGCAATAAAGGTAGAAAAATTAAGCTAACCATTCAATTACAGATGAAAACGGTCGACCTGGTTTCTAAATAAAAAACATGCTCAAGTAGTACCTGTATCTTTATGCAACGTGCCAGCATGCTTGCAGCCTCACTCTACAGACACCGAGCTGCAGCTGCCAGAAAGCTGGGAACAAACTGCATCAACATGGCGAATGCGTAATACTTCTTGAAACATGGTACAGTAAATGCTGATTATTCTCAATGCAATCTACACATCTCCTGTTGCATAACTACACTGCTTCCCAAAGCCACAGTAACAACACAAAGGTAAGCAAATACCAGAAAACTCCATTTGAACTAAAAGAAGTGGCAAAACACCAACAAGTAGTATGTACATTAAGTAGTTCTTCCTTAAGCTTCTTGTATGGAAGACTAGCATTTAAACCAAATAATAAGGAGCTGAGAAAGAGATCACCAATTATTTTACGCTGGGGAGCAATTCTCTAACCTTTCTTTGGCAAAATTTCACTGAAACAGGTCTACATAATTTTGAGTACTTGACTTCAGTTAAATATCTATGTTTTAGATAAAAGTCAATGCCAAGATAAATTAACTCCTGGACAGCACTTAGCAGACAATGCCTCAAAACAGGGATGAAGCTGCAAAGTTGAATAAATTTTAAATATCAGTCTGGGAGTAAAGAGAGGACTGATTTGCCAGCCCAAAAAATTATTTTTCAGGAGGGAAATTCCTATCCTTTGTTTATACTTCCCTTTGGACAGTTACTAGTCTCCCCATTATTTAATTCTAAGTATCAAATATGCAACACATCAATTAAAAATACTCCCCAAAGAAAATTGGTTTTATTATTTCCTGTTGCATATCTTCCAGCTAACCAATTTAACAGCTCAATTAGAGAAACCCTTTGAAAGGCCAAATAAATTTGGCGTGATTAGTTTGCCAATAACGACAGTGCTTTCATATTCACTGTAGCTTTTAAAAACAGAAAGCGTGCCATGCAGAAATCATAAAAGATGAGCTGCTCGGGTTTTTAATTGGAGCTAAAGCAGAACAACATTTTATTTCTAGGCCTCCAGGCCCCATTTACCAAGATACACTTGCTTTGCTGAGCAGATGAGAGTCTGTGTACTGCAATGAAATACCAATTCAATCCAACACAGAAAAGGGCTTTCATATACACGTGTGTGCACACACGCGTGCACACAGACACACACGAAAGGCAGAGGCGCGGAACGTGCGCAGACCTCATTTATAGTGAGTGCAGGAGATCAAGAAGGGAAAAGGAATTTCATGCAATAAACAAAAAATATTGCAAGTCCCAGAACAAACAAATATTTGCAGCTGGAATAATCATGTGATCAAACTCACAATCCCCTCTCTGCCCAAGAGGCAGAGTTTGTTTTGATGTCACCGACAGCAGCTGGAGGAGAGCCAGGAAAGAAAGGAAATGTACAGATTTTCTTTTTCCAAGCAATAATTTGAAATAATTTTCTATTAGTTCTGTGCACCTAGTGCTTCTTTGTGGTCTTTGAAACTAAGTTTTCCTAAAACTTTCAGCACAAGTAGAAATGAATGCTAAATTTCATAACAATATTGAGAATTGTCCCCTCAATACATGCTGCTCTTGTATTTTTTTCTGTATTTGACAACATCGCTTTGCCCTGGTATACCACAAACTGCCACCACTGTTTTGGTCTAACAGCCCAATTGCAACATTTATGGAACACAGATCACAATTACAACACGATAACAGAGATAGGTCTCCAGAGTTAACCATAAAAAATCCTTCATATTTCTAATGTATTTGCTTCAGGGCATAAATTATTCTACCGTACCAGAAGGATTTTAATGCCATGATTTATTCTATGTGAATATAGGGCGAAAAATTCGGAATCACCAAAAACACTGAAATAAAATGGAATATTAAAAGATACTTCCAATACACACACACACTTGACTAATTTAATGATGTGGTAACGTCAATGAAACCTAAAGACACACCAACCTTCAGGATCTAGCACAAAGAGGAGCAAGTACAATATTCTGGCTCTGCTACCCACTTCCATTTGTGCTTGCCAAATGCATGGGGCCAATTCAAAACAGCAATACACATGATGTTCAGCTGTTCTCAAAGGAATTCAAAGAGACAAGTATGCTCTTTTGCAATTCAATAAACCACTTTTTCTCACGCTCAAGTGGTGACCTCCTCTTAAATACATAAGTCGCTCAAGAGAAGGTGCAGCCAAAATCTATGGTTTGTCAGATGAAATAATCTACGTTTAAAGAGCCATGACCAGACAATATAAGCTTCAAAATTGTGTTATATAAAAGAGAAAAAAAGAAAGAAAAAAAGGATCTAATGCTGTGGCCTAAACTTTGGTACAGTTGAAGAACAAGGACAGACCAACGTCTGAGGCCCAGTCAACAGAAACTCAGATTTTCAGCATCTATCGATGAATGCAGTCCCATGCCTAACGCTGCACAGCAACATATCAGGATGGTGGCCAACGTACTCCCAGTTGCCTACCAGATGCATTCTTGAATAACAGAAATAGGGTCTCAGATCAGAAGCATTTCCTCAGATCTAACACTGATTACACGTGATTTTACGGAAGATCATCCTGCCTATCTGTATTTGTACCCTACACAAAGAGCTTCCCAGTCTGCGCCTGAGCAACACAACACAAGATTCAAGCACTGTCCACTACAGGGGTCATAACACAAGACAATGTAGACCACAGCTTTGCTGGGGAGAAAAGAATGAGCTTTGACTTGGTTAAGAAGGGAAAAGTTTGCAGAAGAGAGAATAAAGTCCAAGAATATGGGTGGTAAGAGGGGGTAACCTTGAGTGCCTGCGCCTGCAAAAGATGGGAGGAGAAAGTCGTCTTCAGTTTGCAGGTAAAGAGCAAGGACCACAGAGAGTAGCCAAAGGTCAGCACAGCGCAGTGACTCCAACATAGCATGTTTCTAACCTAATTTGCCTCTGCACTTCGCACACTAGGCATGGAGGTTCTTCTGAGAGACGTCTGCCTGCTCAGATTGCTTCCCAAACAATTTTTTGTTCGTATGTTCATCTTGGTAAAGTCACTTCTATGTAGTTCAACTACAGAGAGAGATGGAGAAGAACTACCAGGTTTCCTTTTTAGGAAAAAAAATAATCTAAATCTTAAAAGGCTAACAAAAAGGAATAACCAAGCTGTAAGACAAGCATGGAGAAAGTGCCCTTTTACTCGAGGAATGGGTTAGAATTCACAAAATCCAGTAGTATTCTGTTTTACATTTCATTTCAGCTCATCATATGCATTAAGTTAAACACATTAGTTCCCTTGACATCAATGGGGCTGCTTGTGTTGAAGGTTCAGCAATCATCAGAACACTGTCCTAAATCAAGTGCATCTGCAACTTCAATGAACAGTGGTTATGAAGGAAATTGTTGCTGAAATGTTTGGTCTTCTGCACCTCCAGAAGTGTGAAGGCATGTAAATATAACTGTAGCAAAACCTACCACCCTTCAGAGCATTCGCTTTCCCGTGTAGTCATTGCAGCTAAGCAGAATCCATCCTCACATCTGGCAACTGCAAGTCTCCGAGCCTGTAAGCACACACTGTGGCTGGCTAGCTTCTCTTCTGTCACAGATAAACTACGCAAAGGATTTTTTAAAATGTATTTTAAAAACACAATGCTCATATAATTTGACTTGGACATAAGCTGGTTTATTAGCAAAGAAAAGAAAACAGAGCAAACAATAAAAAATACTCCTTAAACAAAATCATGTCAGGAAGATTAGTGCTTTTAGGTCCTATTGGACTTGAGTGCAAGATTTCAATGACAGGGATTATATGATTTTTTTCTGAAGTGCTGTTAAAAATGTTGTTCCCCCCTACCCCTCCAAGAGATGCATTTTAAAGTTAGTGAATGTACACATCATGTCAAAGAGCTGAACTAAAGGATTCACAGCGATCACTAATGAAGGCTGAAGGAATTATAACCAACCTGTCACAAAACACAAGTGAATCGCATATAGCTCTACAATAACCACACATGGCGGTTTCAAGAGGCTAAATATTGCTCAAACATCCTCACAGTCACAAAACAATTCATTCAGCCAGTGCATTAAAAAGATCCTTCACTGATTCAGGTTCATCATCTCAAACAATATTCTACAGCATGTAGCAGAGTCCTCCCGTCACCTGTTACTTACTTACACAGGAGCCATAAAAATGACCCACTCAGGGACTAAAACAGCCCAGTATTGACAACTGCCTGATCCTTCTCTGTCTTTTTATTAATTTTTTTTTTAAAGCAGAAAAGACCTTATTTAGGACATTTCAACTACAAATAAAGGCATTCTGTTTTTAAGGCCCCAGGTTAGCTAGTAGTCCGTTGAAGCTTTCAATACAGGAACAAAAAGGAAGAAAACCACCAAAGCACCACATTAACATCAGTCAGAGGTATAGAAAATTAATTCCTTTGTTTTTAAAACTACCTTGAGCAGGAATTTTTTTCCACCATACTATTTCAAGCCCTGTCATGTTCATTAAGTGCTGCAAACCTCACACGACGAGCCATACAATGAATGCTTTTTTCATCAAAGTAAAAAATAAATTTAAAAGCAGTGTGCAAGAGTGGTGCTTTACCAGATCTACAAAGAAACACAATCAATTATCATCAACATCCATGATAAATGAAAATTTCTTTTTAAGAATGATCTCCAAAAGCTAGATAACTATACACCCCCCTGGGGGAAAATAAATAAATCAATAAATAAATACAGTTTGCAGTGTCTTGGTTAACATACCAAAGATTTTAGCTGTTAGCAAATCTCACTTGTACTGGGGGTGTTTTTCTCTGAGACTACAGGGACTGGAATTCCCTCTAAAAGTTTTCCCGTGTTGACCTCTATTACAGCACTTGGGAAACCCTGTAACAGCTACACTGTTGCTGACTCCAGAGTTGGTTTCTGCAAGATGATGCCTGCTTCTTCCTAAATGCTGAACAATTTCAAAGCCGTTTTAAGACAGCAAGAGCACAGCTACCACTGCTGCAGGAAGATATACTCAGAAATTAAATTCAGTCCTCACCGAAGTTTATACGAATGCTCCTGGAATTACTGCTGGTCTGGTTCCTAAGGTGACAGTAGTAGGTGTGACTCCACCTCTGCCCTTCTTGAAGTGGTCTGGTTGTGTTCCTAGCCTAGAGCACTGGCACAATTGGGTTAAGGAGTGACAAGTGCAAAGAGACTGGCAGACCCTGGTGGACAGCAAGAGACAGTGAGAAGACAATAACCTCTTGCTGCAGCTCAGTTGCAGCTGAAATAGCTCGATGGATCATAGCTAAATACAATAACCAAACACTACAAGAGAGAAGGAGTTTGCTCCATGACAATAGAGCTGAGTATCAGCTATGCCAGAGCACAATTACAATTGTGTATTGCATCAAACCCACTGGAAGACAGAGGTAAAAATTCTCTCTGCTAGAAAAAGCTATGAGTCAAACACTCAATGTGTCTGTCAAACCAAAAATGCAAGAGAAGGTCTCATAATCACGAGTTGCTTCTAAATTGTAGTTGCAAGGAGTGTATCAGTGCGATAATATTCAGTAATGAATTGACGATGGGCTTAAAAAAAAAAAACACACCTCAAACACACAAACAACTAACTACTAATCACCTACTACAGATTTTAAAAATAAGTTTACCCAGAGGAGAAAAGAAATATCAAAACAGTTTCCACAGGTGCAGAAGAAATCAAACAGATGGTAACTCTTACAGAAGAGTGTATTCGTGCTGAACAAACACAAATGTTTTTGGTCAACAACATTTCAACTGTCAGAAACAGCATGGATAAAAATGACTTACTCAAAAATTCAACCCCCTCCCCTATGCCTAAAACTATGCAATTCTGAAATATTTTTGACAAAATTAAGATTACAGATACCCTCGATTGGCAAATCACATTTACAGTTAAACACCACTTACCTTGGTAGGTGGCTGCTCAGCAACAGAAATTCTTTAACACATTTCGTACTTAAAATACTGGATTCTACACCACACAGATGCCATGCTACAGACCAGGCTTCAAGCGTATCGGGTCACGGACAGGACTGCTGCACCCACAGTATACACTCGCATTTCAATCACCTGTGAAAACACACCGGCCAGTTCTTCAAAGGACGGCAGCAACAAGACTGCAGCTGGCTTGAAACACAAGATAATGTCATGCACTCACACAAACACACAGAAAGAGACCAGGTGACAACGCTGTCCTATCTTCAAGCTCTCCTTTGAGCACAGTTAAAAAAACAAAACAGCAAACATCCCCTTCCAAACTGTAGATATTCCCCCCAAAAGCTGACATTATAAAGTAACACCCCTATAGTATTAATTGTCATAAAACTGTTTCAACAGAAGTGCTTTAGAAATTTGCATCTTTAACATTATTTAAAAAAATTAAAAATAACACAAACACAGGCATGGGATTTATTTGACCAGAAGCCGATCTGGAGCATGTGTACAGAAACACACACGTGGGTCCTCTGTTGATCAGCCTTGCTATAATTTAGGAATGCTAGATGAAAAGCAGTTTTATCTTTTGGCTAACTGGGAACTTCTTAAGCAAATTTGTCTCACCAGTCATTCGCTTTTCCTGCTCATCTTGCTAATATTTGAAGCTATTTAAAGGATCGGTGATTTTGAAGAGATCTCAAACCCTCACAGATCAAAGGAGGCGAAAACCTCCACTGCTCTGTCAACACTTCCTCCAGAAGATGGACGTCCACAATGAAGCAAGGTTTATTAAAGCCAGTTTGGAGAGATTTATCCCCATTTCCAAAACACGGCCATTTAATCTCCCCCTTCTACGTTAGGAAGAAAAAAAAAAAGCAACCCAGAAAAGCTTCTAATCACATGGGCTAAAAAAATAAATTATTTAAAGTTACAAAATTAAGCTGACAAGCATGTTTTAACCTTAAAAAAAGGCTTATTTTTCACAGCATTAGCAAAAAGTTCAAATTCAACCTTCAGGTTCTGCTAAAGCAAATTAGCACACTCTGAGGTACACTCTTTGCAGTATGACAAAGACGTGTCTTGAGTGAAATTAATGAGACACCTCTGCCACACATTAGTAGAACACACAAATCCGATAAACACTTCTGAAAAACAGAACAGCAACGAATGAAAGACAATGACAGAGAGAGTCAGGGCTGCAGTAGTATCAAGCCTCACCGCAACCACGTGGGATACAACTGTCCCACGGGCAGGCAGCCGGTACTCAGGTAACAGACACTGCAGAATCGGAGGAGCACCGGCACCTCAGCCCCCCCAGTTCACAGTCCAGCACAGAAGACTGAAACTTCAAGTAAATTTGGGTTTGCAAGAAAGTACCAACTGGAACTGGATCTGACGGAGCTCGGATACATTTCCTTTCTGCTGGCTCTTCTGCTTTATGAGACTGACCCCTCAAATTAGCTTGTCCATTTGTTTGAAGACAGTCGGAGCCTTGATGGAATCACCTCCTCTTTATGAGCGTACATTCCCTACTGAAAGCTGCGGGGTTTTAGGCACTTGCAGACCTGGACCTTGGTGTTTTACTGACCACACTGCTGACCTCCAGAGAAAACATCCTGTGGGTGGAACTCACTGCAGAGGGTGAGCAGAGTCCAGGTAACATTTACATTACAAAGAAGTTGTTTCAACAAACTTTCAGCAGCCTTCACACAGACCTTACGGCTGCTGCAGGCAGATGGCTACGGGTGTCGCTTCCTGTGCTATCCCTCTTTTAGAATGGTTGAGCTGTGATCGCAAGGCACTTCGTGAAGTCTCTCTCTCCCACTTGGTGTGTAGTTTTCCACCTCCACTAAATTCTATGATCCTGTAAAGACCATCTTTCATCCTGCCACACACTGGAAGAGACTACCAGACTGATGATTTTGTAATAGTCCTCCAGGCAGTGAACACTTTGATACCTTACACAGTTTATTTTACTATGGTGCCAGGTTTTTAATTGTGTAACACTCAATGTGCATGGTTACACACAATAAAATTTACTTCGAAACTCTAACATTTCTCCTGAATACAATCAAAGAGGTGTCATTTAGCAAACAGGATAGCACAAAGTTCTACTGGGAGAGGAGCAGGGGAAAGAAAGAGTGTGTTGTTTTGTATCTCCTCCAGAAGGCATGCAGTTGAGTTCACATTTTAAGCTTATTTACATGTATGGCCTCTATAAGCAAAACCAGCCCTCATTTAAACACTTTCACAAGGACATTTGATACAGTTAAGAAAGCCTCTTAAAGTCTTCCTCTATGTTTTATGCATCAGACTGGTTACCTAGATTGCCTCCCTATCTTACATTATCCTGCAGTTCTGAAATACTTATTCAACTATTTCTCAATGTTCTAAAAACTAATTTTAAGACACAAATTTATAAACCACAAATCCATGCAGATTTTTCAGGTTTGAATATCTTAATCTTTGCAAAGCTTCATATAAGTAGAGAATATTTTTCTCTGTTCTGTGAAAGAGCCTCACACCACGAAGAGTTTATTAACCTAAGAAAAAAAAACAGAACAAAAAAAAACCCCACCAAAATAACCCCAAACGCTCCTCCTTTATAGGCTTCTTAATATCTGCATTAAATACACTACAAGTACCAATATTTCGTATCCTGAAATAAGATTACCTAGCCACATATCTGAGATAGAGGAGAAAGGAGGGGAACTGGTAGAGGCTGGACATTCACCTATTCACTTTGAATTTTTTTACCACCTGTGTGTTTAAGCAGCAAATGTAGTAGGCTATACACGTTTATTGCTTAAAACTTACAACACCATTTCCTTAGTGACCCGAAAGAAAAAAGAAAAAGGCAGTTGTCGCAGAGGGGAGGAATGGGGGAGGAGAAACCTTTATTGCTTTCTCTCTACATGACTGTTCACAAGGTGACTGATTACTCAGAGAGAAGTGGGACAGATAGCAAGAAATTCTGACACACTGTTTAAATGGGGATGTATATCCACATTTCAATCAGACTGTTCCCGATGAGACTGGAGAAGGTAAAAGTAGAAGCAGACTAGAAAAAAAAAATCTCAAACTGTATACATTCACAAATTTTTCTTTCTGTAAAATTGCAGCATCTGCTAGGGAAATGAGACTACCTAATATAAGCTAGAAAGATGCACACAAGCTTAGCAAACAAGTCCTTCCACATCCTGCCCTGTAAATTTCAAGTCCTTTTTTAATTTCTCCTTTATATAAATCTACACTTGAGCATTTGTTTCACTTACATTAACCATTTTAAGATTTACAGTTACACATATGTTAAAGGGGAATGCTTACAGTACTTCTTGAAACAGCAGTAATATAAAAACAAATAAATAGTACCCTCATTGCAATCCCTACACAGGTCCAGCTAGCAGAGAGCAAACCTGACAGCAACTTCCATGGTATCAAGAGTCATGCCTGGAAAAGTCCAGTGAATTTTTTCTCCCTCCAAAGCCTTTTCATTTCAACATCTTCCACCAGTGCTGAACGGCATGATGTATCCTTCCAGAAACTCCACTGCCTTAAAGCTACTTTTGACCAGGTTTTAAGAGAACAGTTTGTTCTGTGTTATTTTTTCCTCTCTTGCACCACAGACCAGATTTTCAACAAAACAATGCCATCTCTGACAACACTTCTTCATCCTCACCGATACTCCATTTCAACAGTTTGTTATTCCTGGGGAGAACTAGGATGGACTTTGAAAAAAACATGTTACACTAGACTTTACTAGAGAGCAATTTTTCCAGCCTAGCAGTTGGCCTGGAGCACATTTCCATCTCATAGGAGGGTAAGAGAAACCTAACACCTTGAAGGCTGCAGGTAAGAAGTTAGAAGAGATCTGCAAGCGCTAGTTGCTACCGAGACCCTCAGCCCTTGAAAAGCTAAAATCTATTTACAACACAAAAAAAGAAGAAAACAGTCACAAACAGATGGGACAAACAGAAGAACAGGAAAGTGTAAATTGACTTGGCCAGGACAATGTTGGAAGATGTCTACAAGTACTTAATGGAGTTAAATGTTTAAAAAAGAAAATCATTTCCCTCTAAGTTCAGACACTGAGGTGGTAAATAGCACCGTATGTCATACCATATGTCAGTCAGCAAACAACCTTAACAAATCATCTTTCAAAAAGCATTCTCTAAAGCTACATGTTATCCGTTATTTCCCCACACAAACAGGAACCAGCCTACTTTAAGCAGCGATACAAGAAAATTCAAGCACTGCTCAAACATGAATCCTTTCAAACATCAGGCAAATCAGCCCACAACGCACGAATTCGGTGGCTAGAATGCGTCAATGTATTCGACATAGAAATTAGTGCCATTGACACATGCAGAGCTCAGACCGCACAGTTACTGAACCCACACGCTACCCCCACTTCAAAACAAGCATTTTTTTTGCCACTGTCTTCAGCAACAAGAACAACCTGAGTTCTTAGGAGTTATTGATTTGTTAGACTTACTGAACTCAGACCTTCCAAATCAACTAGAAAAATCCATGCACCACTTTCATGTGTTTCACAAGGTCTATCGTTCCAAAAGGAAGGGTTAGCCTTTGAACACCACACAGATTAGTTGGATTTAGAATATGCAGCATTTGGGAAGAGAACAAGTTGCCTACGATGATATTTTGGAACATGAAATATAACAGCAAGATCTTTCAAATGTCTCCTTCTCACACAGTTGCAGTCTAGCCCCTCATACAGCATTTTGTCTAGCAACTTGCTAGCAAATTTCATGGAAGAAATCGAAGCCTTAAGAGCTAATACTTTAACTCATCTACATATGCTCATGCATTAACATGTCAAATACCTCCATCTGCCAAGAAAGGTTGGACAAGATGATCCTTGAGGTCCCTTCCAACCCAGTATTCTACGATTCTATGATCTTAACTTCTAAGAGTCCTTATGCAGAGGTAAACTATCGGTAATGTTCATAATGATAGTGAGCAAAAAGATTTTACTTTTAATAAGATAGTAAAGTCTCTCCACTCTCCAAGAAGTTTGCTTTGATGCAGCATGAAGAATCCCTTCCATGAAGGAAAAATACAACTTTGTGAGGGTATGCAGGAGCACTGCATGCGTATGCACACACTTTGGCCCAGAAATGAATTCCAGGCATAAAAGAACTCACAACAAACCACTCCTGTGTGTTACTGTCATCTCACTGAAGCTGCTATATTTGTAAAAATAGCTTTAAAAACTTGTGAAAGGTATTCAAGTTCATATCTCACAACGTTATTTTTAACCAGGAGCATTTCTGCAGCATATTCTTCAGAGGGGCATCAGATCTCTGCCTCTCTGAAAGCTCATCCTGTTGGATTTCACATATCAGTTACCAGACATGGACAGTCTAGAATCATGTGGTATTCAAGTACGGATAGCTTTCCTTATTGTCAGAGTACCTGAGAAACTACAACGCACAATCGTTTTCCGATTCATTTGGTGATGTCCAATTTATCACTCTGAACACTTGAGCAGGTTCCAGACACCTAGTAACACATTTCATAGAAGGAAGACCTATAGAAGATTTTACATTTCATGCATGGTCTAGGCTACAGGGCTGCAGTTTCCTAACTAAGAAATTTCCCGGCCTCTATCAAATCAGGATTTGCTGCTCTCATATATCAAAATGCCAGAGAACAGAATACCTAAGCTGAAATAGGAAAACACGTTATTTGCAAAATTTTGCTAATAAAATTCTCTACAGTATTTAGAACACAAGTCTAGACTAGTTCAGAACTCCAAAAACTTTTAACTAACTTTCCAAAATGGACATTTTATTCACATTTTGTATTCAAAACAAATCAGTATTCAGACTGTCCTTTGAGTCAGCCTAAGTCACTGCATTTCTAACAAATTTAGAAAAGACATTTAAATCACTTCACAGATTCCTCCTCAGAATGCACGTACCATATAATTAGGAGCCCTTGAACCACAGCAGGGGATGCTGAAAAGACCTTCACCCAAGCAAAGCTGGAAGCTTCATGCTGTCAGCAAGTTGTTCTGAGATGACAAGGTCACCAGGTTAAGTGTAACAGGGGTTTCTGGCATTAGTTATGGGATCTGCTGACTTAGCTGTTCATACTGAAGAATTCTTCAAACCTGTTTAACGGGTTGTCAACTTTCTACTTTGCAAGCCAGTTCCATGTTCACTCCTCATGCAAATTGGTGCAGTCTCCAGCAGAAATTACAATGCCTTATGCCAAAGCTGGAGTTCATTATGAAAACACCAGTCAGTGGCTACTCACTATTCTGAAGCATCCCTGTTTATAAAAAACTATTTTGAGTTTACACAAAGCGTTAAGCATTTTGACCTTGGGTCTGTTTTGTCAGAATGTAACACAGATGTGAATACTGTAACATATCTACACATTTCTCATGCTAGCTAGCATTTTGAGTCCCTTACCTTCAACAGTAACAAGTTCACACAGTTCTATTTATTAATGAATACTCTCTCCTATTGTTTGCGAGAAAAATGCACGTTTAACAAAGCTTCGCTGTTCTCCAGACACTGGTCTCACAGGCATATACGGAGAGATCGTCACCTTTAGATTGTAATTCCTGCTGAACTGTTTCTCCAGATGAGCTGAACAGGCTCAGCTTTATTTTGCTATTCTTATCTTATTTTCCAAGTGTAGGCTACAGGTTGTCAGACAGGAATGTACTCCTTCAACCTGTTTTAGAATGCAAGTCAACAATTACTTAGGAAAAAACCTTGAATATCAAGCATCTACATTAATTCCTCTTCCTCCCCTTATTTTAAACCTTGTGAAGAATTAGGAGAATTAGAGAAGGCAGACTAAGCAACACTTTCTATTTATTATGTGTCCCACAGACTTTAATGCCATATATCCTTTTATATGGCACTCCTGTAACACAGAAGTTGACACCCAGGTTTTCTGAAGTGCAGTTTTGCATACCTGCTCCCACACACTGCTCAGCGGCACACATACACACAAACCTTTAGCACTTTGTGCCTACAGGAATATTCAAAAGGGAACTTCCAACATGCATATGCATAAGTTAACACTCAGATGGAAATCCAGAACTACACAAAGAATTTAGAGCTACATTTCTTTATGTATTCAAATTTTTGAAAATTTTAACGCACAAATGAGATAAGCAACACAGCCTCAAGCACTAGCCAAAGCACCCAGTGCCAGGAATTTCTGAGCAACTGTCCCAGCAATCACCGACAATCTTGCACTTCACAAATCCTTTAACATCTCCATGTTAAGGAGTTCCTTGTCCAAAAGAGCAGGGAGTATTTTTAATTCTCTCAAAGGACTATTACGAAGATTAATTAAGGTCTGAGCAGTGCTTTGAAGATCAAGACTCCTATGCTGTTATTTACTATTAAAGAACAACAAAGTGCATTCTTGTTGTCTATAATTCAACTTCACAGGGAAAACAGTGAAAAAGCACATGTGCTCGAGTGCATAAATCAATTCTCCCTGCCCCAACAAGCTGTGATTTGCATAACTGCATTTCTAGTCACCAAAACCCCATCAGTAAATCTATACTCCTCCCTTTGAAAGATTTTAAGGGCCTTGAGGAATATAACCAATATAGCTTCTCTTCTGATTCTTTTCCAGGATAAGCTTTTCCTATCAGATATTTCTGCCTCAGTTCAGCAATGCCTTTTATCCTATATGGAGCCCTAGGATTACTCACATGCTAACATCAGGCATATTCTAAAGGGGTGTGTCAAATCAGAAATTCAATACCTATTTGGGATGTTTCCATTCAAAAAGAGGAGAGAGACAGCATGGCATGGTGGGTAATTTGGGGGATCGGGGGGGATGGGGGAAATCAAAACTTTTTTTTGAACTCTGCCTTCTTCACAGGCTTTCCCATCAGAAAAAAGGCTAATCTACACAGCAAAGTATTTCCCAGAAGTGCCCGCTACTGAAACCTAAGTAGAAATAGCATATTGCACAGTGTATCACTACTGTTCACTCTCTTCAAACGCATACACACATACAACCTCTAAATCATTTACTACAAACGCTACCATGTTTCAATTCTATTTGTATTCTTGAAACTTGGAATCATCTGTATCTTGGCAGCATCTCCACAAAAAACACAAAAGGTGAGTAGTATTAAGAAAAATTTTTAAAACCCCACAAAATCTAGAATAACCACTCTCAAGTCCTGCTACCACAACCGTGTTTTCCTGATACTATTCAAACAGCTCCAGCAGGAGATCAGGTTCTCCAGCATCCCAGCACTAGGATGTAACAGTACAAATATTTAAAGAAAACAAGACTACAAGCTGTTGGACCTAGAGGCTAGGGAGCACTGGAAACTGATGTAACCTGGACAGCTACTACTGCCCTTACGCTTTAAAGAAATTGCTAACAAAGGGTCCAGTATTTGCACGATGCTGAGCATTTCTCCAGTGTGTCAGCCAACATCACCTCTTCACAGGAAACACTTACATTTTATTGGATTACTTTTTGGCTCTATTCCCATTACCTTAGTCTGCACTCATCAGATTCTTAAAATCTGCGGCACATCCTTATTAAAAACACAGATACCAGATTGTGAACTTCTGTACTTTTTTGACTGCTTTCAGGAGAAAGTTGGGTTATATTTAGCAGCCATATGGCATTCCTCCTCCACACACATGTTTTCTAGCGATAAGAAGTGACAAATTAAGTTTTCTAAAACACTGATCTATATGTTTTCATTTCCAATTTTAATCTTAGAAGTTAACTGCAGTTTAATTCTTAAACCTGGCATTTGACAATCAGGAAATGCAAGGGGTACCTATAGCGAATGATGCAATCAAGAAAAAGTTTTTTTGTAATCTAGGTGAAAATGTGCAGAAAGATTTCTGCTACTAAGCTGTACTCTAGAGAGCTAAATTCTCCCTAAATTAATACAATATGGCTACATAACTAAATAGCCAAGGATGTATTGGCTTCCTTATGCAATTTGCAATTGCTCTGTGTATGGATGACTGAAAGTACTAGGTAAAGAATACTCCCTACAGTGAAATCTTTAAAAAAATGATGTGTTACTTGTGTATTTCAAGCTGCTGTACATCTTAACAGAGGAGCAAACAGAAAGCATAGTGACAACCAACTAGTATACCGTAAAAAACTTCGAAGACGCAAGAGCAACCACCATACAGTTTTCCCATGCTCCTGGGAGCCAGGTTTACATACTGCTCGGAAGACAGCAAGCTGCACTTCCCTATAGCACAGCATAATTTTATAGCAACTGCAGCCAAAGGTTAGAAAGAGGACAACAGTTTTAAGAAGCAAGAAAAGACATTTGAGATATGCTGTCGTTTGGGACAGCCGAAAAGGCAGACTGAACATACCACACAAAAGTCTACATAAGCTTCACTCTGCCTGCCACTCCATCACACAGCATCCCTTAGGAAAGAAAAAAAAAAAAACCACCACCAACAAAAAAAGAGGGGTGGAGCAGGGGAGGACTGAAGGCCCCTAACAATTTAACCCTCCAAGAAAGAAATGGATTGTTATCCTCTCTAGCAGCAAGAGGAATCACTGCTTGAAATACTTCGCTGTCAACTAACTCATGCCTGATTGCTGCTCCTGTCTCTGGTTTCTAGAGCTTTACCAATTGTTTCTGTGCTCTTCCGGGGCCCAGGGACCCAGAGAACCCCCCAAGCGATGCCCTCGCAGGCCAAGCTGGCTGCAGCCACCTGAACATCGCTCCCCTGCAAACTGATGCGGAGAGTGCCCTCTCCAAGGGTGCCCGAATGAAGCCAGGCAGAAGAACACCAGATGCCAGAACTCAGACTGTGCCTCCACTTTGATGGCGCTGACCTCCTGCCAGCTTTCTTATGAGTCGCAGGTTGCAGGGCAGACCCGATTCAATTCCTGAGAGACTACGTGGGGCAACCCCAGCCTTTCCCTTCTCGCCGAGCAATTCCAGAGCAGCACTGAGTATTTCTTCAGTAAGAGAAAGAGGGACAGACATGAACACTACATGCGTGCCTGAGCACACTTATGAGCTGCATGTACAGGCTGGGAAATATAAATGAACAACTGTGTCTTTTCCAGCTGGTGTGTTACGTTCATTACTCAAAGAAAAATAATAAACATTCAGTACTGTACTTTCTCTCTCTCTGCACAAAGCAATTTAGGGAATATGTTCTTTCAGTACAGCCCATCCTATCTCTAAGCCTTGTCAGATTCATGAAGGCGAATGATATGGCACAAATCGCTGCCTGAAGCGGAATCTTCGTGCTGGACAAGCCACTGGAGACCGTGACCCTCAACGTGCCAGTCAACACATTTTGCAGAGAAGCAGCAATTTCTTCAGAACACTGATTATTGCCTCCTGTCTTCCTTGACGAGACAGCTATCCCAGAATGAAAAATAATTGTGAAATTAAAAAAACACCAGGAAGCAGGGGAAACAAATTGCATCATAGGCCAGAATTATTTGCACAGAACGTTTGAGAGACAGCGAAATGTTTAAGGATGCAATCAATCATTAAGATTTCTTCCAAAAGAAAAAGGAAGAAAAAGCACACACAATCATTTGTTTAAAGCTTGCCTCAGTGAAAAAAAGTGATAGAATAACCATTCCTGCACACTTGATTACCAAATCAGAGCTTGGTGGGAAGAACGAGTAAGAAAGTCTTCCAAGTAACTTTTTTTTTTTTCCCTTAACTGTGGTCATTGAACATTGCTGTAGAAAGACATAGGGAAAAGCAGATCTGTCTGGTCTTCTGGCAGTTTTTCCCATTCTCGAACAATTCCTCCTTCAGATGCACAGCCACAAAGGTTCAAAGGTCCCCACAGCCTTTGTTCTCAGTTCCAGAGTAGTTACAAACAAACTTTTGTTCCTGTTTCTTCAATGAAATAAGCTGCAGCAGTTACCAATGATTGAACTTTACATCTGAAGCTTGCCTTGTACATCATTCAACTGAAGGACCCTGGAATCTCACTTTTACTTCCAAGAATAAATTATCAGAACTTCTTCTGAAATAAAAAACAACTACTGCTTACTGAATGAACCTCCAACACACACATTACGCTTCTGCATATACATAGGAGCGAGGAAGGATCGACACACTCTAGGTTTACAGACTGTATCAAAAAATTTTTTTTAGTCGAACATAATACTTACAGCTATTGCTCATTTATTTGTAAGCTTTATAATAAAATTATACACACTTTAGTAAGTGGTATCTGTCAGCAATTTTTAAAATTATATGCAAACACACACACATATACGCACTGGAAACAACAATACCCAAAGAGCAATTTTTATTGTTTATATCCCGGCCAGAGTGTAAGGGGTGAGGTGATGACGATAAGGGCAAGCTATGGTTAGCAGCTACTGAAATGTATTCACATTCCATGAAAAGCTGATACGGAAATTGTTGATAAAATTTGTAAAGATTCTATCAGACTGTATCAGCTGCTATGTAAATTTGGGGGAAAAAACAAGCAAGGTGCATTTTTCAGCAGGATAACAGGCTTTTTGAATTAAAAATAAATTAAAAAAATATGGAGATTGCCATTTCAAAAGATTGATTGCTCCTAGCAGGTGGGAGCTGGCTCTCTAGAGATGCCTCTTGTAAAACACACAAAAGATATCAAAGCTTTTTTTTTTTTTTTAAATATAAATTGTGCCTTCAAGCTAGAGCCCATAGGCTGGCTATTATGAAATCTAAGACATTCATGAATCACAACAAGGAGTAAAAGAGTAAATCCCAGCAAATACTGAAAGGCTCTTGCAACAATTTAAAATTACACTGAAATGGGTTGTCCACCTACATTCATCTTCATAATAGCCATGCTCCTGCCCCTTGAGAAGTCAGTAAGAATGTGTCCAAATTGTAACATCTGGATTTGGAAAAGTTTTTGGTTTTACAGTGTCACCAAAAAAAAAAAAAAAAATCAAACTGCTTTCAAAACACCAGTCTTTTCTTTTCCCTCAGAGCACTCGCATGCACCTTGAGCATTCAGAGTATGGAGACCAAAAAGTTCACCTCCCAACTGCCACTCAACAGTGTTACTGAAATTATAAAAACTCAAAAGTTAAATGAAACATTTTAATAGACACTTGTTTAGTTGGTGATAAATATATCTCAGATAACAAAATACACAGAGGATTAAACATGGTTTGCTTGAAGAAGCAAGAATTTTCAAACCAGTTACAGAACCTAACACCTTGCCATTGAAGTTATTTTTAGCAAAACTGATTATCTCAATCTGCCAGTAAGTGATGACAAAGCTTTTAGAATATCATCTTTCATCCTTGTATCTTAAAAGCAACTTACCACTAGTAATTAAATCTCTGTCATCCTTCTCTACAACTAGATTCTGGGGCCATGGCTGCAGGACCACTACTATGTCCGGGTACTGCTGAATTACCCACTGACAAAAGTTTGAATTACAGCATGTGATGTCACACACACAAACTTTTGCTGCAAAAAAAATTCATCTGCTTTATATCTTTATGCTTGCCTTGAGATAGAGAAGCTGCTGCAAGGCCAAATTAAAAGTAACACAGGACTGACAACTTGTTCAACTAGCACAAAGCCTGCTTAAAAGTAAACAAACACCCACAACATAAATTGGAAATATCACAATGAGTTTATTCAAGAACAGTGCTTTGCATCACATGACCCTTATGCTACAGATCCACTGCCAGGAGATGGCAGTTACAGTTACTACAGTTAGAGTTACTACAGTTACTACAGTTAGAGTTACAGTTACAGCTGTAACTCAGGCTGTGGCTGACCAAGCATCCCTTCATCCAACAAATAACCTCAGGGATACTTCAGCATTTAATTTGACTCTGAAATCCATAGGAAGCCAGCCTCTAAACTTCTTGTGGTCCAGGTTTAATGAATGAGCGGTGGAAATGGGAGAAACTCCACCTTCTCTGATTCTTAGAGAGTTATAAATGAATACACTAAATCAATGCTTTCCACCCGCAAACATTAAAGGCCAAGATGTGGAGGACAGGCACAAGCATTGGGTACACCAGCAAGGGAATGGGGGGCAGCAACTTCAGCTTCTTCATCAGCAAAAGCGACTGAGGTGACAAGAGGATGAAGGATTCATCGGTCAGTAGTTTATGCTGAACTACTGCTTCAACTAGCGACTTCAAGCCACATGAGCAGGACATGCTCAAAATGTTGCAACTTAGCTACAGAAACAAGACTGGAAGAAAATACACGTTCTTAAAATAATGATTTTAAAAAAATAAATTGAGATTCGGGTGTATTTTCTAAACCACCAGTTCAGACAGGAGCTTCTGAGCCATATTGTCAGCTGCTTGAAATTCATAGATGACACTATGAACTCCAGCCCTACACGTGCATAACTAAGAGCAAAAGAATAGCCAGTGACGAGTAACAGTTAAATGTAATAATCATCACTTGACAATACCACCTAAATATATTCAGATCATTAGTATGATGATAGTTAATATTGTGTTTAATCAAAAAGCAAGACAATAGCATAAGGAAGCATATACATGGCACATTTACCCAACTGATTACAATAAACCTGGTAGCATTGGTTTATCAGCTTAAACAATCAGCAGCTAATTAACTACGTATTTAACAACCAGGTAATAAAGTTTCTTCCCAGGGAAAAATCAGATTGGAAAAGTCAACATCAGCTTAAACACGATTAACTTCCTGTCCCACTGCTGGTAAAGCAAATCCAATTTACTAAATAGTTTAAAGGGCAGTTTTTAATTATTTCGTACACTTGCGAAGAATCTAAGGCTACACGCACACAAATATGGTAAGCTGATCTACTCATGTGCATACAGACTCCAGTATCACAAACCACCACTTAAAACACACGAAGCCTTCGTAACATGCTTAAAAACAGCCCCAGCCTAGAAACTTGTATTGCAGAAGCCCCCACGGACGTTAGAAGGAACCTTTACAGAGTGAAACCACATGCAGTTACAGCATGTATAATACACAACAAAATACTAACTAGGAGCATTTCTTTCAGACTTCTCCATTACTTCATTACTATCTATTTCTAAAACAATCTCTAGGAAACAAATACACAGCAAACAAACTCTTTTGAGTAACATTTATATATTTTACCTGGTTTCAACTGGCACAGACACACCTAGGAACCTACGCACACAGACTGCTCAACAATCTATATATCTAAAGTGTTTTACACAGCAGAAATTCAGGCAACACAGAAAAACAGCATGGCAGAAATACAGCAAGTCACCAACAGTGGGATTCAAATGAGCTGCTCATAGCTGTATCAATGGAGTGACAGCTTTGCTGCCTTCCTACGCTTTTTATCCAACAAAATAATTAAAAATAGAAAATGTAAGTTTTCCAACTTTAATTGTTCAACACCAAATACAATAATTTGTTTTCAGCTACAACATGGGTAAAAAAAAAACACCACCAAAAAAACAACAAAAAACACAACCACAAAATTAATACTGAAACGAAACCGCAGCAACCAAACCAGTTCAGATTATTACATGATTCCTGATCCGCAGCTGGACCATTATATCCTCAGGTTATGGCATTCTCCAAGTTCTGGTTGGCTGGAAGACCTAATCTACACAACAATAACCCCAACAAATGGGCTTCCCTTTCGTGCCCTCGGTACGCACATCCCTTCTCTCGCATTGGCTAACAGCGCACAGCCAGCCTGTTCAAAGGATTAGCATAAGAATAGAAATCACTGCGAAAATCCACATGCTCCAACTGGCCAGACTGGTCGACCTGCTTCACCCCAGATACCAAACTGACTTAGTTTTCCAAGGAAAACAGTTGTTGACTTTAAAGGCTGATAAAACACTTCACTTTATTTCTTTCACATTACGGTATTAGAGACCCTGAGGGCAGCCACCAGACGGAAACAGTGAATCTGAACAACTTTCACTGTTCTAAGCACAGACATCATATGTGCGAGAATGTGAACTTGAATGAGTGCAAGTCTGGTGGAGAAGAATAGGTCTGTCAGGACCCTTCCGAGCTTGGACCAGACATGTTCATCATAAAAGCCCCTCATCAGCAAGCTCATAGGCTCTGCTGGTGCAAGATGCAAGGCTGAAACCAGATACCAGAGCTGCAGTTCAAGAGCACAGCTGCGAGAGGCAACTGGCCCCGCACCTGCATGCGCTACACCTGACAGAAGCCACCCACGCTTACAGACCCAAGAGAGCAATTAGTGCAGGTTTTTGCAAGTAAAATTCACAAATTTACCTACATCTCTTTATATCTTCTTCCCCTTTCTGCCCTTACCCTGGGATCAGCCAAAACAGTATCAAGCCAACAACTGAGAGACAATAGCTTTTGCCAGGCTCACAACCACTGGAATCAGACAGGAACTACTACATGGGTAAGAATATATTGAGAGGAAGTGCAAATGAAAATAATCCCCCGGGTCATGAAGAGGCCAACATCTTCCTCTTAGTTGTGGTGAGAAGGAGACAAAGGCCAAGGGAAGCCACTACAATGTCTCTCTCCTATACAAACTCTCCTAGCCATAATGAAGTATGAAAAACATCATTTATTTTTGGAAATATGTATATTGGGTTCCTGAAAAACACACTGAACTTGTGTATAAACATATTACAGTGTTTGACGTGTTTGTTTTGAAATAGGGGAGGCTGACTGGAATCATCCCCGTAATGTGGTCTGACACTTCATGCAAAACAACGCATTCAAACAGCAAAATGACATTTCCTTTTCAGAAGTTCACAAAAGAAACAGATGCCCAAGGGAAGATGGCTAAAGTAGCACTATTCCCCTTTTTGTTAGATTTCCTCCACTCCCTCTGGGATCTTCTCCCCAGCCAGTAAGTCACCACTGCAATCCTTCCCCCTTAAATTCAATGACATCACAGTTTCCCCCTCACTTTGCATTACAGAAACATAGACTATTAAGAACTGGGATACTGGTATTTCACAATCCATCAGCAAGTGGCACAAAACCACCGCAACATCCAGCTACAAACACGCACAAAATCTAAAAAGTAAAACAAGTCCCCAGTGATATTTCTGATGACCTGCCTCAGACGCTCTTAATTTCTTCAAAAGCTTTAGAAATATACTTTAAACAAACAAATCAAGGTTAAGATCACAAGCTGAAATATTGAACAATAATTTTCTTCTGGCAAAATACATAATGTACATATTTCTGTACATTATGCAAGGTATTAACATCAAATTAAGACTTTCGGTTCTATTGTTTCCCCAAATAAAACACATATTGCCAGACTCTCACCCCATTTTTCCACCCTTTGTCATCTCAATCACTATATGCCCTCAAAGGAATAAAATTTTGCTTCTTCCAGATGGCGCCAACGTGTTCAAACATTATATAAAACCATCAGCTATACGTGGGTACCCACCCTGGCAGGCCACAAACGACCTCCGGTAAGTTTCATGAAAACAAATCAGTCCAAGCACAGCTATTTTTTCGCTCTTGCGTCAGGAAGAACATGTAATATCTTACTTACCAGTCAAAAACTGTTCACTCAAGGCTAACCTAATTTTGCAAAACCAGAATGAAAAGACGTCTGTGCAGTTGGAAAGAAATTGCACAGCTCTAAATATGCACGTGCAGGACGTTTGTCCCTATTCTGTAGAAAAAGGTATCTATCCCATGATCAAACAGCAAACACCTGGAACAGATATTCTTTTAGGAGTCTTGGAAACTTACTCATTCTGCTCCATATCAAAGAGGAGTGTCCGGTCACTTTCGGATAATACGCTTTAGGTTTATAGCTCTTTCTTGAAATGAAATAGCATATTTTAACCTTCTGCTTTCTTGCCTTTTCACCTACTCCTCCAAACTGCATTCTTACCAACAACAGTCTCGCCCAACACAACAAACTGGACGCCCATCCCAGCGGAATCTGACCAAGCCTCTGTCCAAAGTGCTGTTTTCCACACCATCCCATGTGGAAAGTGCAGCGGTGGAACAAAAAAATAACACGTTCCCATCACCTTCTTACAATTCAACAGCCATCAGTCCGGTCTGGAGCAGCGGTCTGCGATACCAGACAGGTTCCCGGGGCAGAAAGAGATAGGACGCGTAATTTACGAAAGGAAAACAGTCAGGTACACAGACGTAAGTTTCAAAGGTTAATTTACCTTTTTCTCAAGTGGAAGCCATTGCTCAGAGTCCAAACGTGTTAGGGATTTCCCCTTACAAGACCCTGCACTGCTATCCTGTCCTCACCTCCCTGCTGCAGCTTGGTGGGAAAGCTAAAGATCTTCCAGAGAAAACCATCTCCGCGCACACACACAGAGGCATGAAAAGCCTCTCGGGCTCTCCTCCATTTCACACAGCTTCCTAGCACACAGCTGTCGCTCGCGGAGCGCCCTCGGTGACCCAAGCAGACCCACGGACGCTCACCGCACCTGAAAAGGTCTAACAAGGCATTATTAAAAAAAAAAATCACCACATTAAACACGACCGCAGAGGACAGCCCACACAATGGAGCAGGCGGCCAAGCACAAAGCCGGCCGGCAGCCGCACGCCGGCCGGGCAGCACAACGCCGGTTTCCCCCACGCCCGTGAAGCGCGGGGAACGGCACCCGCAGGCTGAAATCCCACATTTCTTTCCCGGAAAATTTATTTCTGGGCGAGAGGTGAATTTATTCACCTCAGAAACCAGCCCTGGAGGACGGCGACGGGACGCGTGCTGCTAACCGTGGGCGAAAAGAGAGAAGGGAGAGGGAAAATCCCACAAAACGGACAAAAAATAAGCCACCACGAGCGAGCCACGACTTCTTTTTATTCATTTATTTTCTCCTTTCCCCTCACGGCCAGGCTGAGAGCCCCCGCGCGCGACCGGCCCCGACCGTTGGCGAGGCTGCCGCGCGCGAG
>Ga0065711_1027339_pt1 | contig 50711 bp, 24 predicted proteins | sample Hoacrofraction12_FD_59098 | JGI IMG/M metagenome (GOLD analysis project Ga0065711, IMG submission 59098) | Hoatzin crop microbial communities from Cojedes, Venezuela - Epithelial fraction 12 v2 (version 2) | ecosystem: Host-associated > Birds > Digestive system > Esophagus > Crop | place... | reverse complement strand
CACTAAACTACCCAGCCAAGGCAGAGTGAGTGATTCAGAACTGGAAGCCATGAAAATACCTGCTGGATATCACGTACCATTTCCCAGCTACAGGAGTACTACATACTTCCAGACCTACTGGAGATGCAATGAACAAAAATGCAGCAGCGTTCTGAAGAACCCCAAGATTCACGTATGCACTTTGCTCCCACTGCAAACGTACTCCTTAGATCTGCTGGCAGAGTTGGCTACACGAGCACTGCCTAACCTATTTCAGTCAAAATAAGCTTGTTAGTAAAGACCTGCTATTTAAACTGTCTAAGCTAAAACACCTCATCTTAACTGAAAGCAGGTTTGCAGTTTTGCTGACAGATCCTGGAGGGCAGCAACCTGCAGCAGCCAGACGAAGGCTGAGCAGTATTCTTTTCCACCAGTACAGCTAGATCTAGAAGAGGACATCTCATCAGCTCACACTGGCTGATATCAATACTACTGCTGTTAGCAGCTACCACAGAGGCAGCTGTAAGAGGAAAAGTCCATGAAATACTCTCACAGTGTCGGGTCAAAGCTGGTCAGCAGGCTGCAGCCAAAATCTGGACAGATTTTGCCTCGTAGCCTCCTAGAATCCCTACAAGATCATCCCATAACTCTCACTCCACTAATAAGCATTGTCTTCTCAATATGAGCTGTTCTGCTAACCTTGCAGTTAAACATTACCTTGCTGGCAAACTGGGGTGATTCCCGTGGAGGACCACTAAGATTGCTAGGGGAGCTGGTTGTGTTCGGCCTGGAGAAGACTGGGAGCTATATGCTAGCCTTCCACTACCTAAAGGGAGGTTATAGAAGAAAGTGAGACAGAGTCTTTTCAGAAGTGCGTAACAACAGCAAAAGGGGCAACAGGCACAAGCTGTAGCAAGCAAAACTCTGGACACGAAGGAGATTTTCAAAATACAAGTGAACAAGCTTCCAAGCAAAATGAGCTGGTTGTCAAGGTAATCCTTCTCAGAATAGTCAATTGGACTGGAGGCCTCCAGAGGTCCATCCTAACTGAAAGTCTTCTATGATTTTATATCTTCAGATCGTGTTAGTCTATTCTTACATTGGTACCTGGCTAGAGATTCATGAACTGAGGAACAAACTCCAAAAACACAAATTAAGGAGATTCTCTAATGAATTCTGTATCTTCAGAAATTGTGTCAGGTTGGGTTAGGCCAAACGCTGTTGCTACGTGAAAGTACGTAACAGAAGAAAGGCAAGAAATAGCACCCTCTGCAACAAGAAATGTCCAGCTCCGACCATAACAGAACTTCAGGAAGGCATATTCAGTTTCACAGCTGAACAGACTTTGTCCCTATCAGCTGATGATCAGATTGCACAACCCAGAAGTTCAAGACACAGACTAGCACACAAAGTCATAGTCTCATAGTCTTGATGTGTTCAGAAAAAAACCCTCCAACTGAAGAAGGGAGGGAGCCTCCGAGTATTCCACTCCCTATAGTAGACTCAATGGAAGTGGAATTGTTTGAATATAACACAAGCAATATAAAACCCCCAGTAAATGGGGGCAGAATGGGATTTGCTAGCCTCACTCGGTCCTTCCACATACAGTATTTTCCACATAACATCTTTTCACTCAAAGGTATAATTCCACTACTCCTTTTAATGAGTTTAAAAATCAGCGAAATAGTATCAATCTACCCACATTGCCCTTTCTACAAATAGAGGCTAAGTTTTCTTTTCTTCTTGTCATCCCGCTTCTGAGAGTTACTTTCCTGTCATTTCAAGGATGTAACCAGTGTGGAGCATATCACACGAGAAATTTCTTCCATCCTCACACACTGATGCATCCATTGTAAATTTATCTAACAACCACCAACCCTTCCTTTAACTTCTATTATAATAACTGGCTAAACATCTAAGAACCAATTACATGCTGAGTAAAGTAGCTTTTCCTTCCAATGGGTTTAAATATATTCTCTTTTAAATATCATTAGGTCTTCTACTGTGAGAATTGTCCCTCTTTTGTGAAAGGAAGGGAATATTAGACTTTACCACTGCATGTTGTTTGTTAAACACCTCTGCAATACCTCTCACTTGTTTCTTGTATTTTCAGTCTGTTCACAATAGCCTACATTAAGTCGAGTATTAATATACTCGAAAACATACTATTTGCATCTTCTCATCTAGGAGGAGCAACTTTGGATCATGCCTGGAAAAAACATATGCAACCTTCTGACACAAAATAAAATTAAACATCACGAGAATTCAATGTTTCCTACCACAGACCAAACTAGGCAGATGCACCATTCACAGCCTGTTCCTTTGATCGAGGGGTTAGAGCTCCCTCTAGCACTCTCAAAACAGAAGAGCCATAGACGCTAAGCTGTGACTATCTGGTCTCATCCAAAGCAGTCTTGTGTAGGGTTGTCCATAATTTTTATTTGATTTACTTTTTGTTGTCACATGAATAATTACAAATACATCCACCAGTTTATCTGAAATTCAGGAGAAACAAAGGTCAGGAGAAATTCCCTCTATAACCGAATAAAAATACTCAGATTGCTATAATTAGCTGATCTCCATTTTAAAATGTAATTTAGGACCAGCTGAAGGATTATCATGTCAGCTGTGTGTACAATGTGAAATGTAGCAAGAAATTAAACTAAAAAGTTGTGCAAAATTTTCCATTTTCATGGCACAAAAAAGTCTTGCTACCTCACCTTCCCTTGCAGCTCACAAACATCCCACTGCGGCTGACAGGTCACCTGCAGTTGTGAATTACATGTTTCTATTTTAGCATTAAATATTAAGTAATGCCGCTTAAGTAAAACTCAAAAGGTGTAATCCTGCTGAGTTTTGCACAACACTGAAGACAGAGAAGCATCTCATGACAGAAAGAGTGTCAGCCCTTTTTAATCACAGGTTATTACTTATTAATTCTTGACAAACTGAAAGCTGGCAGTACAACGTAAAAGTGAGAAAGGAAAATGGCAGCTCTTTCGAGTTTTACTCCTAACTCTCCCACTGCCTTCTTGCACTGCCCTAGGCAAATCACTCCATTTCACGAGTCTACCGGTTGAACAGATGTAGCCTAACCCACTTCACGCAGAGGCGAACCACAGCTTAACGCTGGGAATGCCTTCGGAGGCCTCTGCACAAAAGGTGTTCGGTGAGGGCAGTGTCGCCAGGTGACACCATACCATGCTCTAAACGGTTGCAAACTTCCCCTTGAGTGCCAGCAAAGTTGTCACTTAAAAACTAAACAAAACAGACTCGTTAGAAAAGGCCTCAACTTCACAATTAGAAAAAACACAGCTGTACGGATCATTCCAGCTGCCTTCCAAAGCAGCATCTGAAGTCGAGTGCCTTAAGAAATAATTTTACCTGGAGTTTTCTCAGACTGAGCCACCACATCCAGACACCACCCCTAAAATCAATACAAACGTGGGAACAACTCGCGCACCCCTGAAGGCAAGCGCCCAAGGGAGGGTGCACTCCAGTGAAATTCCTTTACTCCTCACAGCAACTTCAGTGCGTAACCACTGGGGGACTTCGGAACAGCGCTTGGGTTTAGAAGTCTCCAATTTTAATGTCAGTATGTGACAGAGATGCAGAAATACAATAGGATGTGTTAGGCTATCCATGGCTACGTTTGCACTTCTCTGACAGGTCCAGTAAGAAAGACTAGAAGTAACTAGACCCAAGTAGATGACAGAAGCACCTGACACAAACTTCCCAGCATTGCCCACCGGTGTCCCTCAACCCTGGCCGACAGCTGTCCCTGCCATTCTGGGCCCGAACCCTGTGCACAGTCCTGCCGCTGCACCCACACCCTGACACGCAGACCTTCCCTCCCGCCATGCAGATGGCATCCCAGGCCGTTCCTCTGATCCCCTTCAGAGGACTTGGAGAAAAGCACTGGCAATGACTTCTCTCTCCCCACACCTCTCGCATGGGGCAGGAGAGGGTTACAGTCCCATGTCCGATGTATCCGGCAGGAGGGAAAGGACATCTGGAGTTAAAGCAAGAGCTCCGCCGTTGCAGGTCTGTCAGCGATGCTGGCAACGCTCAGCTGCCTGCCTCCCTGGACTGACACTGCAGTCCACCTGTTCTCCCCTGCATCTCCAAACAGTCGCGGTTTGGATCCGAAACAGGGACAGGTAAGAGAGAGGTTGTGCTGACCGAACTGCAGTGAGACACGGCATCAGCAGCACTTCCCCACGCACGCACCTCCAAGTGTTGAAACCTTCGAGATCTCTGATCACTTCTGTATACTGGAAGCAATACATCTCCCATCTTCATTTAGGAAGCAGTCTGCAGCCATTGTTTTTGTGCCTTTGTTACTTCCAGACTGCATAAAGGAGGCCCCCAGTGCTATCTTAGGAGCTAAAGTGAGGCAGCAGCTAGTGCCCAGCGTAACCCTTCTCATGCAAACATATCACGTACTCCATGTGTTGGCTTCATTTCTGAGGGCAGTACCACACTTCAAATTGTAAGGTAGACATTCTGTGTATGTAAAGCTTGGGAGAAGAAGGTACCTAGCAGTGGAGGACAGCTGGGACTAGTGAATTCAATACCTACCCTGCTCTGAGCAGAAGGCTGTGCCTCCTGAGGTCTCTTTCAACCCAAGTGACTCGGTGTTTCTAATCTCACAGTCAAAGCTCATCCACACTCCCCAGGCTTTTGGAGAGAAAAGCATTTTAGATTAATCATTAATGCCAAGTTATAGTTGTCTGATGTTGATGCATTTCATTTACCATAAGCAAAATCTGAAATTCTTTTTAAAAGATGCTGTATAAAGAGTTATCTTTTCAAAGGCTTTCCAACTCTGGGCTTCACAAGCCTTTGCTGTTGTGTCATTCATTCTTTGTAGCAACCAAATACCAGGTTCTTCAAGAGTACTGCAGATATGCCTGCTCTCTGGCTTTGCAAACTGAGAGTATGCAGTATTCAGTGGACCTGTCTGAACAGCCAATCTTGGCTTTCAATTCCATCCCTCCAACTGTTTCATATTCTTCAAAAACTGTTGATTTTGTTATAATGCATGTGTTCTCTAAGAACTGCAGCCGATTCTCTCCATGAATTATTAAATTTCAAACTTACCTTCACTTATGACCTGAACCAGTTTCAAAACTCAGGTCTCGAACAGTGAATTAATAGACTAAGATGCCCAAACATCTGCAATATTCTAATGCAAATCTCAAAATACTCCCACTACAACCCACCTCAGAACTGTCCAGGATTACAAATTATGATCCAGAACAGAGCTGACAGATCCAAATTAACGCGGAAGGAGAACAACCTGATTCAACTCTGTAGTTCACACAATTTTGTAAAATCCAGTGACTTGAAAGAAAACAATGCATGCACATAATTTGCATTAATTAAGCAACATTTTTATTACCTACAATCAAAGACTTATATGGAAGGTTTACTTGTCAGAAAGAGGACTTTCTTTGCTTAGAAATTACAAGTGTTACTTAATTAACAATTTAATTTTTTTGTAGTATAGTTGTTCAGTATTTTTCACTTTGGATTTTTTTCCTAAATGAACGTTAGTCTAAGCACAAAAACTACTGTTTAAATTGACAGAAGTGGGGTCAGAAAAAACACTGCTTAAATATTTTAATCTTCATGTATTTTAACTAAAATCTCAGTTTGTGGTCACTGTGACAAGGGTTTCACTTTGTGTTGAGAAGCAGGAGTACCTCAGACTTTATGGATATGAGAAAACAGTTAAATCTGAACCTGCGCACACAATTAGGACAGGCCTACCATATTTCACAAATTCAGAGCATCATAAAGGCAAGTTTGCCTGTTGGACACAGAAGCCAAACAGCCTGGCTAGATACAGTGCCCTTTCATTCCCTCATGTCAAACTACTCTATGAGCTGAGCAGGTAAGCACTACTTGCCTGTCAAGATTTGCTATTATGGTAAAGTAATTGCAGGTTCAGCAATTAGGTTTAGCAACATATACAGTGAGTACTGCTGTCTGTCTGCAAGTCAGTCACACGCAACGAGGGACTGCCTGCCTTGCTGAAGTTATCTTGGATACGAGCTTCCACAGGCAGCCTAATTCAAATCTATTTTTACAAATTACAGATTGTGTTAAATATACATGAAGGGAAAATATGGAACAGTTTCTTTTACTGCACAACATGAGTTATTTCCCATTCTAGGTTCCCTCCGAGAAAACTCCACATTTTAAAATCTGTCAATTAGCAGCAGTGACTACTGGTGAGACCTGATCCAGCCAAGCAGTAGTATTCTCTGAGTGCTGCAAAGGGCAGAAAAACATTCCATGAGAACAAAGGGACCAGGATACCTGACAAAAACAAGGAGGAGCATGCAGTCATTTGCCCACGCTTCTTTTTTCTTTCAGAAGAAATGCAGGTTGCGTCTCTGCCTTAACGTGACAGTTAACCCATAAGCTTTGCATCAGCCAGAAGAACTAGATCTTTACATGACATTTGCAAGACTGTTAATAGCTGCAGTACAGTTCAGGGCAACAATTTGACAATTTCTGCGTAAAAGAGAGCAAACAGGAAAATAAACAGAAATCAATTCCTCCTAGAAAGCAAACTCCTCAAGCACAAATGCTCGAACATGCTCAGAGTTTCTCTTCCCTCATTTCTTAAATTAAGCCACACCCCAAGGACCACTCAATTTATCCTAATAAATCAAAGAGGATGTGACTGCTCTCTCAAAATATATGGAGATAAACATTAAAAAGGGAAGAGGAACTATTAAAACAAAAGGAAGAAACAAGCCAAAGAACCAGTAGTACAATCTCTCTATGAATAAGCTAGCTTGGAAATCCAGAGAGGATTTCCAGTCATTAGAACAATCAGGTTCTGGAATCATCTTCTGATGGAAAGAGAATGGAAAAAAGACCTCAGACCAACCTCTAACTAGTTGCAAGATGAAACTCAGTTAAGTTCACTAAAGGGACAAAGCAGTATACACAAGAGCAAGACGCTGAAACCAGTGACTTGTGAGATCCCAGAAGGTAGATTGACACAAATGAGACAATGTCTTGTTCTGCAAGAGGACACTCATCACCTTGTAGCTCAAGAGTATACCTCAGAGGGCACAGATGCAAACTTGTTGAATGGTAACTGAGCATACTGACTTTCTCTACTCATTGAACATTGATGGGACTGTGGGCTCCACTCTCTTAAATATACAAAGTTCATTCCTCTATCATGGATGACAGGCGACTGCTTCATCCAGAAAACGAGCTGTCAATTTTCAGTCTGACATGTGCCCAATGAACTTCAGCATACCTGAGATCTATGAAATGTACAACCTACACCTTTCCACTAGGTGCTGAACTGCTGAGTTGTGCAAGACACACATGAACACTATTTATTCTGGTATATTTCTATATATTTTATATATTTCTGTATATTTCTGTCTCAGTTCCAGGAGACTCACAGGTAACTTCAGACTGCCCTGAGGCTATATTCACTGTGTCTGTAGTTGACTCAACAGGATACTCCCCATGGTCTCTGACGCATTTACAACAAATGCATGAGAACACAGAATATCTCTTTTCATACGTTCACTGCCTCCAGCTAAACTCTAACAGGATCTGGGGCAAACCTTTAAGCTGTTCATTCATGTTTGGATGTCAGATGAAGATAAGATCTCGATGTTGGTAATGCAAGCAACCTTAGAGTCCCCGATATGGAGGCGCTTTTGCTGGAGGAGTTACCTTCAAGTCACTTACCACTGACTGGGTAGATTAGGCTGTGACCTGCTGGGCAGTTAGCTGTTTTGACCGTGAACTCTGCTGTCTCCGGGGACAATCGTCTATTGTCTCCATAATTAGAAGAAAAGATACATGACTGATTTCAACATTATTGCTATCTTCTGCTAGCTTCTACCTTTAACTGCCCAGTTATGCGGGTTTAAGTTGCAATGGGTATCTGCCAGTTCGGGGACTATGAAGAGCAAAAACCCAAGACAGGTACCATCTGGAGCCTGGTATGACTCCAAATTTATTCTTATGACTAGCAGGATCAAAACTTGTCCTGCTAGTCGATGGTGATCTACTTCGAGAGACAGAATGATGGAGGCAAGCGTCTGGCCTCCAAACAGACTATTTATGTTGAGACGCTTGAGGCCCCACATAAGATGAAGAGCTCTTTAGTTCAGTATCAGGAAACTCTAAAGGTAAATGTGTCTCCACCTGAGGAGAGCATTTGAAGCCTGTTAATCTGGTCTTTCATATCAGAAGGGATTCTAAGTGTCAGCACTTGATCCAAAGAAGCCACTATGGCGACAAATCGTCAGAAATGAAGGTAAAGACAATTACATATTTGGAAGTAAATCGAGGGTAAGACATGAAGTTCTCCAATAAGAACTAGTTTATTCTATTATACATTGTTGTAGGAGATGAGACTACAGACTCAACAGCGCTGCTCCCATTTCCCAACTGATAACTTATCTATGCAACCTATAAATTCACGTTTCTCTCACCCCACCTTCATGGGAACTACAAGATATATTATAGGGACTAGTTCTTTAATGTATGTATTGATTTCATTAGTACAGCTAAGGTTTTATAATTTCTCTAAAGACAAATTACATTCTGCAATAGTTCATAAATAACTGTTTAGCTATTAAAACCTTAACAGGTAAACTTCCAAAATGATTTAAATAAATGTACTCCTTGTGTTTTTATATTATTCACAAAAAGTTTAATGTATTTGCATTTTATAGATCAGATACCAAGTTGCATTACTTGAGAAACAAAGTCACCATGAATCACATGTTGACTCATACTGTGTATATGAAAAGTGGACAGTTAAAACCAAGTAAACACTTTGAATCTTCCAAACTTTAAAGTCTTTCACCTATAAAAAAACTACTGTAATTTTTAAGTGAGAAAGGATTTCTGGGGAATAGTAATACTGACTATACAGCTGGAAAAAACACACAAAACCTTTAGATATATGAGACATAATCTTATGTTAAACTGAGTGTGAAAATTGTGACCCAGTATAACCTATGAGTTTTTTTTTAAAAAAGAGTGAGAAATTTTAAAGAAAATCTTGCTGGTGTTCTGTCAACAGCTAGTACAGTTTGCTAGTCCTCATAGAGCAAAGAAAGAAATGGGTAATTGGAGTAAGTAAAATATAGATAGTTTACCTAGAGGTAGGAAAATTCTAGCACATAATACAAACACGTTTGGTTTTGGCTTCACCAGCAGCATTCAGGAAGGCTTTTGGTGCGCTGGAGAAAGCACGTACATTCTAGGAAGTGTACGGGTATAGGATCTGTGGAGTCTAGCGTTCTGCTTGGGGCCATTGTAGGGGAAATGCTTTCGGAACTTCTGTTACTTAAACATGGTCTGGTGTTGCCTGAGCCATTGTTTCCAGTAATGTGTTTGCTGAGGTTGTGGAAGCTCTTTGAAAGCTACAGGGCAGGGTGAGAGAGAGGGAAGGGTTCTGGGAAAATTTCTTCCCTGTATAGGCTCTAATTACTTAATGATTTTCTTTACTGGATCCAAACTAGGCTGGCTTGCCCATACGACTTGCCCTGCAGCAGTTTGCCCTGTGGCAGTGTGCACAGGGATTCTGGGTTGCTTACTGAAAGATGAAAGCCATCTCGCTACAGAGAAGTCCTGGCTGGGTGAGGATCTCTGTAGATCGCAGGCGCCAATACGGCTGTATCCTCCTCAGAGCACATACAACATCGTCTGAGAACCTGGCTGTACATCAAAGCCTTTGCGGTGGCCTCAGGTCATCACTAGCTTTACAGAAGTAGGTATATTGCTCTGTGGGGTTCTCTTTTATGTCAGTCTTGATCTTCAGAAAGTTACATTTATACGAGGAGTATTTTAGAGAGAGTTTGATGAAGAGGTGATGGTTATTGAACTAGTGATGAAAATAGGTGGGAGTCCAGAAAACGAGCACGTACCTCTGTGAAAGGAAAGAGGAACTTGCAGTTAAAGCAGAAGACTAGACTGTCCATGGAGCTACAGGACAATTTTTACTCCTGATTCTCCTCAGGTTTTGATCTGAGCCTAAGACACCTCTTTTCTCCTGAGATACTATGCAAGTACTTTGCAAGGTGTTGCAGAGCTACGTTATTGTTCCCTAGGCAGACTGAGACTCAGGAAGAAGACACAAAGTAGTAACACTCTACACACAGCTCTGATCCTGAAAGATGGTAGAGAAAAATGTCAGAGTGATCAGGCAAAAAGGGTGAAGCAAAAACAACCCAGAGAATGAATTTTCCCCTAGCTTGTTGGGGAGCAAATGTCCCCCAGTCTCAAAACAGCTCTCAAACTGACAGGGTCAGAACAGGGAGAGCTGCACTTGGGGGTGGTGGGAAGACAGAGGCAGGAAAACTGCTCAGACAAAATGCAAAATTCAGACAACTGAATGTGAAACATTTCAAATTAAATTAACAGAAAATAGGATCCAAAAAAAACCCCAAGAACTTCTAACACTGATAAAATCATTCAGCTGCAAAACGCAACCAGGAGCTAGAAGAAATTTATTTTATTAGATGAAAAAAAAAATTAGCTGTATGTTCATTTTGACATGTATGTAAACATTAACAATCCTTAGGCTGCCTATTAATTCGCATGTGGCATATTTACAGTATTTATGATATTATGCCCCATGCTGGGACATCCCATTACAGAGTCACGGTAGCGGCTCCATAGTTAAGGTGAATACTGCAACACATCACCTCATTCCTGTTATTCTCTTGCAGTAAGGTTACTTTTGGGTAAGAATCTACCATTTGGTTTCAGTCCACACGGGAATCTCTTTGAGAACTGACAAACTGATTTAAGCAGCTGTGGAATAATTTACTGGGTTTTGTGCTTTATTAAAGAGGAACAAAAGGCTTTAAGAGCTTTTGGTGTTTTATGCAACAACAAGCAGAATGTTTAGCTTAGAAAGTGTCCACTTTTTCTTAGACTTTCCCCTTGCCTCCCATAAGGATCATATTTGATTGCAAATTTGACTGCAACCATTGGCAAGGGCATCCTTCTCAAGATGCATGTCTAGCTCAGCCTTTTAAACATGCAGACTGACCCGGGGAGAGAGAAGGTGCCAGCGAAGAGAGCCCAGATCAACATTAGGTGTATATAAACAAAAGTAATGCTTAAGAACAAAATATGCTTCAAGTGATACCATGTTTCCAGATCCCCAGATGTCTAATAAGGAAATGTTAAGCAGCATTATTCCCTTTTACAGATGGAAGAACTGAGATGGAAAAGCAGAATATGACAAAGACAAAAGATGTCACAAAATGTGGAGCCATAATTCCTAATCTAATATTCCTCCTGTGAGGCCTCATTGCTTACTATAAATAAACTATTTCCTCCCTAGATTTCAGTTGTAAAAGTTGCAAAAAAGGGACACTGTGAGTCCAGCCCTCATCCTAAAAAACCCTGGAAGGATTAATTGAGGCTTATGAAGCACTCAAACTACAAGGGAAACCCTCAGGAGGAAGTTTGTATTTCCATGTTCTGACCAGGGCTTGAAAGGCATGCAATAAATACAGCCCAGGGCACAGAAAAAAACAACACAAATAAAATAAAATATTGAACAGCTGTTGGTTAAGTGAATACTGTTCACCCCACACACCAAACTTTATTTCTGCCGCAGGCTGTAGGGAGTGGGGGGAATCAGACTGAGGCTGAAAAATTTTATTTCAAAGAGTTAAATAGTAGCGCAGTTATGAAAAACTGAAATCTTTTCTTACAAATGAAAATATCAGACAACCTTAAGAGCCAGAACTGCAAGCCCCACTAATGATTATATGAGAACTACGACTGGTTTAGATAGTAGAAAAGGTCTGTGCCTTCTCAGGTTAACTTTTTTGCAGCGATGTAACGTCTTACAAGCTGTAAAACTACGTGGCTATCACAACTCCTCATTTTTAAAGCAGGGGGAGGGCAGAGTATACACATCACTGTTACAAAGTAAGAAAGGTCAAAATACTACAGTAAGCAAACTAAGAACTAAAAACCAAAACAACCAACCTCCTCCACATCAGCCTTGCTTTCTAGCTCATCTGTTTTCTGCTACCCACCAAAAAGCGAGCAACACAAAGCTGACGGGAGGGCGCGAGCTGACAGTGGAGCCGCACGAACAGCCCGTGCAGTTTGCAGGGTGCAGCGCGCTGGTCTGGGGCTCCTCTCACAAACTGGGAAGGTTTTACTCGCTTTTCAGTGTCAGGAAGCGGGATACCTAGAAGTGAAGAGAACCTGTGCCCTGATGAGAAAACCAAAGCAAAGCAGCACAGGCACCGTGCGCAGAATGACAGAGCCTCGCTCTTCAACCATTACAACTTCTTTGGCAATTATGGGGAAGGACAGAAGTAATGCCTGAAAAACACACTGCAGAGAGCAAGGAAGGAAGAACAGGAATTGCGTTAATCAGAAGTAGCTGGATTCCCCTGCACTGCAAGCATTAACACCATTCTGTAATGTTTCTAACTTTCCTTCTCAGAAATCATCCCCCAATATCACTCTTTTTCCCACATTACTTTTTTCCCTTTAAAAAGATAACAATTTTCGTAACACTGGTATTCAGATCTAGCAGTCATTAATTCCTGTGTCTATTTTTTAGAATGTACTTGAGAAAATTGAGATTTTATCAAACCTCAAGGAAAAAAAAATATCAAGTCAATCTTCTTAGCAATTACAGCAGCCATATCTTTCAAATTACAATTTCTTGTTGATAAGTGATTAAACTGAAAAAATTTTGTGCAAAAGAAAAAAATCAACAAAAAATCCACAAAAAGGAGCATTAGGAAATCAATGCAGTATTTGATCTCTCCTCTTTTTTTGCTGCTGAAAGCCACATGTCATGCATAGTATTTTTAACTGAGGAGTCTCATTTCAAATATATGCCGAGGAATCTTATTTCAAACATATACTAAATAAGGAGGGGAGTAATAAAACAGGCAGTCCCTTACTCTAATTTTATCCGTCTCCCTCCTCTTCTTTCCTTGATGCAGCAAAACTTTAAATCCAATACCAAACCCAGTCTCTTTCTTTTTTTTTTCTAAACAGTGATCAACATTTTCCTAAATGACCCCCGAAAGGACCTACTTTGAAACTACTCATTAGTAACAGCCACGTTTGCAGTATTAACCTGGATGCGGCTGTTTATTAAGATCTTTTAAGGGGTTTAGAATGAAGACACACTGCCGGTGTACAGGGAGCACAGAAGGGGTAATTTAAAACCCATGTTTTTCCTCCCCCTCACTGAAAACATGCCCAGCATTGTGCAGCTGTGCTGCCAGCTTCATCACTCCCTCCATCTCCACTCTTGCTAATTAAAAGGTTGATCACAGAACAATGCTCTTCTCATTAATTTCGGCTTTCTGATTGGGCAGGATTCCTGCTCGCTCCGCCTGATCTTTTCCACACTGCTGAAGTTAATGTGACAGGAGCCCGAAGATGGATTACCCGCTGCCATATTGCCCATCACCTCCAATCAGCAGCTATCTGGGTAAACTGATTGTTCTAATTTGCTCTCATTATTTTTACAATATCAGGAGAAAATAACGCACACAGCTCACTGTCAAAGCCGTGAAAATCAGCCATTAGTTAAACCCAGACACTGAGTGGCTTTATTAGAAGCACTGCAGTTAATTGATGCAGCTTCAGTAAACTAAGATAATACCTGCCCTCCTTAAACACACTTTTTTGGGTGTATTTATGTTGAAAGAAAATATTTATTAGGATACTTTCAGAAACACTTGCCGTGTCAGCCTGTGATCTTGATACGCTGGCAGACGACGAAGATTAAGAACAATGGAGGCTTGACTTCCACATAAAGAAGGGCAAAATATGCAGCAGTATCCGCACGGCAGCCTGCCTGCACATCTCAGCTACCGTTTTACAGTTTAAATAAAAATCATCTCAGTACTAATATGACAGGCTAATATGCAAATACACCCCAAAATTGCACAAAATGTGGTACTAGCATAAAGACAAACACGGTACGGGAATAACTGTGTGAGCTGTATGTACAAGGTCAACAATTTAGTTTTGGGTTTGGTGGGGCTTTTTGCTAAGCAGAGGAGCCTGCGTAGCCCAGCACCAAAACACAGGGACTGAGAGCAGGAGCTCCCAACGATAAGTGAAACTGTTTCATACAGCTGGGAACTATTTTTTTTTCCCCCTACGAAAAAGCATTGTGCTGCCACAACTCGGGAATGAGTCAGAGCAGAAATGTCACTCCACACTGAAGCCTCACAGGATCGCACAGAGAAGAAATGAATAAAGTATTGTTAGCGGTATGAAGTCAGGCATTTTTACACCGCAGCAGCGGTAAGAACTACATTGAAAATCCTGGACCTCTGACAGTCTCTACACTCTATATAAAGGGACCTACGTTATTTTGCCTGCTGCCTATCCGCATCTTAGCAAAGGGAAATGCTAAGTAGCGGCATTAACAGAAATATGATATCTTAAATCTTGCTAAACATAAACCTTAAACTGGTGTCTCCGATGCTGTAACTTGCAATGTGCTCTAAGAGTGACAGGCAGAGCGCAGCAGACTGATTTTACTTTTAAATAATATCTAAATCAGATTAGTTCTTTGTGTAGATCTGCATGAACCAGAGGGGACATTCATCATTGTGCCAAAAAAGTTAAATTCACTGGGGTGCGCTCAAAGTGAATGGTTCTAGACCTATGTTTTATCTCTCAGACACATCATCAAGATGCTGTGCCAATACGCATGAAGCCAGCCAGGGGCTGCAAGAAAGACAACGGGAGAGTACCAGGCTACCAGAAAAGGTTTAATTTTTCCCCTTGCAGATTATGAATTGCTTGGGACAGGCTCTGTGGCTTCTTGGTCTTGTAAGCACAGAGCATCCCTTTCGATACTTGAGCTTCTTTTTTTAATATTTAAACGGCTTAAATGTAAGGAAGGGTATTTTCCTCCCTCCCCCTCCAAAACAGATGTAATTCTAGTTCCCCCTCCTCCCCCTGCTGCAATCTAAAATGCTACAATTTTCATTACTGCTTCTTAATATTTTTAAATCCTCGTCAGCTAGAGCCTTTCGTTTGGGGGTTGATTTTTCCTCCCTCCCAGAAAAGCCACCTCCCAGCTTTGTTTGGTATCTCTTTTGACCCTTGCTAATGGCTTTCTCTTGGAGGGGCGTGCCATGCTTTTCTCCTTAAAATTCCTGCACTGAAAGACTGCACCACACCACACTCCACAAAACGTGCTGATGGCACAAATTACAAGCCCCCAGCCGAACACTCCAGCCCCCACCATTCGGGCAGATTTATGTGGGCTCTTGCCGACGTTATTACAAGTCAGAGTTTATTGGGAAATTGTTACATTATGCGGAGTGTCTAACAAATTGCTTATGCTGCTATAATTGGATTACAACAGCCGCTTGCTCCCACCGGTAAGATTAGGCAAGTAGGACTCCTGCCGATCTCTGAGCGTTAGCAGTAATTTTATTTGCCTTGCCTCTCTCTTTCCTAACAACATGCCTCTTTCCCTGCCAGCTGTCTGCTGAAAAGGCACAGGCTTGTTCCTTGGCCCTAACAATGCAATTACAGCCCTGCAGATCGCACTGTTTGTGCATTAAGTACAGAGCCAAAACGAGGCGAATTGATCGTTTGACTTTTGGCGGAGCCATGTGATCTCTGCGTGCGGGTGATCCGGCACGCATCGGTGGGCAACGCCGCAGCACACGCCTGACGGTGAACTCGCGCCACGCTCCTTCCCCTCCCCTGCCCGCTCCTCGCAGCGAAGACCTCGGAGCCTACCCGGCCATACCCCCATCGGTCTGCAAAAATGGGCGCGCTTCTAGCAGCCCTCTGGCCAGGCTAAGCTCAGAGCTCACTCTGCCTTCTGAAACGCGACAACTGCCTGCACCAGCGGCCTCCCTGCAGCAGGCGACACCACGAGACGATTATTCCAGTGTTCCACGCCACAAGCTTTCGCGAAAGAATGGGACATATTCTAACAATGTTTTCAATTCTTGCATTTGAAAAAGACTGAAAACGTATCTAGTTAATGCTGTGTTAATGGTATTTGTACTCTGTACCATCTGAGGGTGCTGCCACTACAGATGACTACTCAAGAAGCAATGCTTCCCTTCGTGTTTGCCGCCATTTAACACTAAAGCCACCAATGATTTGGATTCCTAACTGTTTCACATTTCCAGCACAAAAGATCCCAAAGTACTTTATTAACGCAAGTCCAGTTTGTTGCATAACTCTTATCCCGGTGAACACTCCTTACAAGGTTAACGTGACAGGACTTGAATGAAGACCTCAAGGCTGCAATTCTTTATGCAGACTATCAATCACCAAAGCAGCAAGCACTCGGGGTGGAACTACAGCGTGTGACACTACACTGAATACAGGTGCAGGGGAATTTTGATTAAGAATACCAGGTCAAATTCCAAATTTTAAAAGATTTCTATTGCGTCTTCACTGCCTGTGTACTGAGAGGAACCCAGCACGATTCAGTTTAGAAGGCACCTGAGGAATTCTCCACCCCAATCTCTTGCTCAAAGCAGGGTGCAGTATGAGGTCAGATCAGGTAGCTCAGGGCTTCATCTAGCCTGGTCTTGAAAACCTCCAAGGACGGAGGCTGCAGAGCCTCTGCAAGCAGCCTGTTCCAGTTGACACTCATCACCATGAAAAAGTTTTTCCTCATAACCAGTCAAACCTGACAAGGAGTTTTTAAGACCTGTGTGGGAGCCCTTCCAGTACTTACCGAACTCAACTTCACAGGTAATGCAATTTGCTTTCTTGAGATTCCAAATCCAGGGCTCCAAAAAGCAGAAACCTCTCCATCAAGTTGACTGAACTTTGGAAATGATATCAAGACTTTGCGTATCACCTGACTGATCATCCTTACTGTAGAGCTTTGAGAACTGATCTCCAGAATACACTTAGAGACCCTCAGCTATAAAACCATTTATGAGTTAACTATTATACTATTATTTCTTCAAAGTCTCTTTTGCATTTTAAAAAAACCCAAATGTAATTCTTTTTTAATTCGCGGCTTCATTGACATGCGAAGTCATTTTGGGTGGTAAGTGAAGCAGAAATGACAACCAGTCCGCAATGTTTGTGTAACTGAAGTCTAAAGAAGCCTGTTTACATGTAGTTTAACACTGAAAAGAAACTCTGAACAGCTGAAATGCCTTATAAATAGCTCAGACCCAGAGGAAGTGCAAACGTCTGCATTGTGAATTGTAGATCTTAATTACAGACAATGGCTGGTACAGCAAGTAGCACTGAAAAAAAAGTGAAACAGTTGCACTGTTCATGGTTGGCAATAATTCTTCAGGAAAATATTTACTATCAATCAGTTATGAGAAAAGGGACTCTGCGCTCATAAAACAGCACGTTGCTTCTCATACCAGGACCATTTTGCTTCAGCATAATCTGAATTTAAACAGCTTGTTTCCTGCGGATATAATTTTGGAAATAAATAAAACAAGTCTATCAAAATCTGGAGAATGTGTATGGTGGGGTGGGATGGGGGAAAGCAGGAATATCACATTTCTTTCGCAGTCATTTGCAAAGAGGTTATTAGACCAAGGGGAAGCTAAAGCATAAAGATTGTCTTGACCTAAAAAAAAAAACAAACCACAACAAAAAAACAAAAAACCAAGAAACTCGCAATTAAGATAAAAGTAGACATGTTACTAAGAAATTAAGATCATCATTAGGTCAAAGCTCTTAGATAAACCTCAGATGCCGTTTTCTACTTGTGCTGTCTAAATACTGACAATTCACAGTTTCAAAGCACCTTTTGAACATTAAGTAATCCCAGCAATGTCCCTGCAATACCGGCCATTCACACAATCCTCTTTTTACAGACAGAATACCTACACCAGAAGATAAAACGACATGCTTAAATCTCTGTTAGCCAGTGGCTGAGGCAGCGTTTATCAGCCTCAAATACTGTCGTCCCAGAGAAAGGTAATATCCAAGCCACAAAAGGGGACACTGCTACCGAGGGGTCTGGAGCTGGAAACATGTCCACTGACAGGCCCTCTGCATCATTACACAGAAGCTTAATACTAAAAATTAAGGTAAGATGGAACTTACTATCTCATTAAAACAGTGGAAGGAGTATGAGGAAACCGAATGCAGTTAGTCAAATAATATTTGTTCATGATTAAATTGCTCTAATGTCAGTCCCAAGGACTGGAAAGGCTTCAAACGCACTGGAAAACTACGCATTATCTGAAGAAATACTGATCAGTGACGTATCACAGCAGAACTCTGAGATGGTTGTGCTGTTCATGCAAAGCAAATGCAGGGACGCTCTCAGGAAAGAGAAGCCATCAATCTGTGACATAGCAGGACTTGAGAGTAAAACAGGGACACTCTTCAGACCAATTTGTCCTATTGCCAACTGGAACATCCAGTCTGGAACCCTAAATGTTCATTAAAGAATACTCATGGTTTCTCCTTTGAATTCATATAAAAAAATCTGAGCTCGATGTTACCATTGTGCAGACTATTTTTATTCTAAAAATTCGGAAGTAGTGATGCAGAAAGAAGACAAAGGATGGCAGATTTCAATTACCAGCTACTTCCACCACTCCCTGTTTTAGCTGAATCATCCTGAATGTAAAATGTGTAGCTATAGCTAAATACTATTATACATCTTTGGAAGAAAATTTCACACAGCATATTTGAAGTGCCAAGCCCTGTTCTGTGTTCCCAGAACTGAGCAGAACATAGCTCTGTCCCCCTGTACACTACAAGCAGCTTGCTGAGCAGGAAGAACATCACTACATGCTTAAGCAGGACTTTTCATCCAAGGGTCAAAAATGCATCATACAGTTAAATTTCACAACATTTCTGCAAGGAGATTATTATTCAGTTCCCCTTTTGAAGGGGAGCAAGAAAAGTCATCATGGCAACAGAGAACAAAATCACAGTGCTAAAAATAAAGGGTATAAACCCTTTCTAGGTTCCTAGTTCAATACTGTAACCACTGCAGCATGCATATTTAAAAGTACGATGCACAGCAATCAAAGACACAACATGCTTAAAATACCCTGAGAAGTCCTTCTGTTTGCCAGGACCTTAAAAAGCAAGACCAGTTATCGCATGTGGGTAGCAAGAAGCGGCCTGAAACACAAGGCTGATTTTTTAAGGGTGATGTGCTTGACTGTATTTTTCTTCCTCCTATTTCACTTATCTCAGATAAAGACAGAGGCAGAGAACCTTTCCCAGGTGCTGCTGAGTTCAGAACTAAGTGGAAACCTGGGGATGCCACTTAGAAGGTGTCTTCGTGCTGTCTGTGGCAGGTGTGCCATAGGGTGCCTGTCTCTGGCACATGTAGGAAAGAATTCAATGTGCAAAATGAAACTGAGAACACTTCTTTATATAGCAGATAGAGACGAACTGGAACTGACTGCAGGAGTTAATAAACAGTAAAGACCTATCTAATGAATACAAGAAATGGGTTCTGACTGCAGAACTCTGTGAGATCAGCTGTACACCACCTACAGTCTCTTGCTGGGAAAGAAAATAGCACTTCGAATTAGAAGGATATTTCCATGGTCCAGGGAAGTGCAAAATCTAACGGACTCCAAGTGAACAACTCCAACCTAATAAAGCCCACATTATGAAAGGGTGAAAAAGTAAGACCTCTGTTTGAAAACAGGAATATCTATAATCCATCCAAGTAAAAAATCAGCCAAGGAGACTGGAGACACATCAGGGCATCCCCCACTACACAGCAAACAGAAAGTGTGAAGGTCATCACAGAAAGTAAGTGGTCCTGGATGCAGAAGAACAGAAGAGAAACTTGTTTGCACACCCAGGAGCATCACAAGAATCCTAGTGACATACCAGATGCCAGGGGATTTTTAACTGTGCCCCTCTCTAATTGAGGATGAAGCACACACCAACGCCATTATGTGGCCTGAAGATACTGGCTTACAAAATATGGAACAAACAATAGGAACAGATGCTCATTTGGCCAGATTTCAATAAGCCTCATTAAAACCAAACACCCTGTCCTTGGAGCTCGGGTTCATGCCACATTTCTATCTTATTTAAGTACCTAGCACCAATTCCTGACAAAGCTGTCCACTTGTGGTTGCACACCAGTAGTATCATATAAATAAATCCTCTCAGACATTTTTTGATTTCTACAGAGACAAACAGGAGGATTTTGTATATATGTGTGTGTGTACACATATATAAAGACACAGAGATTGAATTTCCTTTTTAAAGGCATTAGGTTAAACATACATCAGACCTGTTGATCACTCAAATGTAAAAGGCAAAAAGATGTCTAAAGATTAACAGCAAAACTCCTGAGGATGTAAGAGAACCGATGTTACAGATCACACAGGCTACATCTGTGCATCACAATACTTAATTTTTAACTCAAGATCCCATCTCTTCAGTCAAAACACGAGCACACTTGAAATAATTTCTACTGCTCCTTATTTGCTTCTACCCAAATATGCCCATGTCCCATCAATGAAGTTCCAGAGGGCAAATACCAGAAAAGCATGGCTAAGAACAAAATACAAAGATTCATCAGAACATGATATTCTAGTTTTATTTTTAAATGCCTAAATAAAACAAGATAATTCATAGGTTTGCAAAAGTCACCGAGCTCCTGGCTGCATAGTCAGCACAACATGGTATAGCAGATGGGACAAAGTTTCCCAACAAACGAAGACTTCTTTGAGTGGTCAAAAAGACAGTAGCCCTATGCTACTCCCTGTACTTGAAAAAGCATAACTTTTTTATTATAACTTCTTTTCCCTTCATTTTAGAAAGAATGTCAGTTGTCAGGTGGGTAAGTCACACCTGACTGTCCTGTACAGAAGCTTTCCTTCACAAGAGAACTTGATGGATGGACAGTGCTTCAGTCTGAAAAAAGTTATCTCAATATTGATGCGTGTGGCCTCAAGGGAAACCGCATGTCATACTTTGAACAAATTTTAGAAATATCAAGCACATGATCAGCAAACGGCATTAATACAGTCTTAACAGAGAACAATTTTCTTTTTTGCAAGCAGGTGCAGAATCATAAATTCTGCTTTCGGAAAAAACACCATCCCTTGCAGATTGACTGACACTTCTGACAAGCACATGATAATACTGACTGTGGCTCCCAGTCAGGGCTGACACTGCACTGCAGAATCAGAAAGATAAATCATGATTTCCAAAGTGATCCTTTTTGTCTTTCAATGCCAGTTCAAAAAAATAAAAATTTAAACCCCTTTTCCAAAAGTGCTGCAGATAAAGAAACCCACAGTTATAATTTCCAGTATTCAACCTCCCAACAAAACATTTTAAAGTCCAAGGCTGCAAGACAAATCAGTCACAGAGGATAAAACCTGCCATGTGCATAAGGCTAGGAGAAGGCCTCTGAACTCCTTAAGTCCCATTTAAGCCTTTCACCTAGGGAACATTTAACAGTTGTGCCATTTGCCTATGCCATCCCTGAGCCATGTGCATTTAGCGAACTGGATTTATAAATGCTTCAACACTCCTGGAATTTGAAAGACAAGCTTTCTTCGAACCTGTTTCATTTTGGTGTGTAGATGGGAAGGCAAAGGAAAGGAGTACAACAGCCAGGCAAGCCAGCACTAGGGCAAATATAGCCCCAGAAAAGTCCTTATGTTTTTTCATATTTATATATATAAATACATATGCATGTGTATATATATGAATGTATACATCTATATATGTTTTTTTATATATGTGATGGCAGATTGTCCTACAGCATATAAACATATGTATTATCCTACAGCATTCAGAGATGCAATACTCTAAAACATACGCTTTTTCACCTCGAGGGTCATGGTTCAAATTCACCCTCAATAACATGAAACAAGTCTTGCTCTTCCTGCCTTGAGCCCTAGCCACACCTCTTACCATGATCCCACTGAAACATAGTTTTAGGAGAGTTTATTATTTGGGGCACTAGGATGTTAAAGGTATGTCATTTCAGTTGAAAGAGGCATCACGTAAATTAGCTGCAGTTCTTGCACATCCTTGCTCCTTAGTAAGATGAACAGGTCAATAATCTGCCATAAAGCAGATGGAGTTGAATGGGTTTACTCTAGCTAGCTTGCTGTGAGCTGCTTCATGGCATCAGAATGATGCTGTATGGTGATATAATTCAGTCAGAGCTGCTCTAGTGCTTTGCTGAAAGAGTTTCACCTACTTTGTATCATTAAGCACCTTAATAAGCAGTGTGTGATACCAGTTGTCTTAAGCTAAGCATGAAGGTGTCAGTATTAAATATTAGCACTTGGTATCAAGACTGGTAGCTCCTCTCAGTAGTGCTTCTCCACTGGAAGGTAACCTGGCATGTCAAGCACAGTTTACGAGCGCCAAGCCACCTGCAAGCACCATGACAAACCTATGATTGCAGATTCCCTGACAGGAAACAAAAGTAATGGGACATCCAAATTTCACCAGCAAAATCCCAGCAAAGATTTAGCTAGGAAATTATCTTAAAGGTCAATACAAAAGTGAGCCCCGAAGGGACACGGCACCTTTAACTACCATTCAACGTATGAAAAAAAAAGGACTTCAAGAAGATCAAGGACCAAAAAACTGAAAGAGAAAACAGGCTTTTGAGTGGCCAGGTTTGTGGTAACAGAGGAGCAACAAAATGCCAGCTGGTTTCAGTAACAGATGGCTGTGTGCACTGATCTGCCCTGCATGCCCATTCTAAACTTCCTTGCAGTGGAAATACGAAGCTTACACAAGGCTAAACTCATCCTTCGCACAGCCCTTCTATTCATATTGCATCACGGTTCAAATGTTTTCCATTCACAAACAGCCCTACACGTATGTTACTTTACTTTAGTTACGCTGAATTTGAAGAAACGAAGGTGGCTAATGGCACCTCATCTTTTCCAATCACATCTCCTACAACTCTCCAGGAATGACTTTTCTCTGATGGGCTAATATATCAACTTTCTTACCATTCTGACTGCCGTATCTCCCTCCTCCCTTTCCCTTAAATACAGCATTCACTGTACTTTAATTGAAAGGTCTTTCTTTTTGCACCTCCTTTCTGGTAGCTAAGAAAGGGAACCACCAACACAAAGAGCTCTCACGCAGTATTTTTAGCATATATCTGGACATTTATCATTTGAATTTGCCACAGCTAATTACATGGCAGGCATAGGTCATCCCATTAGAAAAGTCATTGCTTGTATTGAGCAGAATGAATCCTTCAATCCTAGATAGCTCAGGACTCAAGTAATCATTTCCAACAGAGAAAAACAGCAAGTGTGAAAACTCTACACTGAAGGATGGGAAAGCCTACCCAAAATGCTTGCTTTCTGTTTAAATATTTTTTCTAACTGTAATTTTTAACAAGAACTTTTCTGTGATTAACAATGAACAGTCTGCTAAAAAAAACCCTCAAAACCAAAGCCGTTCTCTTACTTACTTTGGCCACACAATTTTCAGTCTTCATAGCAGTGCTTCCTAGACATACTGTTTCCTGGTTTAAGCACAGTCTCGCACAGCTGTTGTAGGTCTGCAGAAAGATTAAAATGGTTATGACTAGAAGAACATGATTTTCTTCCAGGCACCACATTTTTGGCACAGGAACCCACAACAAGTCTACCACATTTCCTTTTTCCTAAGGTGTAAATGTTTCAAACCAAAATAAACTAGTTTACAGTAACAGCCTATGCTGAGGGCATGCATGTCTGCTGAGGAGCTACGCGCAATTTTACAGTTCTGAGATGGAAAGGAAAAAAAAGATTTTTCTCCTCTTTTCCTTTGAAAAAGAAAAAAAAAAATCTGATCTCAGTTCTTTGGTCTTTCACAAAATGGCTGCATAACTGAACAACTAAAGCAAGGCGATTTCCACGTGCTAGTTATCACAGTGTACGTCAAATGTTAATAAACATCCCCTGTCTTTATCAGGTAAAAATACATGGGGACAGTATGAAGGTTGTAATCAGAAGGGAGCAAATGCGGATCACGTCACTTGCTTAATCTTCCACATTTTTGGAAAGCTTTTTATTTTAAAGTAGAATGTCTTTTTGCTTTAACTCATACACTGTCCTGCCCAGGGGACCTCTGCTGGGGCTACAGACTCTGGAGCCTTTGCAGAACACGTTACTCACAGTCTCTGCCTTTCTTAAGGGGAGCATATGAACAGTACTTACAAAGTGTTCTTAAAATTACACTTTGGTTGATTTGGCTATTTAAACTAAGATGCCTCAAGAACTCAGGAGTTTCTGAATGGAGGCTTCCTCTGCCCCCTCAACTTTCAGCACCTTTTTAAGTACCACTTGATTAAGCTCACATTTTCTAGGAGGAGCAGGAGGAGGACAGTAGCACACAAGATATCCACCATTGGATTAAAACCCCAGCACCTGTCACCATTTGCAGAAAACTGCTCCCAAGCAAAACTGGCAACCCAAACGCAGGCACAAACTTGCTTTGCTGCAAGAGTAGTAAGCGGACCACAAAGACGTTGCCACCTCAGTTACTTGGGGAAAACCCAAGCAGCATGTTGAAAGCGAATGAAATCAAACTTGCTACAAAGATATTTCCAGAAGCGCTAAGTAAAACATACTAACATTCATGATACTTTTAACATTGCCTTAAGGGGAGGACACACTAAGATTTGTAGTGAACTGCCTGTCAGTTCTCACCCTGTAATATTCGCTGGTAATCTCTGAAGATCCTTCTTTCAGGGCTTGCTATGGATTTCTATTTGTTTGATTCTAAGCTAATTCAACCCCAACCCTGCCACAGGTTACAAAACCTGCAGGCAACACTGGCATGCTAAGGGCTCCTAACCTCTCCCTCTGCTCCAAAGCCACGTCGTCAGTCAGGCGCCCTCAGCGCCCAGCACCGGCAGATGAGCTCCCTTTTTTGCCCCTCTGCCACAGGCTTGACTCTGCACAATATGTAGTCAGTAGTAACGCACAAACCAGCAGAGGAACCTGTTGCAAAGGACGTCAGAGGCATAAATGCAAAGAGATTAAAAGGGACTTCTGTTGAGCGATAGGAGATACTTCCACAAACCCAATGCTCCTCACAGTCTCCAGCTGAGGAGAACGGTAAGCACCAACTGATGACAACTGAGTGTTCACAATCAGTCCATCACATTATTCACCTGAGTTCTAATGATCCTCATTAAACAGCCCTTGCCACCCACCATGGGAAATCAGTATACTGGCTCAGGTGGATCTGTACTGGCCCAGCACAGTACAGACACTCAGGCAATTCAGGAAATCCCAGTCCTTTACACCTTACTTCTTTACAGACCCCCCTTTAAAGTTCAATATGAAACAAAAAGGAGCACAGAAGCCCTATCTTCTCCATCGCTTTAGCAGTTCATGGGTTTTATTTCTCAGCGAGCTCTCTAACCAGAAAACAACCAGCAACAGACAGGAATGCAGAATATCCCAGCTCCAGCAGATCTCCTTACAAGCCACAACACTGGTACCTGCTGTGACTAGCAGCCAGCTAGCAGTTTCTGACTCTGAATCCAGAAGGAGAAACTGAAAAACTCAAACACATGAACCCTTTCAAAGTGCCGTGCAAATGAACAGAGTGCATCTTTCAGCAGCGGAGGTTCAGATTCAAACCGGGATTAGGCCACAAGCAAACAGAAGTCTGACGGACTCAACTTATCCTCTTGCAAATATTTGCCAACATCATAAAACCATCACTCTGGTATGCACAACTTTCTCCTCAGAAGACAGATCAGAATGGCACAAACTATTCTAAATTGTGGCTTAGATGTAGCAGCCCAACTGGTGGACAGAAAGTTGACACCATCTGCTCTGCACTGATGTTCAGACTATACCATGCAAACTTCATGTTACAAGCTTTGTGTTAGTTAAATTCAACCAGATTGTGAAGGTGAAAAACATGAGGAGTTGAGAAGATTCTTTGTTCAGTATTTACATTTGTGTAATTTAACCCATTTATCATAAATCTGTTATTTCTTTCATTTGCAATTTAATTCCTAAAATTCCAGTAGCAGTATTTATGCACAACTTACCTGCTACATGCTTTAAATTTTATGCGGAGCCCTGACTCAAAGCAAGCTACTACTAACTCCGCTTTGCAGATGAAAAGCTCAGCCACAAAAATATTTACTGAAAGCAACACTGAAGCCTGTGGCTCCATGAACTGAACTATGAACCAAACTCAGATCTTGTCAGTCTTTTTCCTCACAAGACAGGTATGCACAAACCTTGGTAGCAAGTCAGTTTTTTAAAAGTCAGGCTTACAACAGGCTTTCTCTCACATTTACAAATGGGAAAGAGCAGGCAATCCAAATACACAACGTTAAATACTCAATGCTACATCTAAAAACCCTAGAACTTTCTGAGAAGGAAGGAAGCTCACTACACCACTATTGAAAAGTTGTGTGCATGTCAGAATGTAGATTCAAATAATTGTTCCAATGTATTGCTTGATTTTTATTACTTTTATCCACACATTACATCTCAGTGTGAACAGATCTTCCAACATAACTTTTTCATCAAGTCCCACAATACCAGGACTAATGACACTTGATGGAACTAGTATAGCATAAATTGAAAGCAGACAAAATGAAACACTTCTTCACACAGCAGGCAGTGAACTTCTGGAGCTTGCTGCTCCAGGACACCGTGGGGAGAAACAACATCAGCAAGGGGAAAAAGGGATTAAACAAACTGATGGACAGCAGGTCCACAGAGTACTCAGCAGAGATACCCCCCGGACATCCCTAGTGCAACAGCAGTAGATGCTGCAGGAGCAGGAGGGGACTGGAGCACAGAGAGCGGCCAGACCCGTTTAATCTCATTCAACAGCATCTTCCACTGACAGTGCCGGAGTCGGCACTGGATGAGCAGACTCTGGGTCTGACTGACCTGGGCATTTCTGCACTATCAGTACCTTTCTGCCCTTTGACAACATGCCAACAATACTTAAATTCCTCCTTCCCAACATTCCCAGCCACAGAAAGGAGAGAAGAACATGCTTTTACCGTAAGAATCAACTTATACACAGTAATTTTATTATGTAAAGATCTATGTAAGTGCCAAATTACCAGATGACCATTTAGTCCTTCAGCAGCTCTTTGCTTCTCAATAAAAGTAGTGGGGAAAAAAAGAAAATTAAAAGGAGTATGTGTAATGGCTTCAACCCATCAGGATGCAGATTTGAGAATAAAACATACAGTGATCTTCAGTTCAACATCCATTACTTTGTTTGCAAAGTTACAAAGTTCTTCTTATTTTCACTTTCTCACAGAAGAATGCATTATTAGCCTTGTGGGATGAATAAAAAGGGTAAATAAGATTCATGTGCATGTTCTACAATGCGTTTAAAAAGGTTTAAAGCAAAAATGTGGAAGAAAGCCTAGCTCTCCCTTACAGTTCAGGGGGAAAAAGAGGTAATGTCACTCTACTTAATAGGTCTCAATGGAAATGTATTGATAACGTTGCAAAGAAGCTGCATCTGGCTCATGAAGACAAGTCATAAGAAGCTGGGAGAATATATTGTGAAGGTTGTACTATATGGTTGCCTTCTAATGTCCCTCTGTAGGCAGCAGTTACTGGCTACCGTGAGACACAAGATTACTGCTGGACATGGAGATTTTATTTCATCTGATATTGTCATATTTGTGTTTCTACACTAACAGTTACTAGTGAATAGACCTAACTGAAAGCAGAACAAATGTCACATCATCAAGTAATAATGTAGAGCCCTACATTTTTGGTGAAAAATTTGATGGTGTCTCATGCTACCCTGCAACATCAGAGTACCTCCTGTCATTTGTTCCGATGCCTACAGGAACACTGACTAACCTGAAGGAAACCAAGAAAATCAAAACCAGAATCAAGCCCCAGAAAAGCAAATTTCTCAAGCTCACCTTTAAAGATTGACCCTTCTATGAATCTCATCTAATTTGCACCAAAACTGTTCAAGTTTCTCCTCACCTTTCATCAAGATAAGAGGTTTCTTCGCCAAGGAAAAGCAGTCTGAAATGGTAGCCTGGTTCAAAGCCGCAGGCAGATAGCTTTGCGTTGGAGTGCTTTAATATGTTTTTATATTGCATATAAAGCATGCAAACATAAACCAGTTTGTTGAAAAACACCCTCTTTGTGGAAGCTGGCTGTAATTCTGAACAAGTTTTCAATTTTCACACTGCTGCTAGGGTAAAACATTTTAAAGAGTTTAATTTTTACAGTGGCTTCAATGACACGAGATTATCTAACAAAGTAATGGTTAATCAATAGAGGGTTTAGTTGTCAGGTGAAACATATAACACACTAAAAGGGATTGATTGCAAGGGTCCTCCTTATTTACTGGGAGGTATATATTTAAAATGACACAAACTTGTTACCAAACCGCATTCCTTTAACCTTGCAAAAGCCGTTTTGAGAAGAGTGTTAAGCAGCCCTATAGCAAAACAAGCTCTAATGAAAAGAAAAAAAACAACTGACAAATATATGGGAGCACCAAATCATGTCAGAAGCAGGGGAACCACAAAGCTGTATTCACTCTCGGCCAAAGGCTTAAAATGCCACAGAGACGCTAGACTATGGTTCACTAAAGACAGAGCTGGATCCAATCTCATTCTGCAAGTGTCTTTGGTTACGTTTTTCTTTTTAAAGAAATTATGATCGTGCTCTTTGACACAAACACACAAACATTTCCAGTCTTGTCCGCGTAGCTCTGGACAAACACCGAATGCCAACCTGCAGCCTTGAACCCCAGGCAGAACTCTGTGTGTGTGCAGCTTTTCTGCCAACTGAAATCCATTTCTTTGGCCATTTATCCCAAGAATCCCCAGTCCCTGAACAAAACTCCACTTTTTAATAGAAGCTGCAACCCAGGAGTTCAATAAGATTTCCCCCCCCTAGTAGTTAATAATTACATGATTTATCAGAGAAAGATAACACTAATAAAAACACAGCAAAAAGACAAAACCCATACCCTCCCTTCAAGTCATTTTCAGGGAAAAGATTATTAAACTGTTCTTTTTGAACAAGGGCTTTTGTAGCTAAGCACAAATTGCCAAACGGTTAGAAAAAAAGTTATTAGACTCAGAAGAATTCAGCCGAAGTGGGAAGTTATATAAACAAATCACTCCAGCAGATTTGGAAAGATCGCTTTCATCTTACTTGGAGTCTTAAGAGACTTGCATTAATTACCCTTTAAAGGTCTTTCACATGGACTATTTAAAATAAATGCAATTTATTTATTTATTTCAAAAGAGGTGCTTCTGAAAAAATTAAGTAATCTCAACAAATTTAAAAACGTTTTTATAAACAGGTAATTAAAAAGAGGACTAGAATTAAGTCAAGCTGTAAGACATTACCCAGGATTCGCCGCGATTATTTTCTTACAATGAAATTTTTGTTATCCCTAGCCCAGCCTGGGGAAGGGTAGTCTCCATGGAAAGTCATAAGACAAAATAAAGACTAGCCAAACAAAAAACTAGATCATTTCCAGGATTTTCCCTAAAGCACAGTTTGTCATATTGCAATTACACCTTGCCGACTGTGAAAGCCAGAGTCCTTAATATTGCCACTAGAGGGAAGACGTGTCTCAACACATGGCAATGGTAGTTGGGGAGTGGGTTTTCTTGAGCAATTACCATAACAAAGCTCCCTTGGCTGTGTGTACCTTCTAATTACTCAGTACAATTAAAATGAGTTACCTAAAACAAAGAGAGAAAAAAAAAAAAGAGGCCCCCCAAAAAAGAAACCTCAAGACAATACAAACAAAAAGCCTTACTCCAATCTGCCTGTTATCTGAAATCACATTAAAGCTGAAGATCTTTTTTCCTCATCCATCAATGCACAGGGGGGGAACAAAAAACAGAGTACGCCACAATGCCCAAACACCACGGGGTTGTTCAGCGACGTAAAAGCATTAAAACAAACAAAAACAAAGAGCAAGGAGAACGAGATCTCTTGTTAAAGAAAAGAAGAAAAAAAAAGAAAAAGGAAATGTCGTGGTATTTAGCCATCTGGTAGCTGCTTGAAAACAAATTGTCCTCAAAAGAGCAGAAATACAGTATGTCTTCTCTCAGTTCACTGGCTTATGAATCAGATTTTTTTTTTTTCCCCCCCTAAATACAGGCACGGTAATGTTGGACTTCTGTGCTTGCTGCTGCTTTTACTTCCCTCTCGTCCCACTGTGCAAAGATAACCATGGTCATCCCAATCAGATCTGGTTATTCCAACTTGGGTGTATTATTCGCAGTCTTTCAGGATACATCTTGTTGGGCCCATTGTTTAAAATCTCTCAGGATTTCTTTTTTCCCGACAGCTACTTGCTGATTTTTAAACCCTTAAATCTTTCATTTTATAAGGCTCGTCATTAAGGGAAGATGGCAGCCAAGTGATTTTTCTTTCCATTGACAATTTGTGACATTTTTCCAGCAGCGTGCAAGGTGTTGAAAACCTGGCAGCTGTTACCTCCCGGGATGAAGCTCCTTTTTTATCCTCCCTTGACAGTTTAACTCAATGGGTCAGCACCTTTAAAGACTGCAAAGTACCACTGAAGTGGATGGAGGCTTGAATTACTGCTCCCTCCCTAATCAATGTAAACCCTCACTGCAGGTGAAACTCTTCATCTATAGAGGTGCATGGGGGAGGAAAATGTAATGCCCTGAGCCAGATGGTTTTCATCTTGTTTTTTAAAGAAGAAAGGAACAAGCTAACAAGGGGACAGCTACTTTGTTAGCTTCTTGGCCTCTCTCATGTCTTTGGATCCCCAGGGTTCCAGCCACACAAGAGAAAGAATACAGAAAAACATAAACACTTAAAGAAATATAACTAGGAGGCTGGCAACACGCTGCTTTCAAAGAGTTGAGAGCCCTGTTCAGTGCTTTATTTATCACTGCCCACGTTCTTCGGATGGTAAGTGGACATGGACACAAAGGGCAGGGGGGAGCAGACAACACTTGCAATTTACTCAATTACAGAAGAATGCAGAAATGCGGCAGGGTGACAGATTCCTATTAGCACTAACGCTGACAGGGCCCAGTGGCCTTTCCACCACAAGGCAGTATTCCCATTGTAACTTAGACTCCGGCACAACCCGCCTTGGCTAGTTTTTTAACATTCATTCATTGTCACAGAGGAATGGAAATTATTTTTTAGTGGTTGTTTGAGAATAAAGGAAAAAAAAAACCAAACAGAAAGAATAATCTTAAAAGTAAGACTAAGGATGTACTTCTAGCAATTTCAGGAGGCTTTCAACCAGCAACTCCTCAAAAGTGTCAAAGATGAGGTAACCAGGATAACCTCTCAGACCAGGTCTGTCCTGCCTTGACCAGCTCCCCAACAGAAGGCAAACTCCAACTGCAGCGTCTTCCCCAGAGCGAGAGGGGGAGGGAGCTGAAGGACCCTCCCTCCCTACCATGTAACCCTCTCCAACAGTCAAGAAGACGGCTTCGGCATGCACAGCAGAAATACTTATGGAGAGAAACAGGCCTGGAGAGGAGCCCTAAGCAGCGGGATGACGCTACCAGCTGGAAGTAAACAGTTGACGGTTGCTACTTTTTGTCTTTCCTATGCTCTTCCTTCTCTAACCGCTTTCTGCTTCTTACGGTTTGCTTATGTATTGGCATTAAACTCTCAAGATCAGACTGCGTCTATTTTAACTTCGCAATAGCGCCTAGAGCATGTTTGAGGTGCTATATGTAATTTTACAAAATGATCTCAAATCTGTAAGAGTGAATTGAGGTAACATTCTGTGCCAAAACAGTAAGAGGGAAAACTCTTGAAAATGCTAAGGGGCCTGTTTGAATGGGGTAACAGACAGGGATTTTTTTCCCCTGGCCTTCCATCTGGAAGCTTACAGAAAGACAGCAGAGTGCAACGTGAGGGTTGCAGGAGGCACGGTACGGCGGCCTCGCTGCTGCCAGCATTTCCCCACAAGGCGCCTTCGCCCGCAGACAAACCACAGCGGCAAAAGGCACTTCATTATTGTTCCTCCGAAGAGAAGGGAGGGAAGGGTTTTAAACAACCTGCATTGTGCCCATCTTCTTTAAAAAACAGCAGGGTAATCAAGTTCAGGGCAGCCCCGGACAGCTGCCCTGTGACCTATTCATGTTGACCCCCACTATTCATCACTTTCCTTGGGACTATGAGGGCAAGCTCCCGGGGAGTGACCACCACAATAGACAGATACGAGCCAACAATAATACGGTTCCTGCAAAAAAAACAGATGGCACTGCAATAAATTTACAAATCTGCATTCATGGCTCTGTTAAAAACACCCAGAAGCTAAAAGGCTGGAGGGGCCCCCAGAGAGCTTCCCCTTCCCCATTTCTAAAGGCCGGCTCTCTCCCCAAGACTATTGAGCTCATGTTCTTCATAAATGAAGAATGGAGACATAGCCCTTAAAATAACAAATGCCTGACCTAATCAATCTAGTGTTTGGGTCTAACGCTAAATGATAGGCACTGAAAACTAATTATGTTTTTTGGCAAGGAAGTTGAATTAAAATGGAAACACACAGGTTAAAAAGGCACTGAAGCATTCGCGAGTCCCTTTGAAAGGGTGTCGCACACACACACGCTCACACGCAGGGCTTGAAACAGGAACCTGATTCAATAACTCATGCATTTATTTTTAAAATGAATCAGATTAGTCCCATGTGTGACCTGCCGGTCCATCTGTATGAGCTGGACTTAATGGGCACTCTTCTCACGCTTACTTCAGTTTGAAGTATGAGAGAGATAAATTTAGTTTAATTTTCAACAGATCAAGCTATCCATTTTCCAAATGGACCATCTGGATCAGCCTATTAAAATTAATTTATAACTTTGCAGTGTGAAAATTCGTTTGTTAGCTTAAACAAAGTTGCCAAAAACTTTTGCCACTTGTCATTGTTTTTTCTGAAGTCTGTTTTCATACTATGATTTTCAGTTTACCCCTTCAAAATTTAATTTTGTCAGATCAAGCACTCAACAAGAACCAAACATGTACATCCCTACTTCAAAGTCTGTCACAGCTTACATCTTTTCACTGTTCCAGCTAACAGTGTCAAGTTCATTGCCTTTTTCTGTTTCCTTTCCCAGTGCCCATTTCCACATCTCTTCTGCCTTGTTGCCCCTCACGCACCTAAGAGTGGCCGTGCCTCCTACCTCCAGCAGGCCAAGGACACAGCTCCATTTGTTGAGACTTCTGAAGACTCTTCTCCAAAAAACATTTTAATCAGCAGAAGAACGATACTTCTCCTAGTAAGAGGTTCATAGCGCTGAGCAATGGGCGTCTTCAGTCCCCGCTTACAACTTCAGATGCTTAAGTAACCACTACACCTTCTTACTACCTCCACCTTCCAGTATGTTTCTTCAAACCCACCTGAGAAAGCATTTATGGCTAAGGCTGCATACTAGCATCGCAAACAAGGCAAGAAAAGGAAATGTACCTTTACTTAAACTTGTCAGTAGCTGAACATGTCAAGACATCATAATTCCCCTGAAGTGGTCTGATATATCTCATTAATTTTCTAAAGCTAATAAAAAAGTACTAAATGTGTAGACACTTTCACTAGAAAGACCATTTAAGTAAACAGGCTTCTCCTCTACCCACATACATACATCACACATTCAATTTCTCTGTGCATGTAGGGCCGTGCTCCCCAATAATGAAATATTAACAGCGATGTCTTAAGGGAGGGACAGAAAATATGAAACTGTACACTCAATATTTACCAAGTTAGCATCTTTCCACTCAGGTGGAAAGCACTTTTTGTGTATTACTGCTTTGACAGCATCTGCAGGTCAGATCTTTTTGGTTTCACAAAGTATGGATAGATATAGCCACTCTGCATACCTTCCTGTAGGAGATGCAGATCTTTCCAGTAAGCATCACTCTACTCATTGATTATGAGTATATGGGCACATGGCTCCATATCTGTATGATTTCTAAAACCAGAGCTGGAAAACTCCCCACTGCTTCTTGTACATCACTAATGAGTGATGTGGAGCAATCGGGCCTTCAAAAAAGCTCGGACAGCTTTATTTGTGTCTACATAAAGAACCAAGACTCCTTCTACAAGCACAAAATCGTGGTCAACCACCTCCTACGATCTAGACAAGAGCGCATTTGCTTTAAGACTAAGACTACATCTTCAAGTTGTCCACACACACTGTTCTCAACACAAAAGGCTACTCATAGCAATCAGAAGACCCAAGGGTTTTGACCAGCATCTGTCACTGTAAAGACTGGACACAAAGATGGAGACTGATACAACATCTCAACAATATCCTGAAAAACAGCTAACCATCTTCAACATAAACAATGTCCATGTGAATTACTTCCAATACAAAATATTTAGACAGTACAAAAGGTTTTTTAGGTGTATTCTTAATATCTAGGCACCTTTGTTACAATGAATTGTGGGCCTGTTGAAAAGACAGCTTTCCCTAGACACCAAGAATACTTCCGCAGACTGAAATATAATGGAAGGGAAACCCAGCTCAAGAAACTGCACCTTCTTGATCTGTATAGTACTGCTGAATACTGTGAATAAGTGTCTCCTCCCTAATACTCGTGAGGAAGGACTCAGTGCGATAAGAAGGTACACAGGACAGGTAACTCGTGTTCCTTTTGACTTAACATCTCTTACTATGAACCTTTTCAATGAACCTTTCTTGTTGAACCCAAAGGCCTGCCATCACTAAGATAACTCCAAGATGAAAAAAAAAACAGTTTTCTGGTGTGCTGGGGACCTTGTTGGCTATCCTGGGGATACACAGTAGGGACCTATCATCTTTCCCCTCTAGCTCTCATTATTTGTTTCTGAATGCCAGAAACATTTTAAGTTTGGTGTAACATCTTTAATCAATTCTACAAGGTAATCTTTCTCAGCAATATCTTGGACCTAACTCATTATCCTAGCATATTGCCTCTTGTCTAACAGACCTGAACGGACTATGTCTGTTAGATGGACCTGTCTGAGCCATTTGTAGTTCTTCACATGACACCTCACCATCACACTCTTAATGCAATACATTATTTAAAAAAAACAAACATAAACCCACCCCCACAAAAACAACAACTCTGAGCACAAGCACACTATATCAAAAATGATATTTCTTCCTTTACTGTGGTTCTGACCCGCAATTTCTCTTGGAAATAACAGCAGTGGAGCAGTGTAGTGCCACCCTATTCCTCTGCTCAAGACTGCTACTCCTATAGCCGAGACACAGAAGGAAATGTGCCAATTCCTCAGCTGTTGCAATGTGTGGCCTGGGGTATTCACTTCAGTCACATTCATCAATGGTTTTACTCTGATATACCAGGCAGCAAACTCAGGCAGCTGAGGCACAGATATATTTTTGCTTCTGCTGCCTGAAGGTTGCAGTGGGGAGAAAGAGCAAGGTGCTATGTGAAAAAGGATCTGAAATCACTAAATGAAACTTAAATCCCCCAGAAATCACAAGCCAGACCTCCTTGCTGACCATGGGGATTAAAAAAAATACTTTTGAATTGGTAAGAAAGTCGCTTTACTATATATAGAAGGCAAATAGATTATGTTTTATCAGACTACCCCTTCCCCTTTCTACCCATTAGTAATTTATATGAGTGTAGGAGAAACAACAACAGGTCATTTTTCAGGTTATTAACCTGGACATCACCTCCAAGAAAATTTACCTTCAAGGGCAATGAAAAGCTTAATTGTTGTAGAACACCTTGAGATTCTTGATCTGAAGCAAGGCAAAATACACTACAAACAAGATAGGAACAATTATAGAAGAAAAGGCTGAAAAGATCTTGATGAACACCAAATGGAGAAAGGTAAAACTAAAGAGTCACAGCTGACTGCACTATACAAAAGTCTAGATTTCTTCAGAAAGGGTCATCAAACTCTCCTGAAAGCTAAACCTTTGTGTCTGATTTTCCCAGGTACAAAGTGACTTGCTCAGACTTCAAAGGAGAAAAGAAAGGATTTCTGGGAGAACAAGTCAGACTTCAGCTTCCAGAAGCATTTAAGGATTCAAATAGCTGGAAAGTTTTATTGCATTTTTAAAGAGACTGATCACATACCTGTCTAAGTGAATTCTTCTCGGGAATGATCTTCCTAGGGGGCTCATCATTATTACAGTCTTCTCTCTCAGAGGAATTCTGTGAAAGAAAGTAAGCTTTAATTCAGTTCTTATCCCTAACATCACTCTATGAGGAGAAAAGAAACAGAAATTTGTACTACACAGGCTGTAGTATTTTAAGCACCAGAGGCTACCTTGTACTTTTAAGCCATATAGCTTGTTATGGCAGAGACAGAATTTCTCCTCCTTAACACAACAACGCACCACTGTGCAGGTATCTACTGAAGAAGCCTGTACTTTTGAGACTTATTTGGAAACTAGCAATAATGGCCACTTTGAAAAGCTGAAAAGGTGGTTGGATCAGCATGGCAACACCAGTGCTCCTGAACATCCCAGAATAACTATTTAAAACAGTGGAACTTGTTGAAAACAAAAGGTTGTTAATCAGTGCAACTGTTGTTCTTTGTGCTCTCTGTGTTCTCTATGCTTTTAATCCATCTAACAATTATTAATTGCACTGAGTCTGCCTGGCTGCCAAAAATCATAGAGATATGATGACAGAGCTAAATTCTGGTGAAACAGGTTGTCAGAGGAGATCCTTAAAAAAAAAAAATAATTAAAATTATGTAGGTAGTGTATGATATTATAGCTATGTTTTTCACTCCTGCCCTCTGACTCTACACACCTGTACAATTTCAAGAAAGACTGATGCTCCAAAACTTTAGCTGCCACCTCCAAAAAAAAGGGCATCAGTAAGACAAGAGAAGGCGGACAAGAAAAAATATGAGGGCTTTGCCAGCATGAGTAAGACAGACCACCAGGAGACTTCTGTCCTGCTAACCTCATAATTAAAACCAATTATTACTTGCTTTCAAGTAAAGACAGGCTACAGTTATCTCCAGATATGCAGAGTCTGTAGCAAACACTTGGTTAAAAATGGCGGGGTATGTGAGAATCCTGTCCTCACTGCCAAAGTCCGCTACTCTGGAAGACAGCGTTCCTTTGCACTGGTTCAGCCACTGCGTTGACAGAGTAATGACAGCCAGCTTCGGGGGAATCCCCCACGCACGTCTAAAATCAGTTTGATCACCACAGTATTCACAGCCTTAGGCCATATTGCCACACATTCAGTCGCGAACAACTAAACAGGTCCTAAAGAGATACACAAAAACTGCTCAGGGAGAGCTCTGCCAGCAAAAGGGTGGTTTTCCAGTTACTTGCAGACAAGCTCAGGGGTGTGTATGCTAAGGCAGAAGTTGGCATTCTGTACCTCTCCCCCCTTGTCCCCCAGATAACCCGTCCTTCGCTGAGCCGGCTCTGAGCATGGCTCTGTCCGGTTTCTTGCAGAGCCAGCTTCCAGCCCGACACCTCCGGAGACAGAAGGGGCATCTGTCGGCCAAGGAGGAGCCGGGCCCCGCGCACAGCCAGCGGGGCGAGCAGACAGCATGCGGGCTGCGGGAAGCCATCGGGAGAGCGGAGCGTGCCCACCGCCGTGCTGCAGGCTCCACGGCTTTGCTGGGCTGGCAACGGGGCAGAAGAGGCACAGCCAGGAGGCAGGGCAAAAACGGCAGAGAAGGGGAGAGGAAACACAACAGAAAAACCCCACTTGGGCTGTCGGAAACGGGTCGGGAGGTTTCTGTGCAAATCAAAGCTTGCAGACCAGCCACTGATTCTGGTTTGGCTTTTGGGGTTTTTTTTGTTTTGTTTTCTTAAACAAAAAATAAAACTCACAAGGCACCATATCCGGGATAGTGTAACCGGGGTTTTGTAATGGAAATCAATCCTAAACAGGCCCGATAAATCGCTGTAAGAGGACAGCTTTTAAAAGTTTTCATATGGGGCCTCTGCCAGAACCAAGTTATTACATTAAAACCAGCTTAGAAAGGCCTGTGATCATAACAACATACAAGCTAGAATCAAATCTGTCCAGAAGGAAGGTCAGGCACTAAAGCTGCTCTTTTCTACTCATGAAATATAGTTTAGAAAGTGGTTAATTCAAGTGAGGATTTTAATTTTTATGCTTTGGAAAAAAAGACCAAGCTTGAGAAATATAAGAATCTGAGGTGAGTTACTATACATTTCCAGGAAACATATTTCATCGGGGTGGGGTGCGGGGGTGTTTACTGTTTCTGGGTGCTTTTTCAGCATCCACCCCCTTTGCTATAGTAAGTGCCAAAATGATTTCCCCTTCCAAATAATCTTTCTGCGAACGCGAAATCTTGCATTCTTCTTGCCTTTCAAAGCCATTAAGGATCCTCCCTCAGAAGACATCAAAAAACAAGAAAGGCAGTGCTGCTGGTGAACCGTCAGCCCTTATTTTGAAATTACTAGTTACTGCAAAGTGTCAAGTTATCTACTTTTTCTTTAAGCTGAGCATCTAATTTTAAGAGCAAGCAGAGGACCACTTTGCATTCATTATCTTTATAGGTGGCAAGGCTAAGAGGTTGGCTGAACAAAGACCAGACAAAGACTGCCAAGTGCATATGGTGGTTCACAGCTTGGCGTCTCACCATTCTACAGCACCAACACAGCAGCTCCGATAGCAGACTATTAAAGAGGAGCGCTGCTCATGCACTTTTGTCGGCAAGTAAGTTACGCTTGGTGAAGACAGAATGACTGGAAAGCATTACGCTTAAGAAAAAGCACAGATGTTTGTAACTCCCGCTCATTTCTCAGGAATAGGAAACCCATCAATCCAGGCGCAGGTACCAGACCCTGCATATTTCAGGAGTAACTGTAGCTGCGCGGAAGAGAATTTCACTTGATAGGGCAACACTTAGCCACGGCCATGAGAAGAGCGTAACGTAATCGAGTGAAACGGTACATCTATATATTTCTCCTTGCTGAACAAGGTGGGAGGAGGGATAAACATGTGCGAGGTCAGAACAAGGTTTGCTTCAGCAGGACTCCAGCGATGCTCTCGGCCACAGGAGAGGCAGACAAAGGGAGGAACCGCTCTGAGCACCCTCTCGTGGTTACTGAAACGCACAGACCTGGAAAGCAGCATTTGGTATCCAGACGGTACGTTGGGTGTACTCACCGGGAATATTAAAGACCTGCAGCAACTGTACTTGATACGTAGTAGAGGAACGATGGAATTTGTTACGGTGAAAGAAGTGAAGAAAACCAGTGCATGCAGAAAGCTGAAAAGCCATACAAACTCCATTCCATCAGGGAAAATTTTTAAATCCCGCAGGCAAACCTTCCTTCGTAGACTAAAGCCAGACTGGCCAAGTGTGTTTGTGCCTGCGTGCAAGGGTCCCTCCTTTTGAACAAGTACAAGCAAGACGAGCAGTGCTGAAGTCTCCAAAGCACAAACTGATCCATCTTGGTCAGATAAATACTACCCCTCCCCTCCTTTCCACAGACAGATAAAATATTTTTTTTTATTTGCCCAAGGTCACACAATGACAGTGGAAGCATTGGGTAGAGAAGCTGGGAAACCCAAGCTCACAGCTCTTGTAACCTTCACAGTTTCTCTCTAGCAGGAGGTTCCTGTACAGAGGCTCTGCCCTCCATAGCTCATTTTTCCTAAAATGGCTACTGTCTGTAATGAGATCCTTTTAAATCTGATTTGCATTTAAAACTTCAGCCTGTAATTAACAGAATATAACTCCATGGCAGGTTGTCTTAAAGACCACTACGAAATTATTACTATTTAACGCTCCCCGTGAAGCCTCCTCCGCCACTAAACACAACATGCTACGGCGCATACGAAATCCCTAGACTGAAGCGTTTGACGGGAGATGACATGCAGTATTTTGTGTACACAGCCCTGCAAAACACTGCTGGGAATGAGATATAATACACAGAGAAATGCACTCCCAGGGACGAGCAATTGGGCAGAGCTACCTTTAGTACCGCCGTCGTGGTGGAAATCAAACCCCTGCCAACTGGGGGAGGCTTTCTTTGGTGCTGTTCTGCCCTGCGCTAATTATAAAAGAGTACAGACGCAGCCTTCTTCCAAGTGTGGGGAGGTGGGGGTGGGGGAGAAGCGTGTGTCTATGCGAAGAGCACAACTATTTTTTATGCTTTCAAATTCTTAATCCTGTTTGGAGCTGTCAGTGGGGGTTAATGGAAGCCTTGGATAGGAGAATTCCAATCTGGTTGGCAGATGGATAGGTTGGTTATAGCTGCATAACTATGTCTTGCCTGCAGGCACAATTCAGAACACTGTTAAAGCAATATAAAGTCTCTGTCAAGCTGAACCATTTGGATCAGTAGCAAGGAGAAATAATAATAAAAAAAGGAGTTCATTTCTGGGCCTTGCGCGTTTATGCTAGTATGCAGAAACTGATTAATTGTCATCGTGTGCTGGTCTGCTATACCTCGGATTTCTACTTCTGGAGTAGATTTTGCATGCTAATATAATCATTCTCCCTCTTGAGACATTAGCAAATAATCAAATGAAAAACAGGATCATAATTTACTGAGATTCGGGCAATTCTCTATGCAAATTTGACTTGTTATTGCTGCTGCCTCGTTAATCTGAATGCCTTTGACAAACTCCTTTGATTTATGAACTCACGACAACTCCAATGTGTATATATTTTGCTAGATTGACATTATCATTAAGAGTGGGTGGACTGAGCTCACATGAATGGCTGATTTTATTCGCTGGTGTCTGCTGCTCAACAGCTGAGCATCTCCTTCTCACAAAGCCCCTGAGCGCCAGGCTCTTCCCATCTACCCATCCATTCATCATCTCGATGTTAATTGGCCCAGGCTTTAAGCAAATTTTCAACACGATTTAAAGGCACGATGACACTGATTACTGACCCTCTGCCATACGGTGCCTATTGATTAACCTGACAGAGACGATGAGCTTGAGGGAAACTAGGTGTGTGCGGACCTCGGGGGTGGGGGGGTGAAAAATATATTGTTTATGCAGGCAAAACACTTGTCATTATCCCAAAGGCCAGAATTTGTGCTGCACTGGCCCTTAAAACACACTATTGCTTTAAACACCTGCATACAATACAGAAAACGCTTGCTTGCTGTGGAAAAATGACTACAAATTTGATGTCATGTGCAGTCTGTATTTTAATCGAGTTCCCTGATAAATAGACCCCCTCAAGCCAATCAAGTCTCGCTCTAGCCACTGCGTGCGCATGCATCAGTTTGAACAGAAGCCGGGGCAGGGTGTGTTTTTAGTGGTATCAGCAGATCCAACCGCATCTAGGAAATCTACTTGGGTATTTCAGGTCTCTAAGCAAATAATACAGTGGGAACACAGTGTCCAAACAGTTACAGTAGAGTAAATGTTTCAAGGGCAAACTTGATGCCAGACATAGCTGTCTCGGTATTTCTGCTGCCACATTAAAACAGACGCTTTAGCACACACCAGTGAAACAGTGCATTTCCCCTTTTCCAGTGCAAACTGTTGATACGACCTGACCCTCAAGCTCCTAGGTGCACTGAGTGAACATGGCATTTTGTCAGAGCTTGAAAATAACTAACATCCTCTTTCATGCTTCTTGAGGTGTCCCTGCGCTGCACTTGGTCCTCCTCACCAAGGACAGAGGGGTACTGTCTCAGCCAAGAGGGAGCCACTGAATAAAGTCGGTACATCAACATTCTGCCTGCAGACTGGTGCTATAGGAAAGGGAAGCAGAAGGCCTGTCTAACCCCCACCCAGCCCCAGGTTAAGTCTGTCAGTCAATGCACACTGTTCTTCTTTCCCAATTAAAGCCAGCAGCCTGCCAGCAGTCAGGATGTTTCTCTTGGTTGTTTTGTTTTTTTGGTTGGTTTTTTTTTTTTGGGGGGGGGCAGTTCAGGGGGATGGAGCATTGCCCCAGGATGCTACAGAGTTAGTTGTCTTCTAATTTGCATCAATTGCTTGCAGAAAACAGGACAAGGAATCACTGGGTAAAGGTACAGAGAAATTAGCTGTGATTGCCTGATGCTCACATCAGCCAGTGTACTGAAAAAGGGAGGGGGATGGAGGGAGGAGAGAAAAAGAGAGAGATGTGTGGAAATAAGTGCCAGTCTAAGACCAGAGGCACATATAAGCCTTCTGTTCCCTTTCCAATAACCTTTGTAAGTGATAGATGAGTCCAAGCCCATTGTTATCGTTAAGGGACTGTCAGCATCCTGATTTTATAAATGCTGTCTGTCAGTTTATAAATATCTCAGCCATTTCAAACAGTACTAGGATGAATCCTGGCATAGCCAATGCCAGCCTGACAGCAGTATTACCATTTAAAAAAAAATTGGTCTAATATCCACTAAAAACATTTAAGCATAGCTTCTCCTTTTTCTCCTATCATGAGGCCCAAAATGTTCAAATTCATGCTTATTTGGCTAGTCACTACAATATAGAAAAGTGGTCCTTAACATTGGTAACGCTCTTTGAGAAAAACAAATAAGAAAGCTGCAAGTTTGAAGGCAATTCTCTGCCTGTTTGGTAGATAAAACAAAAATGACAGCTGTAACACACAGGGAGATCCACAGCAATGAAAATGCAGAGATAAGTATCAGACCCCATTCATCTTTGGCATTTGCTGCTCTGAACATTCACCGAGATTAGATCCTTTTAGAGAACACCATAAATTGCAATGTGTAGGCACAAGGGGGTGACTTCAGCCCAGAATGAAGGCACAGACAAGTTTCCCAGCTCTTACAAGTTTTAAGTTAAATGGTACTTTCGCAAGGGGTTTATGGCTAAGCATTAGAATGACGGAAGGAGAGAGCAAAGAAATTGCAGCCTGCCTTGCAGCGACCAATATTGGAAAAGGAAAGGTAATAAGCTAAACTGGCCTTCCAGTTCAGTGCCTGCTTTGCAGACTGGTATGCACATGTGTATCGTGATGATATATCCATTATCCTGTCAGTTGCACAGAATCCTGGCTATTTTTCCTCCAATATGCTTATAAACTCCCCATGACAGGGACTTCTCCACCCCCACCCCAAATGTTTGTGTGGAGCCTAAAGAAATGAAGTTCAAATTTATGCCCGAGCAGCTCAGGTGCCTACGCTAAGCTAAATTCTTAAAACTGAAGCTCTGACAGCAGTGAAAATGGAAAAGTACAACACTGCCCCTCCAACCAGACACATCCACCCACGTGTTCACACAAGTCCCAGTTTGGGCTGCACCTATGTTAAAGATGCTCACAACAACAAAAGTTTAAACAACCTCTTTTGCAGCTGAAAACCAGGACAAGAGTATGGTTTTTACTATCTGTAGAATGGATCCTTCACATTTTCCCTTATTTTTCATTCAAATCAATACTTTGAAAAATACACATTTTCAAAGCAGTGAGACTTGATAACGGAACTTCATGACATCAATAAGAGTTTGTTATCAAGTTATTTAACTTATTACTATTGGTTAGTTATAAAGGATAAGTTAAGGGTGTGGAGACTCTTAGCATTACTAGAAGAACAGTAAATTCAGTTTAATGTTAAAATACCAAAAGCCAGCACAAATATCAAAGATCTGATGAACAGATACATTTTGAAGAACACGAATCTAGTTGTAGTTAAAAAACAAACAGAAATCCAGGTGCTAGGAACAAGCCATTTAGGGAAATTTTAAAAAGCTAGCTTCACTTCACACAGATTTCTCAAATGAGAGTGAGAGAGAAAGAGAGAGAGCGAGAAAGAGAAAATATGGCTAATGAGAACAGCCTTTCCATGTTCCCCGGGAAGCAGCCCTGCTTAACGTTTCTGTTCTGTGAATTTAAGAGAGTCAGCAGTGGTAAATTTGTTTTTAATATTCAAGCTTTCAAGCCTTGCAAGCTAGTTGGCCAATGGCCCTTTCTATTCCAATGTTTGTTGGTGCCTTATTTACACAAGCATTACATCCGGAGACCCTTTGAATATAATTTCACGTGGATTAAGGGAAGAACATTTGCTTCTGCTAATCAGGACATCTGGTTATTTTTGTAACTCACAGACATCTGCATTAGGCAGTTCGACTTCCCCATTCCTCATAATAAGGTTAGAGCTTAAGAAGCCTCAAGGACCTCTAGTTGAATTTTACTATTTGCATTTGCTCACAGCCAGGTCTGTTTCAGAATTTCTTTTCTTAAATAGCACAAATCGATCAGCACCTTCACAGGTATACATATGCTTTTATAGCTAGCGCTTTCTATGCATGATTTTATAGCGTACATCTTGTACTCCAAGATTTTATTGTAGTTCAAAGCTATCTACATCTTTTTAAGGAACAGAAAGCACATATTCCCCATGAATATGAAAACATCCAATAACCTTATGATACACGTAATACGGGTATACTTCCAAATATCCAACGAGGCCAGTTAGGTAAGACTGGTGTCCAGACTTGTTCTGAATCTTATTATCACTGTGTTTTGGTCCATCTCTTACTAGTGACTTACCCGGCGTTTCTGCTCCCCACACTGAACGAAATAGTATTCTTCCCTTTCTATTCTTCAAGACAACCTTAATGATTTCTCCAGTCTTTTAATGTGTGCTTAAATTCTCCTTTAAACAGTTTCAGCTCAGGTTAAATTCCTCTGCCAGACTGCAGAATTGTGCCACATGTTCTTCAGGAAAAGGGATTTCACATGCAACAGAAGCCTTTCGGAGAAGAACTGAATCAATCAATGCTTGGCTCTCACTTCTTTGTTGCTTTCATTTCACTACATTCTTTTCACAAAAATTCATTTTCAACACTCATCCCACGGTGTTAAGAGTACTGAAGTTTGAAACCATACACTGTCATTCTCAGTTTGCATGATTCTTCCCTCCCCCCGCCAACGAATCATAGCCTTTATCAGTGCTTTTGTGTGCTGGAATAAGATGTTTTCTGGATTTTGTTCCCCTACACGTAAGCGGGGGAAAACCACAAAGTCAGCTTTTACAGGCTCTGAACGTGCGCCAACATCCAAAAAAGATGTCAAGAACATATTTCTAGTACTAACAAGAGTGAGCAATAGGCAATGGATCCGGGGAGAGTTTTTAAAAACTTCTTATTTATTAAAATTCTCTAGATACGGATTAACTTTCTTTGTACAATATTTATTACGGCTTCATCTGCATAGGAGCTGCAAGTGCTCTGAGAAATGGGTTGTAAAACTGACTAGTTTTGCTGTAGATTTCATGTCCCTCTTGAAGAATTATTTTCTAACATTTTATAACTACTTCCCTTAAAGGAACAATGCTGCCTCACTATAGAGCCCCTTCCCCTTCCATCCCTGGTCATCATCTACATTTGTTATTTTGATTTTTTTTTTCCAAAACATCCCATTCTGAGCTTTCCTGTCAAGCAGATAAAAAGACATCCATTTCTCATCGTACCCCTTTTTTAGAGTCTGTGGCTTTCTCGCTCCCAAACGTTTATTTCAACCACGCTGTCCTCATCTCGTTGTACTGTTTTATGCTCTTTTTGTTGTTTTTTCCCTTCCTATTTTTCACCATAGGAAAGGGGGAAAGAAGATACAAAACAATGTATGAAGCAGAAGTTAAATCATCTGCCCAAAGTCAAAAAGACAGCATGGAGGAACAAATCCTACGTCCCATAACTGTGTCAAATTTTTAGGCACAGTTCCTCCCCAAAATACTGAATGAAAGCAGCTCACATGTTTAAAGAAATGGCTGCTCAGTGATCTCACTGCAGTGTTAGACTGATGTGAATTCACAGCATATTGTCTACATCACAGTATGTTAGAGGCACCCTTCTCTTTACACCTTCGACAACTTGAGCCAGGTGACCCTGCAGCTAAAGCGACCTGGTTTTCAATCCAGAAGAGGTTCAAAGCACCCACAGAGTCACCACGGAGCAGTTCAGGCGACGTAGCTCCACCTCCCCGACGTGCCTCACAGTAGTCATTTGTCCACACGGGCAGGCCTCGGTGCTTTTTCCACCTTCCAAAGCTACAGTGATTACAGCAAGCACCATCCACCACTGCACCATGGGGCAAATTTAATTAACTTCCAGTACACGGCGTGTTTACTTCCACACAGTACTGTTGAAAAACCTCATTGCTAATATATACATTAAAAAAAGGTGTTAGTCTAAACACGTCCCAACCTTCCACCACATCAAGCAAAAAAATTTTATAATCTTCTAACAGAAGACTGGAAAATTACAGATTAGGCACCGGACATTGTAACATTCTTCTAGCAAGCACCGCAGCCTTTTAACAGCTGCCACCCAAGAAACAAACCCCTGGGTCCTCCTGGCCTGGCTAGACCAAATTTGAATGTGGTAACAGAACAGCTCCTCCTGCAACATTTCAGTTTAAAAGCTCACTATTAGGTTCTGTTATTACAAAATAATCCCAAATCTGAAACACTATTTCCTTAAACAAGGGGAGGGACTTACAAAATGTTACTGCAAATCTCACTCTGCTGGGTAAGGAAGAAGAGTTGGACCTGCTATGGAGACCATCAAATGGGGTGGGGGTAGCCAAGCAATCAAAGAAGAAAAGATAAAGGTGTATATAGTATCTCGCCTTCAGATACCGTGGGGCTAGCAAACATTTTGTTCCTATAGGAAATTACACAGCTCTAGATCACTGCCTATTGAGATCCACTGTTTGCAGCTTTTTGCTACAACATGAATGGCTTATTAAACCTACAACATATCTGTTTTAGTTAACTTCCTGGTGGAGAGGGGCCAGGAAAACAAAATGTACTTAAATGCTGTATTTTTTTTCCAGGCTGAATGCCTTTCATCCAATAAGACATTCAACGCAGTGACCCAGCAAATGGATTGAAAAAGCAATCTTCCGTCTCAGTGCCACATTATCATTCCTATTCAGTATTCTCGGTGAGATATCTCAATCAGTTGGATGTGTGTGTAAGTGACAGCGCAGCCCATTGCTGGGTTAATTAAACATTTGACTTTAACACCCTCCCCGTCATTAAGCAAATAAAAACAGATAATTCAAACTGCACTTCATCCACAGGGTACACAACATACATGTCAAAATTAAGAGAGTCCAAGGCCCTCAGGGAGTTCTACTCGGGGAGGTAATCAGTTTAAATCTTATCTGGTTTATCAATTATTCTATTGATTAAAGCAGGGTGATTATACAAAACTCCTTCTTGCCACATGGGATACATGTCAGCAGAGCAGGACAACACAGGGAGGCTCAAAAACGATTTAAAGAAAATACAGACAGATGAATAACAGTCTATTAGTACATGCCAGCAATCCATAGACGGAAAGCCCAATTCTTCTTTTTAAGCAAGTAAATTAAAGTCCTTCCAAATTAGAGTGCCAATGTTGTTACGTCATCGGCTTTAAAATCAGATCTGTATGTTGAAAGGGAAACATTTCTTCATTTTAAGCAGATGATCTCCTGCCCAGTATTTGAAACATGTTTTATTGATACTGGTCTTGGAACATAACAAAGACATCAAACACAAGAAATCCCAGACTTTTAAAAGGCATTACATTTATCTATTAATGACTCTCCAAAAGTCAAAAGGGAAAGGGCAATCTCAGTATCTGAATTCTCTTATATGCATCCATGGCATAGCAATAATGTATTTTAATGATTAAAGCGTAACAGCTCATGTCAGATATAAAAAGATTGTGCTTTGGAGTTTTTGAGATTTATTTTTCTTAACGTATTTGCAGCCATCCAAAATGAGACATGAGCAGCTATGGGAGCTGCAACTGCCACATTCTCCTGATTTTCACAAGCCCTCACACAAAATCCCATCACAGCAGTCCTTATTGCAACTTGTCTCTTGCATGCAGCCACAGTACACAAAGCAATTCCAGTTACTTCTCATTTTTGTTTCCAGGTGAAGAAAGGTGCAAAGAACCTCTGTCTCTTCCAAGGTCTGTTCATGCCCTGAGTTTGTGGACACAGTCCCACCTCCGCTATCTTCCTAGTAACGTTTTGTTTCAAGTTTCACTGTCATATCCTAAACTGGATCCTGAACTGGCCTGTACAAGACCCTGCCTTACACATACAAACCAGAGACTTTTCAAAAATGAAACACTGCAGTCTAGGTAAAAATAACAATTAAAATTTATTTTTGAAAGTTCAGCCTTAAACCGGTGACTTTTTTTTCCCTGTAAGATCTCCTACAATCTGTTTCATAATGGTCAGACCAATAGCGCAAAACTGTTTATTCGTCGTCTAATCGTATCTCTGTTTTTAGCCAGGACAGAGGGTACGAACCACAACGGTCAAAACACCGAGAAGCCGAAGAGCCCCACCGCCGCACTGGCCAGTGCTGCTGGAGCTGCAGTCACAGAAATTTTAAGAAACAGGGACCGCTAGAAAGAAGGCCCGAGGTACGTTCTTGCCCTTCACCTTCAGAAAGGGATTACGTGCCACTCCATATTGGCACTGCGTGTGCATCCAACCACACTTCAGCCTCTTCTTCATAGATCTCTCCTCTTCTTTGAGAGCAAACTAGAAGCCTGCATTAGCATGCTGTATTATACTCTCACCACTAGAAATACTGAGGGTGCTATTTGTAATTGTATTCTTTTAAGAGGTTTGTTCTCTGCAGCTGTTTTCTGCTTGCAGTGTATTTTGTGTAATCAGCACATCATCATAAATACATTGGCTGTTCCCCTGAGGGAAGCTGTCACTGTTTAATTTACAGAACAACCTGGCCAATGTGAATTCTAACACTACGGCACTATGGCAAGAAGTTACCACACTCAGAAAAACAGGTTTCTATGAATTTTTATATCAAGAGCTGGTCCCAGGACAATTTAGGTTCTGGAAATAGATTGTTTTTAAAAGCACTTTACACACTGGATGCAGTGGATTCTTTTGCACTTACAGCTTCTTAAGGCAGCACCAAACTCACTCCCACACTATTTTAAAGGCGACAACCCCAATCCCCCAAAAAGGCCATCTTCACTTCTGACTTCTACCAAAAGAAGGCATCTATGCAGGTGTCTTAGGCTACACACCAATTTTTTTCCACGTTTTTTTTAAAAGAAGAACAACCCAAAACATCAACATGTCAGTTGCCTTCCTTTCAGCAAGTGAGCATACTCTGTTGCAAGGTCAAATGTTATTACCTACATCAAAAGGTTGCGGCACAGTTTATTACTCTGAAGACGCGATAGAAGAGCAAGCATATTCCTGCAAGAGCAAAACACGTATGCGGCTTTATTGGCTGAATGAAGAGTTGCTTCCTTTGTTTGCTGGATATATGGTGTATTTTGAGAGAATAAAATCACAAGGATTTTTGTAGCAGGTAGGCAACAGGCGGATGGTGGATCTTACTATATACAGACACAATTTAGAAAAATGCACAATGGTACCAAATTATATTGGCAACATTTAAGAGCTAAACTTGAAACCTAAATCAATATTTGGGCATGACGAATGAGTTACTTGGATATTTCATTAGCAATGGCTACTAGAAGCAGTCTACCTGACTACTTGGAAAGGGAGCCAAGAAGGTTGACAACCTGATTTTATTTTTTCAATTTCATTATGTATCTCTATACATACAAAAATTTAAAATGCTAAAGAGAAACAACTAGTAAAGGAAATAAAAATCAAAACCAATTTAATGGATAAATTTGTTCGGGAACTCTCCAAACACAACACAAAACTATTTCACACATTTAAACAAAGAAAAAAAAATCTGCTTTCCATTTTGAGGTGCAGCAGGTTGTTAAACAAATGTCAATGAAACTGAAAATTCCGAAGTTCTGTGTATAGCAGCACTCTGCTAATTCTCGGTGGTAATTAGAAGCCCTGTTTAACATCACCAGACAGGGGACAAGTATACAAACGTAATAAAAAAGAATCATGCACATGACAGAGTATTGTTTATGTATTCTGACAAGCATAGTTCAATTTTACTTTGTTTGCAGAGCTTTCTTGTAAATTATTTTCATCTATTTGAAAAGTAAAAAATCTAAGGAACAACCAGTGAAGCAAAATACCACTTTCTCTCTGATATCACTTATAAGAATTATCTACCAAACATACAGAAAGCTGAGTGGAAGTGGCTGAAATTTTATGGAAAACTGAGTCATCTGGTTGTGTATAGAAGAAAGAATACAGAAAAGAGAATATCTGACTATTTTTATGCACCATGTAAGTAGCAACCGCCAGAAAGCAGAAGAAATAAAATGAACCTCACCCGACACAGCGTAGCAAAGTATCTCTTCAAACTATAAATTTTAAGATTTAGCAACTGCATTTCTACGCTAAGTGTTTGGCTTTGTCCCCATGCAATCTGCATGTCGTCACATAAATACCCGATTTCAAAGCAGAAATCTTTCATTTTGTTCTTCCTACAAATGCATGCATTTAAAGTTACTCAGAACTACCTCGGCATGTTGCATTTCCCAAGAGTCACTGAACTCTGACTAAGATTGGTTTAAATGCTGGACGAGAAAGCGCTTCATGACGTCCCTAAATTTGTGGTAAAATCCCACATTTTAATTTTTAAATTAAAATTATTTAATGTGGCATTAGCTCTTTGCCAGTTCTCCAGAAACAGGTAAAAACCAATCCTGTGCAACGGGCCCCCTCTGAAGCACCGCCCGCGCAGCCACCAGATCCCAAAGGACAACCGAGCCGGGTGGTGTCCAGCGGCGTACGCCGGTGCCGGACGCACCGAGACACGGACAGCGGCTGGGAGGGGACTGCAGCGGGCTGCCCCCAATGCCTCCCTTCGCCAGCTAAAGCAAGGAAGATTAAGATCAGACGCTGGCAGAGCGTGGAAAAGTCACTAAAATGTTATTTAAAAAAAAAAAAACAAACAAGCAGTCAGTAGGATGAAGGCGCAGCGCTGCGGCGGGTCTCGCGACGCCGGG